>Ga0210042_1001686_pt1 | contig 17913 bp, 9 predicted proteins | sample CryGeymeta201518_FD_183982 | JGI IMG/M metagenome (GOLD analysis project Ga0210042, IMG submission 183982) | Groundwater microbial communities from Crystal Geyser aquifers in Utah, USA - Crystal Geyser metaG 2015-18 (SPAdes) (version 2) | ecosystem: Environmental > Aquatic > Deep subsurface >... | reverse complement strand
GTCGATTAGTTGATTTTTTAATTCTTTGGCTTTTGTTTGCGCGGACATAAACACCCGATTCGATCGTTGAGTTAAATGAGTCAATAGATCTAACTCCACTCTTTTTTTACTATCAATCTGAGAATTAGTCCCGACTGTTTGTGTTGCTGGATTAATGGGATCATCTTTTTTTTCTTCAACCTTTCCTAAATCTCCCCGATTTTCCAAATTCTTCTCCTCTTTCTTTTCATCAATCTTCCCCAATCCCCCCACATCTTTTTGACTATTCTGATCTTTCTTTCCCCCCACAACCCCCACATTCCCCAAATCCCTCATTTCAATCTTCGGTTTAGGTGGTGTACCAATTCCATTATATGAACTCCCAGATGGAGGAGTACCAATCCCATTATATGAGCTTCCCTGACCCACAACCCCCACATTCCCCAAATCCCCCACGTCCCCCATTGCCACCGGCACAGCAAATCCACTATTAGCAACGCCTGTGGGCGGGCTAATCGTTGGTTGAGGTGCAGTTGGTGTTGATTGCTGCCCCGGTTTTTTAATAAAATCAAAGAAACCACTCATATTTTTATTATGAATAAAATAATTATAATTGTCAACCCATGAATACCAAAAAATTAATATTTTTTGCCCTATCTATTCTATTAGTCTTATCTATCCTATTTTTCTGGCTCTCTAACCTTCCAAAAAACCCTATTAAGAAAACAAGTTCTCTATACCCAACAGTTAGCGCAAACAGCAAGTCTTCCCCTCTTCCAGAGAGGAAACAAAGGGGTGTGTTAGATCCAAAACCTTCGATTATTTATCCAACTCCACCAATGGTTGATATGTTAAAAATCACCCAACAACTACCATATTCTTCAGACAATCTTACAATTACATACTCTCCGATTCTTGAACAAATTATTGCAACCTATCAGACAGATAAAGCCGAAGAAGAGTTTAACCAATGGATTAAACAAGAAAATTTAACAAAAAATAAACAAGATTTAATTGATCAAAGAGTAATTGTTATAAAAAATAAAGACGAACTTTCATATCAAAAAGATGCAGAAAAAGTCTTCTCATTCAATCGAGAACTTGGTCTAATTTTAACTCCAACAGTAAATATTGTTAACCCAACACCAAATAATAATGACTATCAAAAAAATCAATCTCCCCAATTACTGGCTGATCTATTTAATCTTTTATTTAATTTCAAATCATCAAATATAATTTCACCAGAAACTATTCAACCAACAATTGATTTTAATTTTCCAACCGAAACAATAAACCAATCTCTAAATAACCCCTCTCCAACAATCACTCCATCTTCAAATACACCCTTGCCAACAATCGGCACACCAAAAGAAAACGCAACAAGAATTATTGATGACAATGTTCATTTGGTTGTTCTGGTCACTGCCATGAAAAATTTATTTAACGAAATCGGTACAAAAGTCGGCGTCCCGCCAAAAATCATCGAGGGCATTATGCAGATGGAGAGCCAAGGTTCGCTTTCGTATTCTGATGCTAAAGTAATTAACTACTCAAATCCGGGAGTATCTATTCCCGGTTGCGGTCCAAATGTTTGTTCCGCAACCGGACCAATGCAAATGACAACCGACCGGGATGCTAATGGCCTTCCTTGTCCCAAATGTTGCTGGAACGGAAAATGTTCTTGTCCAAATGCTTGGGCAGGATATGGTAAAGCTGTAAATACTTATGGTAATTATACACACACTCCCAATCCCTGCAATCTTCGTGATAATGTATATGCAGCAGCACTTAAGCTAAAAACTAACAGTAGAGCAACCAGCTCAACCTCTTGGACACAGCAAGAAACCTATCGTGCAGGACGAAGTTATCTTGGTGACTGCACTGTCCCTTTTCCCCGTCTTGGTAACCGCACCTATTGTGAATTCTTGTGGTGGTACTACAATAGAATTTAGAGTTTAAAATTTAGAATTCAGAATTATCACTTATGAAAAAAATAATTTTAATTTCCGGCATAGTTCTGTTCCTTCTTGTCCTTCTTGTTAATCTTTTCCTTCATTTTAAGCGCCCCTCTTCATCCAACCAATCTCCAACTCCCACTCTTCTTCCAATTCCCACCCAATATGGATCAAAAAATAATCCAAAAAATATTAATCCTACCATTGCCGCCTATATGAAGCTTCCGCTTATTACTCCTATTGAGGATAATAATACTAATTATACGGACTCAACCACACCGGAAAACCCGGCATATACAATATCTGATATTAAAAATGGCATGGTTTATAAAACCGAAAATCTGAAAATTTCCTACTCCTCAACATTGAAGAAATTTATTTTTAACCGGAAAACACATCTGGCACAAATGGAAATTGATCAATGGGCACGTGAAGAAGATGTCCTTGATCAAATAGATAATCCGGATATGTTTATTGATTCTACCGATGTAGTGGCGCATCAAGATGCGCCCCTACCAACGACTCAATCTGATGTACGGACGCGGCGTGACGAACCCCTAACTATCTCTCCCACCAGCACTTCCACATATCAAGGAGACGAAACTTCCCAAATTCTCAACCTTTTCTCTGAACTTCTTGGACAATATACTAATATCCCCCTCAATAATACAATTGATTCAAATATCAATCAAACTCCCTCCCCCTCACAAATCACCCCTATCACCCCAATTTCCCCTTACTCTCAAATTACTCCAATCATTACCCTTGATAATCTAGTCTACTACCAACAGTCAGGAGGACCATATGACAAATATCCCCTTCCTCAAGGATGTATTCTTCAAAAAGCTGGTTGTGGCCCAACCACCGCTGCTATGGTTTTATCTTCTTGGGTAAATCCTGGATTTGACCCTCCCAAAACCGTTGACTATTATCAAAGTCAGAATTTTACCATTGGGTGCAATGGTTCTAATATAGAGAACTTACAAAAAACATTACGAAACCACGGTTTAAAAACTACACCTATTGCCGGATTAAATAGAGGAGTTGCTAATCAAGTAATTGAAGTGTTTAAAAAATATCTTCAAGATGGATATACCGCTGTTGTTTTAGCTCATTATGCGGACAATAGTCCTAAATGTGGTACGTGTGGTCACTTTTTCTGGGTAGTTGACGTTGATGTCAACAATGATATTTGGGCATTGGACGTTTTCTATGGTCGCCGTCAAAAACCTCAGCCTTTCAACGAAAACAGCCTCTATCCCTATCCCAAATACATCGCGACGTTTGGGGTGAAGAAATAGCCCCAAATCTTTCATATCTCTTATCCTCCTTTTCCTTCTACTCCCTCTGATCCCTCTCATCTCCCCCCACATCCCTCAAATCCCTTTACCCCGTTAATTTTAACTAATAAATTAACGGGGCCATCTCCCCCATTGCATCTCTCTATTTTTTCCTCTATTATGAATTTATGCCTTTTATTTATTGGCCATATATTGGTTCTGTCTTTAAGAAGAGCCTTAATATCGCCAAAAAAATTACCATTATTGTTGTTACATACGTTGTTATTGTCAATCTATTCATATATTTCATACAAAAAGATCAAATTAATCTTGTTAAAACTAATCCGATTAATTCTCCCCGTGCTAAAATCTATCAAGTTCTTAATAGTCCTGAAGCTAGTTCAACTCTAACCAATAAAATAATCGTTGGTATATTCCGCACCACCACTTGCTGGACAATGGGAGAAGGTTGCACTGACAATCCTCAAGACGGTGATTATCATTCCAAACATAGCTTAATTGCGAATCTAAGTGGGATTCTCATCACTCCTCTGGTCTATCCACCGGCATCTGGACTATATTGGACATATTCCGGTTTGCAAAACGCCGGCTTTATTCCAAAAACCTATGCTGCCCAAGGAATTGGTTTTGCTGCGCTTGGTGGTTATCGTCAAATCTGGTTAATGTTTCGTAATTTTAGTATGTTGATTTTGGTTTTAGTGATCGTCGCAATCGGCTTTATGATCATGTTTCGCACTAAAATCAATCCCCAGACCGTTATTTCGATTGAAAGTGCGCTTCCAAAAATCGTCATTACCCTTTTTTTAATCACCTTTTCCTTTGCCATTGCCGGCTTTTTAATTGACCTAACCTATGTCATCATTGGAATGATTGTAATCTTGTTTCAAAGTAATAGTTTTGCAAAAAGCGCCATTGGCATCAAATCAGCCTCGGATTTTTATAAAAATAGCGGTACAATCTGGAACATGATTCATCCGTTTCACATCGGCATGTTATGGAATATTTCCGGTTCGCTTTTAGACCTGCTTCCACACGAACTTACCAATGTTGTTAATACTCTTTTATCATCATTACTTATAAATCTTCTACTTCCAGTATTTGGTGCTTTATCCGGTGGAATATCTGCAGCTACTCTTAAACTTGCTGGTCAAAGTACTGGCAAATTGTTTACAATCGCAGAAAAAACTGAAAGCCTTTCAAAAATATTCAAAGCCGCCACTGCTTCTGAAATGTTAAAAACATTTGGTTCAAAAGCAGGCTTATTGAACAAATTGACAAGTTTATTTACAAAAGCTGGTGGTAGCGGTCAACCAGTTGCTTCTTTAATTTTTGCAGTCGTTAGTGTTGTCATTCCAATAATTTTACAAGTTGTATTTGGTCCATGGTCTTTAAAAGCGATTTTAACAATTTTATTAGTATTTACATTATTACTCATTTTCTTTCGAATTCTCTTCATGCTTATTTCATGTTATGTTAACATTGTTGTTTATGTTATCTTTGCCCCGATTATTCTTTTATTAGAGGCAATTCCCGGTAAATCAACCTTCGCAGCGTGGATAAAAAATCTCACGGTTAACCTTGCCACTTTTCCGGTTTTTATTGTGTTGGTTTTTGTTGCACGTATTATCATTACCATTCCCGAATCCGGTGATGCTATCTGGCGACCACCAATGCTTTCAGACTATAATATTCCGCTTGAAAACATTGTCGGTGGCTTCATCTTGTTTTCAATTCCGGACATCATCAAAGGTTTAAAACAAATGCTTGGGATCAAGCCACTCTTGCCATTTGAGTTTGGTCTTGGTGCTTTCTTTACCGGCGTTGGTGCTGCTGTTGGTGGTGTCTCAAAGGGTGTTGGCTTTACCACATCACTTGCTACAGCACCATTAATCGGTAACCTTGTAAGACATAGTCCTGTTTACGGAAAGCTAATTGAGAGTGGTATTATACCGAAGACGCAAGCTCAATTTACCGGAGAAGCTGTTGCTGAATCATTAAAACCCCTCATAGATAAAAAATAATATTTTACTTTTTCTGCCCTCCGCTTAACTCTCCCATACTCTTTTTAAGATAGATAAAAAGAAGATATAAAGCCAAAAAAGTCATAAAATTAGGCACTGCATCGCCAACAATAAATCTATCTGCTTCTGCGTTAAAGGCACGATTCAGTTGTCCAACCGACCACATTCCATCCAACTCAACCACGTGCAAATCGTCATGTAAATGGCGGAAAAATGTCCGCAAAGCATTATCATCCATTGATTTCGCAAAACGATCTTCGCTTACCAACTTTGATAATGAAAGCGTATCGCCTAATGCCGCTCCAATTGCCGCATTAAACGGGAACATGTTTAGGATTGGCATTCGCCTCATACTATGCTCTTGGAAAAACTGTCCAACAATTTGCGCTAAAATATAACAACCTTTTTGCGCTGCTTCTTTTGAGATGATGTTTTTTAAGGTTAAAAAAACTGTATTAAACAATTTGTCTAATTCTTTTAATTCGCCTCCATGATTAGGATTGGCCATCTTTAGTAGTAGCTCGTCTAATTTTGCCACTTCGGTAATCATCTGTCGCACAGCCTGTGCATCTCCTAAATACCGCTTAACCACTTCTTCGCCACTTTCTCCCATATGTTTATAAACCGCAAAATGATTCATATCGGCAGCAAATGGGTTAATATCACCTTGCTTTAGTGTCCATAGCTCACCCATTTTGTAATAAAACCCAAACTCTCCAAAATCATATTGATGCGCCTCATCAAAACCTCCGAGTGCTTCACGCCGCCCCACTAAACTAATAAAACCATTTTCATCAAAAATTGCTTTGCGCAATATTTCTGCTTCTGGCTCGCTCACGGCATCTCCCACAAAATCATCTCTTTTCACCCATTTCCGCCGACGGGCTGGTTTATCTTCTGTTTCAATTGGTTTTCCATTTGCGTCAAGTGGTTCAACTTTATCTTGTAAACACTTTTCAAAAGCAGTTCCGGATTTTTGTAAAAAATAATTTAATACTGCCTTTTTATCAGCAAATCGTTTCCCCGCACCAATCATTCCTGCATCTTGATAACCTTTTATCAAGGTAATATTTATCCAGTTCCGCACCTCCTTCAATCGTGCAAACTGTGGCTCACCCCAACGATCAACTAAACGCTGACGCTTAGCTGAAGATTTTTTAACTTCTTCTTCGGACTTTCCTTCACTTTCGAATTTTGTCTCTAAATTCTCACAACTGTCAAAATAATCAACATCTAAATCTAATAGTTCTGGAGCTATTTGTCCGAGCAGTAAAACAAAGTCGCCTGGATTTCTTTGCGCGTATTGAAAAAAGGTTTCTCCCCTCAGTTGATTTGTACGCATGGTGCGATATTCACCAAAATTAACTTTTTTTTCTTCACCGTCAACCATTATGGTAAATTTTTTATGTAGACCTTTTTTTCCGGTTGCATATTCTTCCCATTCTTTATTCATTTCATCATAACCAATATCTTTTGTCAGCATTCTTTTTAATTCACGTTCCACTCTAGGTCCAACCCACCACCAGGTTGACGCTGTCCCATAAAGCTGCATACTCAAATCAAACCATTTGGAGTATTCTTTATTTCCCCAACCCGCTTCTTTTGTTGCGTCACTATATGGAGTTTCTTTTTCTCCATCATAAGTTCCGTCTTTCAAACAACCAACTAATTTTTCCCGGATTGCCTGCATGCGCCAACCATGCCGGCTATTTAAACTTGTTCCAATATTAATCATATTTAACAATTCTTGATATTTTCCCTGACGATTTAATAGACTGTCAAATATCTCACCCCCATATTCTGTGGCTTTTCCCTTAACAAAATGGTCAAATTCTTCCGGCGACCAATGATCAGTTTCAAACAAACGATGAATAAATCCTTTTTCTTCCGGATATAGTTTTACATCCATGGCAAGAAGATGTGGAAACAAACCGGAGGCCGGATAACCTCGTCCCAAACCCCAATTATGCTTGGCTGATAATAGTCCTGCGAGTGGGTACATATCTCGAAACTCAGTATTAATATTTGGATCTGCAGTACATATCACTTCTGGATCCATTAAATTAGCAATACCAATTCCAAGTCCATATGTTAAAGCTCTTTGAAACTCCCAATCATTCGCAGCAATTCTCATATCTCGAGCCCGCTGCTTTAAATCCGCCATCATACTTTCCCGATCAACGTTCCCATAACGCACACCATTTTGCTTATAACTTCCGGAAAAAAGATTTGGAGGAATTTTATTATTATTAAGAGCCACTCTTTTACGCAAATACATTGAGATTTCGTGTCGTGACATTTCCATTAAGGGATCGTCCGGGTCAAATACCTCTGCTAGCTCTGTAGGAAATAAATAACCCAAGAAAGATCCCCATTTTTCAAAAGTTGAAGCATCTCTCGCATAGAGAGGTAGATTATGAAATGTTTCCGCATAAACTTCAATACTTGACTGAAATCTACCCCCAACATCTTCTAAATACTTATCCATTTCATCACCTTTTGCAAACTCCATACTACTTGTTCTTAAACTATTGCATAAATTGCTGATTACACTTTTTAAACCTGAAAAATAATATCCATGTTGATAAAGTTCTTTTGCCTTATCATAAGTAAGAGAGTGTTTGCTATGAATTTCCTTTAATGCTAAAAAGTAAAACTCATTAATCATTTTCTTGAATTTTTGTCGATCAAAAACCATTTTACCTGCTTCTTTACTGTCTACTTCTTCAACATATGTAATAATTTGCCTTTTCCCTTTTAATCCTTCTATCGTAAACTCTTTAGTTGCTTGATCTAAGTACTTAACTAATTCCATATCAGTCATCATTCCCTTCAGTTGGTCAATATCACCGGTTGGAAAAATTTTTGTATACAGTTCTATATAACGACTCACCCTATCAATAGGTAATCCTAATTTAGCCATTATTTTTGTTGCTTGAACTTGGTTTTCAATTCCTCCATTAATAAACCGTCGAATTTCCTTTTGTTCAGTTGGTGTCAGATCTCGTTCTGATGGCAAATTTTGTGCAGCCATGTTTACCTCAACTGCCGCGCGAATTTGAGAAGTTATTGTCAACAATTCTTCTTTTTCTGAAACTGTTGCAAACTCTAATCCTTGTCTTGCATATGGATTAGTTGCTTTAACAATATCAGTTTCTCCGGATTTTATTTTTTCCTCTGCCACAGCATGCGTCATTCCTCTTGCTGCTGCAATATCAACTACCACTGCACTTAGATTTTGATATGTGATTGGATCTACTGTTTGAAAATAAAACAACTGTTTAAACTCATCAAAAAGTGCTTGGACATCAGTGATTTGTCCATTCACTGCCCGATAGATTAATTGGTGAATATATGGAGCATTTTGTTCTGTGATTGAAATACTATTTTGCGTAAATTTTGCATCGATTTGATTGATTAAAGTTCCAGCCAGTCCACTCACCTCTGCACCAACCACAGCAGCATCAGGTACAGGAGTTTTTCCACCAGCTGCTGCAAGCATTACCTTAATCACAACTTGTCTCACTTGCGTTGCTTTTCCTTTGGCTGATTCTGGATCATTTTTATCACCTACCAATTGTTGCACTGGTTCTCTTTTTGCCACTCCTGCATCTAAAATTTGTTTGACTGCTTGTGCTGCTTGCGCCGCCTGAACCACTTCTACTACAATTTGTTTTGCAGTTTTGTTTTGTACTTCAGCCTGCAAAGCTGCTCTTTCCTGTGGTGAATTAGCGGGCTCAACATTTACCATACTATTGAAAACCGGGAATTTTTAATATACTCACTCCAATTAATCTTAAAATAAAAACTGCGAAAATTATCATGATTAAACCAGTGATACAAGAGGTTAGAGTTTGTTGTGCTTTTTTGATCTTTTCCGGATTCCCTGCAGAAGTTTGAATTGCAATCGCAGAGAAAATTATACAAAGTAAGACACATATTCCACCGAAACCAATAATCAAAGGAAAGATGTTTTCTTGAAAGAATGTACCCCAATCTCCAAATTTTATACATCCAATTGCGGACCAATATCCTTCAGCTCCCCCAGATTTTTTAGGATCAAAACATTTTCTACATAATTCAATTTCTTTTTGTTGAGGAGCTGTCATGTCTTTTTTGTTTAAATAACTATTACAAATGGCGCTTGCCTCTGTCTGTTCAGGATCAGCCACACACTTGCAGTCTATACTGCAAACTGAATTCGAGTTTGTTAATAATTTACCGGTATCAATTGTTCCATTACTCCCGAAAATATCATACAAGTTAACACCTTTGCTCTTTGGTTCATAGTTGGCCACACACGCTGATTGAATCCTGTTTATTTGTTTAAATTGCTCTCCACCGTCGTTTATCTGGCCCATCACCATACTTGAAGCTCGATTAATATATGCGTTCATTCCAAACTGATCATCTGTATTAATTCCAGCGGTTGCTGTCTCAACATTAATACAACAACACCGGTCATTATTGGATGCAGGATCACCACAGGTTTCTCCGAATTTATCATCTTCCATACATTCTGCTTTCATTGAAATTCCTCCCCATGCATTTTTTTCTTGCGTCTCAACACATACAAAGCTTAAATTTGTTTTTGTGTTTGTTCTACCAGGGCAATCTCTATCTGATGAAGGTGATATTATTGTCCCACCAACACCACACTCCATCACCTTATTATCTTTACAATAAAAATCTCCCACCCCATAGCGTTTATTATTGTCACGACAACCAATCTTATAACCAGGGGTATAATAATTTCCACAATCAAGATTATTTTCAAAAGCAACGTCTTCACCACTTTTATTCGCTTCTATACTAACGCAACAAGTGTCGGGTATAAAATTGACACCGTTCCCACCACACTGAAAAACCATACCTATTCCTTTATTACAACCGACATCACTACATTTTCCTGGATCCCAATTATCACACTTTGCGAAACCTAAAAAACCATTCATACGAGAACACGTTCCACTTGTTGTTGCAGCAAAAATCTGCTGAGGAAAAACCATTTGCAACAATAGAATCGAGAAAAAAAACAAAAACAGATATTTCTTAAACATAATTATCATTTAACTTTCGAGTCTATTTAATGATAACATTTTATCTAATAAAAAAGCAAAACCAAATCTGACAACAAAGGATTATGTGATACGAATAGAGAAAAGACAATGCGAATCTACGAATATACGAATAAATACAATTAAATCAAGGAGTTGAGAATTCTTTTTGGGTGGAGATAGCGATCGCGAAAATTAACAATGATTCCAAGTTTCAATTTTAGTGCTTTTAAATATCTTCTCACTTGATAATAATCTTCCCGAGTGACAAAACGTTTAGCTTTTATTTCTAAAATTATTTTATTGTTAATTAAAAAATCAATTTTATTTCGATTTTCTTCACCTTCAAATGAAGGAGGTAGTTTTTTTTCTCTTTCGTATTTAATACTTTTTTGCTGTAATTGTTTTTCTATTGCATCACAATATTGTTGTTCGTTGCAATAACTTCCTAGTTCGTTATGAACATAAAATAAAATTCCATTTATCTGATATGACAATTCTTTATAAATAATGTTGCCATTATTCATATTTACTTATAATATCATTTTTCCATTCGCATATTCGCATCATTCGCATAACCTGTTTTCATTCGTATCCTCTTGTATTATTCGTATCACTTATTCGCATATTTGCATCATTCGCATAACCTGTTTTCATTCGTATCCTCTTGTATTATTCGTATTACTTATTCGCATTAGGCCACAAATGTAAAAATTCTTTGATCAAAAAAAAGCTCAACGAAGACTGGCGAACAAACTCATTCACGTTACCGCATTGCAGACAAGAGGAGCGCGTAGTCCAGTAGTATCCAATATCAAACAACAATATAATCGGTAAAAAAACTATCCAAATTAACTTAAACTGTGGTTTCGATCGTGGACTCTGTTGTGACTGGTGCATTTTCTTTTAAGTCTATCACAAGTCGACGATCACGTCCTTCACCAATTGAATAGCTTGTTAATTCTTCGTTATTTTGTGTCACATATTCATGCATCACTCGACGTTCATAAGCAGAAAAATGGCGTAAATATGAAGGTTGTCGACTGCTTTTCACTCGCTCAGCCGCATCAGCTGCGATTGCTTCCAATCTTTCTTTTTGTTTTTCGCGGTAATCATTAACATTCACCAGTAAACTCACTGGCTCGTTTAATTGTTTATACAACATCACTTCCATAATTTTTTGAAGAGATCGAATTGTTTCACCATGACGACCAATAATTGTTGGCGCCTCATCATCCGCCTTAATAATCACATGAAACATACCCTCTTTTTCTTCCACCTCAACCTCAAACTTGTTAATCATTTTCCCCAACAAATCTTCCGCAATGGTTTTGATTGTTTTTATTTTATCCATAATATTTATTTAACTATTAATAACTAATTACAAAATCCCAATGTCAAATCAAATTCAAATTTCAAATAATAAAATCTAAAATAATTCCAAGGTTTTGAATTCTAAATTTTGGATTTGATTTGTTATTTGTCATTTGAATTTTGTCATTTATTTCTTTACTTCTTCTTCATCTGCCTATACTGCACAATACTAAACAATGAAAAGATATTCCAGTAAAGTGCCAGTCCCACTGGTAAGGTATAAGAAAACCAGGCAATCATCACCGGAAAGAAATACTTCATCTGTGTATTCATGGCTTTTTGAAAATCACCACCGGTACTTTCATCTTTTTTCTTATTTGGATCGTCGTTTTTAGTAATTTCTTTGGTTTGTGTAGGAGCAGTTGACGTCATTGCCGGCATCGTTGCCTGAGTTTGAAAATACTGCAAAAGTCCGGTTATCACAGGAATCAAATAGTAATACCATAGCTTTACTTTTGCCGGTGTTAATGCTAAGTTAAAACCCAAAAACCAAGGGTCAATCTTTGCAACATGCAAAAACGGAAAATATAATACTTTATTAATGGAGTTAATAAGTTTTTCTCCTTGACCGTTTGTTAACAGTAACGAGAGTGTTTGATATAAACCAATAAAAATTGGAAACTGAACAATCATAAACAAACAACCGGCTGCGGGATTAATCCCTGCTTGTTTATATAAATTCATCTGTTCCTGCTGTAATTTTTGTGGCTCTTTTTTATATTTTAAAGTAAGTTTATCTAACTGCGGCTTGATATCTGCCATTTTTTTTGAAGTTTCCAGCTGCTGTTTAAAAAATGGATTAACCAAAAATCTAACAAACACCGTTAACGCCACCACAGAAAAACCAAATGCTCCAGGAAGTCCAATAATCAAAAACAACTTATAAAAAAGTGTTAATAAATTAAGTATCGGAAAAACAAACACCTGATTAAAAAAATTTGCTTGAAGCATAATAATATAAATTTCTAATTTTTAATTATCCTAATTTCTAAATAAATCCCAATTATTAATAATTGGACATTGGATCATTATTTAGGTTAATTAGAAATTAGATTAATTAGGTCAATTCAAACAGTTAGTCTCTTCCTTCCTCTTGCAATTCTTCGTTTTATCACCAATCTTCCTTTTTTTGAATCCATGCGTTTCAGAAATCCATGCTTGCGTAAACGCTTTTTCTTTTTTGGCTGATATGTTCTTTTCGGCATAATATATAAATTAACTATTAATAATATATGAACTTCGTGTTATTGTCATCGCGAGCACATGTAAATTTCTTGAATGAAATTTACAGTGTTAACGAAGCGTTTACCCTGTAAAATATTTACTGAACTTTTTACAGGGTGGTAATCCCATTACCAACAGTAAATCCTATATTAACGGGATTGCTTCGTCAGCCGACGTACGTCGGCTTCCTCGCAATGACATTTTCACTAAATAATTTTCCCCTAACTCCTAACCCCTATCTACTAGAATACTTTCCCTTAACTTTTAACTTGAAACTGTAACTTTGAACTTTGCACTTTGATCTTTGAACTTAATATACTCTTCCCTTTGCCTTTAAACACCTGCCAAACCGCATCAGTTACGAATGGCATAAACGGGTGTAGAAGTTTCAAATTACCCAAATAAACTTCTTCTAATAAACTTTGAACTTCAATATTACCATCTCGCATCGCATCTTTCAACTTCTCTATATAATAGTCTGCAAAACGATGCCACAAAAACCTGTGAACCAACCCCAAAGCTCGTGAAAAATTATACCCCTCCATCGCCCTCTGATACTTTTCTTCAACTTCCTTATATTCTTTTAATAAATTATTTATTATCTTTTTAATTTTCTCACTATTTTTTTTAACTTTTATTTTTTCACTGTGACTTTGCACTTTGCACTTTGAACTTTGAACTTGATTTATTTGAATAAATCGCCCTATATTCCATATCTTATTCGTAAAATTTCTCATCCCAATAACCTTATCCTCACCCAAATTAACCTTCCCACCTGCGGTTGATCCAAAAAGGAGAGCCGCTCGCAGTGCATCCGCCCCATATTTATTTACCAAATCAATTGGATTAATCACATTACCCTTGCTTTTTGCCATTTTCTTTCCCTTTGCATCCGCCACCATTGACCAAAGAAAAACATGTTTAAAAGGAACGATTTTTTTTATATACAACGAAAACATCACCATACGCGACACCCAAAAAGGAAGAATATCTGACAATGTTCCCAACAAATCAGTTGGATAACGAGTTTGATATTCTTCTTCTTTCAACGTAACTAATGACCATTGTCCTGATGAAAACCACGTATCAAACGTATCAGTTTCTTGCAAATATTGATCACCAGGTGTAGTTTGGCTGATTGTATAAGAAGCATTTTTTGGTGCCACTAATTTCTGTAAACCTAATGCAACTTCACTTAAAGAATATGTTTTCAATATTTCTTTAATTTTCCCTTGCATTTGCTTTTTTGTTTCATCCAAGAAAACAACAAAAATATCTGGATTTTCTTGAACGTTGTACCAAGCTGGAATTCTAATTCCCCAAATAACTTGACGACTGATTGGCCAATCATGCATCACCTTTAACCATTGTAAAATTTGTTTTTTGAATCGTTTTGGGTGAAAAATTATTTCATCTTTTTTAATTGCTTCAATCACTGATTTTTTTAAATCTTCAACCTTAATAAACCAGTTTGGAACAATTATTGGCTCCAAGTCATAACTACATTTATAACAAACCGTTACCGCATGCGAATATTGTTCATCAATTTTTTCAATTAAACCTTTTGCTTTTAAATCTTCGACTACTTTTTGCCGGGCGATTTTTACTTTTAATCCCGCATATGGACCAGTGAGTTGATTTAATCGACCATTCATGTCAATGATTTGTTTGATTTCCAAATTGTGTTTCTTCCCGATTAAAAAATCATTTGGATCATGAGCTGGAGTGATCTTTACCACACCGGTTCCAAACTTTGGATCAACATAGTCATCAGCAATCACCTTGATTTTAAATCTGCCCAACAAACCATCTGCCTCAATTACTTTTCCCACCCATTTTTTATAACGTTTATCTTTGGGGTTAACTGCCAGTGCAGTGTCACCAAACTTTGTTTCCGGTCTAACCGTTGCCAAAACAAATGGTCCATACTTAATATAATAAAGTGGGTCAATTCGCTCCATATGATCTGTCTCCAACTCAGAAAATGAAGTCCCACAGTGTGTACAATAATTAACAATATAATCAGATCGATAAACATAACCTTCCTTGATCATTCTTTCAAAAGTTTGAAAAACTGTTTGCAAAACATGATCATCCAAAGTAAAAACACTTCTCTCCCACTGTGCCAAAAATCCCAGCTGCTTAAACTGTTCGTAAATTAATCCGGAATTATTTTTTACAAATTGAAAAATATCCTGATATAAAGTTTGCCGATCAAAATCCATCCGCGACTTACCTTGTTTGGCCAAATGTTTTTCAAAAACATACTGAGTTTCAAAACCTGCATGATCCAAACCTGGAATCCATTTTGCATCATATCCTTGCAAAATTTTCCATCTAATCATTATGTCATCCACTGTATACATTCCATGCCCTGCATGAAGCGATGCATTTGCATTTGGTGGAGGCATCAATATGGTAAAAGGTTTTTCCGAAGATTTCTTTGTTAAAACATCTCTTTGCCATAGCTTATATATTTCTTTTTCACACAAAGCCGGCTGAAATTTGCTGTCCATGTGCAATATTTTATCATATATAATGTCATAGTTCAGGTTACTTGATAAATTTATACCGAACAATGTCATTGCGAGGACCCCGCCTTTCGCGAAAAGCGGGGGACGAAGCAATCCCGTTACCAATAGTAATTTTTATGGACTGGATTAACCAAACACTACACTGGTATTTTTATCTTCTTATCCTTGGTATGATTTTTTTTCCCATTACCAGTCAATTCTTTCCTTTTACCATTGATCGTGGCTATGCCTTTGCCAAAACCATTGCAATTTTAATCATCAGTTATCTTGTTTTCATCGGCGGACTAACTCATGTTTTACCTTTCCAACGGACTTCAATTATCGGAATAATGCTTCTGTTTGCAATCGTTTCCTTATTGATAACAACTATTAAAGTCGAGCGGAAAGAGGAAAAGAAAACAAAGAGACATGCGAAGAATGTGGATTTTTTTTACTACCACTTGCGACGAGGATTACGTGCCATGACACCCAACTTTCTCGCATTGGTATGTAAGAAAAAAGACACATTCGAGCATAAAGACAGTCAAACGGTAGTCGATGTTAATAATAAACATACTATGCTTATCTTTATCGTTATTGAAGAAATTTTATTTATCGCTGCCTTATTTTTCCTTGCTTTTATCCGCGGTCAAGAGCCGTCACTTCGAGGTTTAGAAAAATTCATGGATTTTGGATTTATTAAGTCCATTTTACGTTCAACCTATTTTCCGCCTCTTGATATGTGGCTTTCAGCCAGTCCCACAGCCCCCCAAGGCAACCCGATAAATTATTATTATTTCGGTCATCTCACCGGTACAATGCTCATAAAACTCACCAATACAATTCCTACCGTCGGATATAACTTAATTTTGGCAACGATTTTTGCTCAAGCAATCACGATTGTTTTTTCTTTCACCATCAACCTTATCCACCTTATCAGCCCTATCTCCCTTATCAAAAAAATTGATTTATTACGCGTAGTCGTCTTTGGTTTAATTGGCACTTTCATCGTTAATTTAGCCGGCAATCTTCATACAATTTATATTTTTACCGGTGGCTATCCAAACGAAAAAGTTATCCCTTTCTGGCAGATTCTTGGAAGTTATAATCCAACCAAATATTGGTATCCAAACGCCACTCGTTTTATTCCTTTCACAATCCACGAATTTCCTTCATATTCATATGTAGTGGCAGATCTTCATGGTCATGTTTTCGACATTCCTTTTGTACTATTAACGTTATTTATCCTATTAACTTTATTCATAAATCATAAATCAATCCGCCAGCCCGCGAACAAAAGCTCTCCCTTCTCCCTCCTAACTCCTAACTACTATCTACTAACTACTATCTCACTAGGTTTCCTCACTGCCATTCACTACATGACCAATGCCTTTGACGGCCCTATTTATCTTTTATTGACGTCCCTAATTTTTTTTGTTCTTTTTGGGTTTTCATATCGTTTTCTTTTTTATATATTTACTTTAGTTGGATCTTTTATTATTTTCTCTTTCCCATTTTCCGTTAATTTTTCCCCTTTTGTCTCAGGAATCGGTCTAAACTGTGCCCCAAATTTTTTAGTAAATTTACAAAAAATTGGTCCGTTTCTTTTTGAAAAAGGAAACTGTCAACCCGATCCACTTTGGATGTTGTTTGTATTATGGGGGTTTTTCTGGATTTGTTTTGGTCTATTTATTTTCATAATTTATAAAAAAACCAGAAACAATTTATCCGCCAACGATAGATTACTAACTGTACGGGTGCGGCGTGACGCGCCCTTATCAACTGCCAATAACCATCTCCTAACTACTAACCACCAACTACTAACTACTTCGAGTATCGATGTTTTTATCTTAATTTTATTTTCCTTCGGAACTCTTCTTATCCTTATCCCTGAGTTTTTTTACATTAAAGACATATATCCTGCACATTTCCGAGCTAACACTATGTTTAAATTGGGTTATCAAGCATTTATTATGATGGGAATTGCTTCAGTTTTTACTCTGTATCAATTGCGTTCATTAAATCGGATTAGCAGGATTATTAGTCAGATAATCTTTGCAATGGTATTTTTTTTAGTCTTTATTTATCCGTTTTTTTCCTTTCCTTCGTATTATGGAAACCTTACAAAAGTCCCTCAACTTAACGGTGACGCTTGGCTTAAAACAACCTATGTTGATGATTCACAAATTATTAATTATTTTAATAACAAAATAAGGGGGCAACCGATAATTTTGGAAGCACAAGGCGATTCTTACACTGATTATAATCGAATATCCGCATATACCGGACTACCCACTGTTGCCGGTTGGTGGGTACATGAATGGCTTTGGCGTGGTTCTCCATCGGTTGTAGGTAATAGAATTCCAGACATTATCACATTATATGAATCGGATAATCTGGAAGACACTAAAAAACTATTAATGAAGTACCAAGTTCAATATGTTGTAATTTCTCAAATGGAAAAAGACAAATATAAAAATATTAAATCT
>Ga0210042_1001671_pt1 | contig 17979 bp, 16 predicted proteins | sample CryGeymeta201518_FD_183982 | JGI IMG/M metagenome (GOLD analysis project Ga0210042, IMG submission 183982) | Groundwater microbial communities from Crystal Geyser aquifers in Utah, USA - Crystal Geyser metaG 2015-18 (SPAdes) (version 2) | ecosystem: Environmental > Aquatic > Deep subsurface >... | reverse complement strand
AAGCGCTGAAACAAGTAAAAATGCTTATTTTGTTCAAGTCAGACCTTCGGTACAGACTTGAACAAAATAGAAAATACATTTTAAAAATACCTACTAGTGATTTTCCACAAAAATTGTCAGATAACCCATATTTTTTGTTACCGTCCTTATCCTCATAACTACGTGTTTTGATTTTTCCCTCCAAATAAATCGAACTTCCTTTTCTCAAATACTTTCCTGCAACCTCAGCCAAAGAACGCCAAACAATAATGTTGTGCCATTCAGTTTGAGTTTGTTTCACTCCTTCGCTATCTTTATAAGACTCACTCGTTGCTAATGAAAATTTAGCTAAAGCAATTCCACTCTCAAGCGTTTGTAATTCTGGGTCTTTACCCAAATTTCCAATTAAAGTTACTTTGTTTAATCCTTGCATTGTATTTTGAGTTATAAAGAAATATTTTTACCAAAAAAACAAAATATATTTTATATATCCAAATCATCTAATGGATTTTTTATTTTATCAAAACCTTTTGTCGTTACGTGTGTGTAAACCTCTGTCGTTTTGCTGCTCTGATGCCCCAACAAAACTTGAATATAACGCAAATCTGTACCGTTTTCTAATAAATGAGTAGCAAAAGAATGACGTAAGGTGTGCATTGTTACTTTTTTGTTGATATTAGTTTTTTTAACAGCCTGTTTCAAAACCATTTGTAAACTTCGAACAGAATATTGGGTAACTTTTCCATTTTCTGTTTGTCCCTCAAAAAGCCATTCAGTAGGTTTATATTTTATGTAATATTTTCTTAATAAAATCAATATTTTTTCAGAAAGAAGTGTATAACGGTCTTTTTTACCTTTACTTTGTTCTACTCGTATTTGCTTTCGCTGAGAATCTATATCTTGTATTTTGAGTTGGATAACTTCACTTACCCTCAAACCAGCCGAATACGTCAGCATAATCATCGTTTTATGTTTTAAATTTGTAATTTTACTTATAATTAATTGTACTTCTTCTTTACTCAAAACAGTTGGTAAAGTCTGTTCTTTTTGAGGTCTGTCCAAATAAATAGTCATTCTTTTTCCACCCAGAACACGCTCATAATAAAATTTAATCGCATTTATAGCTTGATTTTGATAAGAAATAGATACTTTTCGTTCCGAAACCAAATAACGTACAAACTCTACTGCTTCCAGTTGTCCTAATGTGGTAATGTCTTTTTTGTTATGAAAGTTGATAAATTCCTCAAAAAGAGAAGTATAAGTTTTGATTGTATTGCGACTGTATCTCAATTCATTCAGTTTTTCAATATATTCTGTCGGACACTCTTTGTAATTACTTGTATCATACGGAGTTATTTTTCTTGCACCTTCCTTTTTTTCCTCTTCTTCATACAAAAACTCTAAATTGAGTTCTTTGATTTTATCTTGAATTTCTTTCAAAATTTGTTCAGAATAAGGAATTGTCCAGTATTTATTTTGAGTATTCCAATGATGAAAAGGGTAATTTTTGAGAAAAGAAGAAAGTTCATTGATGTACCCAAAAATAATTTTCAGACGATTTGTAGTTGTTTTTATAACTATTACTTGATTTGGTTCTATTTTTTTAATTTGTACTTTTTTATTATTTATTTCAATTTGTTGATGAATTGTGAGCTTGTAAATTCTATCTCCAAGGTAATTTTTGATAACTTCTAAGTTTGTTCCATAATTTGGAATTTGCCAAAAAAATTGATGATTTATCCAACGACTATATCGTAAGGTTTGTAAAAAAGCGATGTCTGTTTTGTTTTTTGGTAGTCGAATAATGATATTTCTTCCTATTACTTCTACATAAATTTTGCCTTTTTTATAAAATGAAACAGGAGAACTGTCGATAACTTCCTTTTTGTCTTTTTGTATTTTTTTGGGAAATTGAATATCATTTTTTTGAGTAAAACTTACTTTATTAGTTGAAGCTATTTTTTCTGCCGAAGTAGAAGAAACAATTTTTTCATTTGTATTACTTTCTTGTTTCTCTTTTTGAAAAGATAATTCAGGAAATAATGATTTGAGAGAGTTGTAGGCTTCTTTTGTATAGGGAATATGCCATGCTCTATGTGTCTGACTCCATCTAGCATCGCTAATTTTTTTTATCTGACCAGCAATAGATTGATTATAAGGAAAATCAACTTTAATGCGTTCTTGATTTCTGTGTATTATTTTGCTAATTTTTATCATTTTATTTATATTACTGCGTATATAAGTTTTATTTGAGGAATATACGCAATAAAAATAAATTCAGAAATGAACTTTATCTAAAAAAAATATCATAAAAAAACACCATCAATTCTAAAAGTGAACTAATGATGTTTTCAAAAATATAAGAAAAATAGGGTCGTTTTTTGAGCTGCAAACGAGGTTTTAATTGCCGTTTAGGATAATTCAAAGAATTACGCTTTTTTCAAACCTAATTCTATCAAACGCTCATTCAAAAACTCTCCTGCTGTGATGTCTTCAAACTGTTTTGGATTTTGAGCATCAATACAATTATCCAAACACGTCAAATCCATTTCCGAACGTGGGTGCATAAAAAACGGAATTGAATAACGAGAAGTATTCATTTTATCTTTTGGAGGATTTACCACTCTGTGAATAGTCGATTTGAGTTTGTTGTTTGTCAGACGAGAAAGCATATCGCCCACATTTACAACTACTTGCTCAGGAAGCGCAGTAATCGGAATCCATTTGTCATCACGACGCAAAACCTGCAAACCATCAGCACTTGCACCCATCAGAAGCGTAATCAAATTGATGTCGCCATGTGCAGCAGCACGAACAGCATCAGGAGCTAATTCATCTGGATTCAGAATTGGGAAATAATGGATAGCTCTCAAAATACTATTCCCATTATGAATTTTATTATCAAAATAATGTTCTTCTAAACCCAAATACAAAGCAGCAGCTTGTAAAAGTTCTTTACCCGAATTTTCTAAAGTTTGGTAAGCGTGAGTTGTATATTTTTCAAATTCAGGTGTTTCTTTTGGAAAAATATTATCAGGATATTCTAGCAGAGCAGAATCAGTTGCTTTATCTTTTTCCTCAAAAATTTGTCCGACGTGATAAAATTCTTTCAAATCAGGCGTTTTGAAACCCTTTGCCGTTTCTCTTCCTTTACTGATATAACCACGCTGACCTGCAAGAGCCAAATTTTCGTATTTGCGTTTGGTATCTTCTTCTAACTGAAAAAATTCTTGTACTGAACTGTACAATTTATCTCTGTCTGCATCTGCCAAACCGTGATTTTTTACGGCTACAAAACCAATATTTTCCCACGCTTTGCCAAGCTCTTGTACAAATTTGGCTTTGCGTTCGCCACCTGCTCTGAAGTCTGCCAAATCTACTGACGGAACTTCATCATATAAAATATCACTCATAGTATTTTTTGTATTTATTGATTTAAAAGGAAATTTTTAGTAAAATAATGAAATCTTTGTGCATTTTCAAAATTAATGAAATGTATTTTTAGAACACAGATTTTACTGATAAAACGAATTATACAGATTAAAAGCGAGTTAAAAGGTGCGTTTTTTAATAAAAAATAATTTTTCAAATAAGGAATCCAAAGAAAGGATATGTATTTTTGCAATGTTTATTTCTGACAGTTGGAACGGCTTTAGCCCTCAACGAAGTTAAACTGTCAGCTACAGGAATTACTTTATTAGAAATATAAAAATGAAAAATCCTTTTTGGAAATATACCTTTATGACGGCTGCAACAATGGCTGTCGGTGTGCTTTTACTTAATGTTACTCTTCATTTGTTTGGGAAAAATCCATTTAGAGAGTCTGAGTTTATGTTTATGCCAATTTATTTTGGTCTTTTGGTATTAGGTCTTTTTCGTTATAGAAGAGAAATAATGAGAGGCTATTTGGAAGGTTGGCGAGCAATCAGTTTTAGTCTTTTTGCTAATTTTGTAGCCATTATTTTATACTGTGGACTTTTGTATGGGTTTTTAAGAACTGTTCCTAAGGCATTGGAAAGACATCAAATTGAAGTTGATGCGTACAATACAATTCTACAAAAAGAAGCAGAAGCTCATAAAGAAGAATCCCCAAAAATAAGTGAATTGTTTATAGAAGCAACAAAAAATAATGATAGAATAACACCTGCTGGAATGGCTGTCGACAAATTTATTAAAATGGGGGTAATTGGTTTTGTAATCGCAATGGTAGCAGGTCTTTTTATGATGAAGAGAAAACCTGAAAATTAATTACGAATTACGAATTTTTCTCATTAAAAAACCTAGTTTTATACTAACAAGGCAATCAGAATGCAGTTTGCCTCCAATTCCCATGCCCTAATCTCCATGCCCTAACTTCCATGTCCCAATATCCATTTCCTATTTCCTCGTCCCCACTAATTTCCCATCATTTAACTCTATTACATTATCAATAATTGGATGATTTTTGAGCCATTCGTCGTGTGTGGTTAGGATTATGGTTTGTCCGTTTGCTTTTAGCTTTTCAAAAACCTCAAAAACTTCTATTGCATTTTTTCTATCTAAATGAGAAGTAGGTTCGTCAGCAAATAAAATGGCAGGTTTACGGATTAATGCCCTTGCAATAGCTGTGCGTTGGAGTTCTCCACCAGAAAGAATATCTATTTTTTGATTTAATTTATGAGAAATTTGAGCTAAAGTAGCAGCTTCTTTACTCATAATTTCCATTTTTTTTGACGAGTAATTTAAAGGAAGAAGAGGAAGAATAATATTTTGCTCAACGGTAAGTCCTTGAATGAGATTGAAATGTTGAAATACGATTCCTATATGTTCTCTTCTAAACTGTGTCAAAAATTTTTCTGACCAGTGCGAAACGTTTTCTTCTAAACAAATATAACTCCCTGAAGTAGGTTTTGTAAGTCCTGCCAAAATACTAATCAATGTAGTTTTTCCAGAACCTGATGAGCCTTTCAAAAGCGTACAACTTCCTTTTTTTATAGATAAAGAAATATCAGATAAAGCGACAAATTCATTGCTTTTTCCTTTATTGAATATTTTATTGAGATTTTGGGTTTGTAGAGCGAGCATTTTTGTTACTATATTTTTTGTTTTATCACTTGCTCACAAAATTACTATTAAAAATGAATTAAAGTAGTATGAGGTATTTTTATATAATTTTTTTGAGCTAATTCTTCTTTGAGTATGGTTGTGTTTTTTTATTAAACCTTATCACAGTTAATTTCTTAAAGTTCATTTTTCCATAACGATAGGTTTGCAAACCTATCGTTATGGAAAAATAAGCACGATTTTATTTTTGCTAAATTGCTGATAATCAATGCTGTAAAAAAACGTGATAACGTTTATTTTTGTACTTTTAAACTTCAATATTAGGCTACTCTGTCAGTAAATCAAATAATTAATTTTTAGTGCGATTAACCTAGTTTTTTATTGTGAATCAAATAAAGTATTGTATTTTTGAGAAAAAATAACAAACCCTTATCAATAAATTATTTTTATGTCTTTATCCTTTACTATTTCTGCTCCTTCTTTGGGTTTGCGTCCTGAATTGCAGCGCAAAATTGATAAAAAAACAAAACCTATTGGCTCTTTAGGTAGGTTAGAAGGTGTTGCTCTTCAAATAGGACTTATCCAACAGACACTTTCTCCTACTCTTACAAAACCCCATATTGTTGTTTTTGCTGCCGACCACGGAATTGCTGAACATGGAGTTAGCCAATATCCACAGGAAGTAACTTATCAAATGGTTAAAAATTTTTTAAATGGTGGGGCTGCAATCAATACATTTTCTAAACAAAATAATATCGAACTTATTGTAGCAGACGCAGGAGTAAAAGGAGAATTTGAGGAAGTACAAGATAATTTTTTAAACTTAAAGATAGCGTATGGAACAAATAATTTCTTAGAAAAACCTGCCATGAGCGAAAAAGAATGTTGGAAATGTATCGAACAAGGAAGTAAAGTTGTGGAAAATATAGCTAAAAAAGGAACAAATATTATTGGTTTTGGAGAAATGGGAATTGGAAATACTTCTTCGGCTTCGCTTATTTTACATCATCTTTCAGGACTCAAACTTGCTGAATGTGTAGGAAGTGGTACAGGATTAAATGATAAAGGAATACAGAAAAAACTTACCATTTTGAAACAAGCTGACAGAAAATATCCCAAAAATATGAAGGCTTTTGAGGTATTACGTACTTTTGGAGGGTTTGAGATTGCTCACATGGTAGGAGCAATGCTAGAAGCTGCACAGCAAAATATCATTATTTTGGTAGATGGATTTATTGCTACTTCGGCTGCTATGATAGCTCATGCGCTTTATCCACAAAGTAAAGAATATATGATTTTTTCTCATCAATCTGGCGAATACGGACATGTTCATATGTTAGAACATTTGAGAGCTATGCCACTTCTTTTGTTAGGAATGCGCTTGGGAGAGGGAACAGGTTGTGCTATTGCCTATCCTCTTTTAGAATCTGCAGTCAATTTTATGAATAATATGGCTTCTTTTGAGGAGACAGGTGTATCAGAGGCTGCAAATAAACAGACTCCTATATAAATTCATTAAACTAAGTTAATTAATAAAAAATAGCTAAAAAATCATATATCATAATCAAACATCAAAACATTTGGTACAATAATAGAGTTTTTTAGAAATAAATTATTTTTTCAATTTATACTCCATTCTTCAAACAAACTCAATTATGAAATTTTCTCAATTTATCAAAAAAGGATTATTTGCTGTTTTATTTATGGCTTGTTTTGCATTCTCTACAATAGCTTTTGCCCAACATACACTTACCGTAGAAGTTTCGAATATAAAGAGCGATAAAGGAACAATTATGATAGCTCTTTTTAAAGGAGAGGCAGGTTTTCCTAAAGATGATACAAAGGCTATCAAAAAAATGAAAGTAACTATCAAAGACAAAAAAGCAACAATTACTTTTACGGATTTAGAAGCAGGAGAGTATGCTTTTGCTTTATTTCACGATGAAAATGGAAATAGTGAAATGGATAGCAATATATTTGGAATTCCAAAAGAAGGTTATGGATTTTCTACTAATTATAAACCAACTATGAGCGCACCTGATTTTGATGAAGCTGACTTTAAAATAGAAGGTGATACTATTCAAAAAATCAAAATTATCAACTAAATTTGTTGTACAAACTTCTCATTCTACCTTATTTATTCAAAAAAAATGATTCCTGTTACTATTTCTGATAAAGCATTTTCTCATATCCAAACTATCCTAGAAACCAAAAGTATCCCTAAAGAATATGGCTTGCGTTTGATTGTACAGGGTGGAAATGGATGTAGTGGTGTAAATTTTCGCTTAGGTTTTGATAAGAAAAAAGATGAAGATGAATCTTATTTTTTAGAAAATTCTGCAAATAATAATGAAAAGTTAGAAGTTATTTATCAGAAAAAAGATACGTTGTTTTTGATAGGGTTAGAAATTGACTTTGAAGAAAGAAGTACAGAACAAGGTTTTGTCTTTCAGCCAAAAACTTTAGAACAAACTAAGTAATTTATATTTATTTCAAGAAACAAAAAACGACCAATAAATATATTTTTATTGGTCGTTTTTTAAAGTTTAAATCGTAAAATTAAGCTCCTACACTTTTAAACCATTCTTGGAAATGTTCTCCTACAATAGGAACTGGTTTGCGTTCGCCATTCATAGCTCCCATAAGTCCCATTATCCACAGAACCATTACTCCCAAGCCTAAAATCCAACCTAAGAAAGGAATAATCCATACAAAGCTACAAACAATGATTCCAATCATCTGACGAGCATGAAAATTTACATACTCTGATTTTAATTCTTGGTTTTGTATAAATGCGATAATAAAACCGACAATAGTAATGTATGCAATGATTCCATTTGATTTTTCTTTATCTGAAATGGTAAGACTTCTTTCAGTAGCAGTTTCCATATCTGAAAAATTCTTAGTTGTTTTTTGAGGTTTCATAATTTTGAGTAGTTTAATTTTTGAATTAGTAAAAAATAAAATTTGGTTTTCACTCTAATATACAAAAAATCAAACAGAAAAGGCTCATTCTATCAAAACTATTTCTCTTTTTGAGTATCCAACAAAAAAATATGGCTAGTCATTTGAATAGAATAATTATAAAAACTATCTTAAATTAATTGATAAATAAAAACATTCATGAAAAAATATACATTTCTCTTTATACTATTTTTTTTTAGTTTTTCTCTTTACAATAATGTATTTTCACAAAATCCTCTTTTAGAAGAATACCGAAAAATTTATCCAAAAGAAAAAGCTATTTTTATTTATAGAAATAAAGAAATTAATATTGATTTTGATGCAAAAAAAGATAGTTTTAAAATCATTTCAAAGATAGAATCACGTATGTTGCATTTGCGTCTTCACTCTCAAGCCTACGCACAAGAAGCAATTATATATTCAGATTATACACAAATAAAAAATATTGATGCCTATTCTTTGGTTCAAACTACAGAGGGAACAAAGAAAAAACAAGTTGTTAATTTTCAAACTCGGGATGCTGTTTCTGATGATGTTTTTTATAATGATGTAAAAGAAAAAGTATTTTTGTTTTCCAATATCACAGCAGGAACTCAAACACACCTTGCTTATACTGAAGAGCTTTTAGAACCCCGTTTTTTGGGTAGTTTTTTCTTTACTTCTTATATTCCTTCTGAGAAAACAGAAGTTTCAGTTTCGGTAGCAAACAATATAGAAATTGGTTTTGAGCTTTTTGGAATGGACACGAGTAAAATTAATTTCACAGAAAAAACGCAAGAAAATAGAACCGTTTATACGTGGACTTTAGAAAATGCTCCAAAATATACCGATGAAAAATCTTCACCTAATCTTCGTTATTACGAACCTCATGTCGTTTTATTTATCAAAAATAGACTAATTGAAGTAACTGAAAACGAGGAGAAAAAAGAGAAGAAAATACCTTTATCTTCTTCTGTAAAAGATTTGTACGATTGGTATTATCCTTTTATAGAAGAAATTGATACAATAACAGAATTTCCAGAATTAGAGTATTTTGTAGATGAACTAACAGCAGATGACACCACAACAGTAGCAAAAGCAAAAAGCATTTTTGATTGGATTTCTACACAGGTTCAATACATTGCCTTTGAAGATGGAGAGCGTGGTTTCAGACCTGCACACCCTGAAAAAGTTTGTAAACGAAAATATGGAGATTGTAAGGATATGGCAAGCGTACTTTTGGCAATGTTACGTATTGAGGGAATTGAGGCACATTTTGCGTGGTTAGGTTCTAGAGATTTGCCTTATAAGTATGCTCAAACGCCTATTCCTTTAGTGGATAATCATATGATTGTGGTTGCAAAAATAAACGGCAAAAACTATTTTTTAGATGCAACAGGAAATCAAGAAACTTTTGGAACTCCTTCTTATTTCACACAAGATAAAGAGGCTTTAGTAGCCATTGATGCAGAAAATTTTGAGATTTTGAATGTTGATTCTGCCCCTTATTCTCAAAATATTGTTTATGATAGCGCAAAGGTAAAGATTGAAGGCGCAAAAATAATCGTAACAGGCAATATAATTTTGAAAGGATTTCCCAAAACCACTATCCTGCCTTATTTGCAGTTTCAAGATAAAGAAAAAGAAAGTGAAGCCTTCAAACGCCTTTTGAATCCTCATGAACCTACACTACAACTCAAAAAAACAGAGGTTTTGCCTACCAAAAGAAAAAAGCCTTTACAGATAAATTACGAATACGAAATTCCGAATCATACACAGGCTTTATATAGTGAATTTTATATCAATCTTCATTTGAATCCTATTTGGAGAAATACAGAAATTGATAGTTTGAGAAAAACACCTGTAAATGCAAATTATAAATTCGAAAAAACACAAGTCTATATTTTAGAACTTCCAAGAGGTGCAACCGTCAAATTTTTACCTCAAAATCAAAAATATGATTCAGAATATTTTGGTTTTTCGGTAGAATATACTCGCTCTTCCGAACAAATAATTTTGAAACATACTGTTTATAGCAATTATTTGATTTTACCTGTTTCAGAATATGAAAAATGGAATGAAATGGTAAAAGAGTTACACAAAGCTTATAGACAGAATATTGTTTTGCAGAGATAAGCCATACTTTTTTTACAAAACCCTAAGGGTCTTCGAAGACCCTTAGGGTTTAAACTAAACATATAATTCTTCTTTTTCTTTCTTTGATTTTATTTGAGTAGGAATAATCAAACGATTGCTATGGTCATACGTAAAATAATTCCAAACCCAACTGGTAAGAATTATAAAACGGTTTTTGAAGCCAATAATAAACATCAAATGAACAAAAAGCCATACAAACCAAGCAAAAAAGCCTTGAAAACTCATTTTGTTAGGTAAATCTACAACGGCACGATTTCTACCAACTGTTGCCATACTTCCTTTATCAAAATATTTAAACGGTTTCATTTCTTTCTTATTGAGCATTCTTTTTAAGTTATCGCCTAGTGTTTTTCCTTGTTGCATAGCAACAGGAGCAAGCATTGGAAACCCTTTTGGGTGCTCTTCCGAAACCATGGCAGCAATATCACCAAGCGCAAAAATATTTTCTATTCCTTTTACTCTATTATATTCATCTACAATAATTCGGTTTCCTTGCAAAATAGCTTCTGCTGGAAGTCCTTTTATTAGATTTCCTGTAACTCCTGCTGCCCAAACGAGCGTAGTAGAAGGCAAAGTCATTCCATTGGAAAGTTCTACATGGCTGCCATCAAACGCTTTTACACTTACCTCTTTCCAAATCTGAACTGTAAAATCTTTTAAATATTCTTCTGCCTTTTTACCTGCATTGTCTGTCATTCCATTCAAAAGACGATTTCCAGCTTCTACCAAATGAATCTGCATTCTTCGAAAGTCCAACTCTGGATAATCTTTTGGCAAAACGTGTAATTTCAATTCTCCCAAAGCTCCAGCCACTTCTACACCTGTGGGTCCACCTCCTACAATAACCACATTCATAAGTGATTGCTGCTCTTCGATGGTTTCTGCAAGTTGAGCCTTTTCAAAATTCTTTAATAAATGATTTCGAATAGCTAATGCTTGAGGAACTTGCTTTAAAGCAAATGCTTGTTCTTCGATTGATTTATTACCATAAAAATTAGTTTTTGAGCCATTTGCAATTACCAAATAGTCGTAGCGCAGCATTCCCAAATTGGTTGCAACTGTATTTTTATCGTACTGAATTTCTCTAACCGTTGCTACTCTAAAATAAAAATCTGATTTACTATTACCACTCTTCAAAACTTTACGCAAAGGACCCGCAATAGCATCAGCTTCCAAACCTGCCGTCGCTACTTGATACAAAAGAGGCTGAAATGTATGAAAATTATACCTATCAATCATCACAATTTGAGCATCGACAGAACGCAGCTTTTTGGAAAGTTCCAACCCTGCAAAACCTCCTCCAATAATCACAATACGTGGTTTGTTGGCAGCAGGAATATGTAATTCTGATGTAAAATTGAGTTCTGAGTTCGTGGCAGGTACTAACATAATGATTTGATTTTTATTGAGAAGGTATTTTAGTATTTTTTAGACACTTAAATAAACAAGGTCGCTTAATCGAACGTAATTAGAGGTATTAAGTTTAGATTATTGTAAAGTGAAACCTTGTTTTTTGCTTTTTTATGTAATAGTTTGGCTAAATTTGATTGAAGAATAAAATACATCTTAAAACGTAACCTCCTGCAAAATGAATTACTTCAAAAACAAAACAATTTGGATTACAGGTGCGTCTTCTGGAATTGGAGAGGAGCTTGTTTATGCCTTATCAAATCTGAATCTTGATACAAAAATAATTATTTCAGCAAGAAGAATCGAAGAGTTAGAGCGAGTAAAAAAGGCTAGTCAGAATCAAGAAAATATCGCTATTCTTCCTTTAGATTTAGCCCAATCAGATTTTGAAGAAAAAACAAAAGAAGCGATTTCATTTTTTGGAAAAGTTGATATTCTAGTTCATAATGGAGGAATTAGTCAGCGTTCGTATATAAAAGATACCAAAATGGAAGTCTATCGCAAGATTATGGAAGTCAATTATTTTGGTTATGTCGGACTTACAAAAGCAATTTTACCACACTTTGTAGAAAATCAAAATGGACATTTTGTAGTAATTACGAGTGTTTTGGGAAAACTTTCTACGCCTATGCGTGGTGCTTACGCAAGCTCAAAACACGCTTTGTATGGTTTTTTTGATGGACTTAGAGCTGAATTTTATAAGGATAATATAAAAGTTTCGATGATTGCCCCCGGTTTTATTCGTACAAATGTTGCCATAAATGCCCTTACAGCAACAGGTGAAACTTTTGCCAAAATGGGTAAAAATACAGGCGAAGGTTATCCTGCTGACAAATGTGCAAATCAGATTTTGAAAGCTATCAAAAATCAAAAAAAGGAAACTTATGTAGGCAAACCTTTCGGCAAAGAACGTCTAGGATTATATGTCAGACGATTTTTTCCGAATCTATTTTTCAAAATTGCTACAAAACAAGCACCTGAATAAAAAATTAAGCCAAACTACCCAAAATATAAGTCGTTATGACACACAAAATAAAATAAGCTACCAAATTAGCAGCACCCACATAATCTTTAACCACACGCTGCCCAAAAAAGAGCATTGTAATATTGATAGTTGCTAATACAGAACCGATATAGGCGTATTTTGCATCGCCTGTGATTAAAAGTATGATTAAGCCAATAGCACTAAAAACACCTGCTGCTACTTCGAAAACAGTTACAATAACCAAAAGAGAAGTTACTGCTTTTTCTAAATACGAGTCTTTGAAGTGGTCAATGAGCCAAGATGAGTTTTCATCCCAACGAAAAACTTTATTAAACCCAGATTGAATAAATAAAATAGCTAAAAATAGAGAGCAAATCATTTGTAAAAATAACTTAGCTTCTTTTGGTTCTGTAAAAAATGAAAGTATATCTAGTAACATAATAATTAGGGATTAGGGATCAATATGAGTGACATTTTTCAAATTCTGTAAATTGATCAATTTTTAACAAAATAATAGTTTGCTTTTTTCCATAAAGTAGGGTTTGCAAACCCTACTTTATGGAAAAAAGACATTTATACAGAATAAAATTTGGCAAAGATTTGCCTTTTTTTAAATGTCACTCATGTTGAGGGATTAGAGAATTAAAACTTCTTATAAAATAATCTAGTGCCAAACGGTAGCTTTCCATTCCGAAACCTACAATGACACCAATACAATTCTTGCTCAAATAGCTTTTATGACGAAATTCTTCACGAGCAAACGTATTCGAAATATGAACCTCAATGACAGGCGTAGAAATACTTGAAATGGCATCAGCAATGGCAACAGAAGTATGCGTAAAAGCTCCTGCATTCAAAACAATTCCGTCAGCACTAAACCCAATTTGATGTAGTTTATCTATAATTTCGCCTTCGTGATTGGATTGAAAATAGTGTAATTCTACTGATTTATCCGAAAAACCTTGTTTTAATTCTTCAAAATAATCTTCAAAAGCCTCATTTCCATAAATGGACGGTTCTCGTTTTCCTAAAAGATTAAGATTTGCACCATTTATTATCCATAACTGTTTTTTCATTCTAATCAATATATTTGTGGGAATTTTTATCGAAAAAAGGCTGTTCTTTTTCTATCTTTGTTCTGCAAAAAGCATATTTTAATTGATTTTTTCAAACTTATTTGGAAACTTTTTGTAACTATGTAGGCGATAGCTTCCAAGCTGTCGTAAAACAAGTATTTTTTTATACTGATAGCTTGGAAGCTATCAGCTACATACAAAATTTATGAAAAAAGTAATAGTAATTGGCTCTGGTTTTGCTGGTCTTTCGGCGGCTGCCTGTTTGGCTCAAAAAGGTTTTGATGTAACCGTTTTAGAAAAAAATGATTCTCTAGGAGGTCGTGCAAGGCAATGGATAACCGAAGGGTTTATCTTTGATATGGGACCGAGTTGGTATTGGATGCCTGATGTTTTTGAAGAATATTTTGCGCTTTTTGGAAAAAAAGTAAGCGATTATTACGATTTACATCGTCTTGACCCAGGTTATAGAGTTTGTTTTGGCGAAAACGATTTTGTTGATATTCCTGCTTCTATGGAAGAATTGGAAAATCTTTTTGAGAATTATGAGGAGGGAAGTAGTGAAAAATTACGTGAGTTTTTGGCTCAAGCAAAGTATAAATATGAAGTCGGAATGAGCGAGTATGTTTTTCGTCCTTCGCATTCGATTACTGAATTTATAGATTATCGTTTGATGAAAGAAAGTTTGCGTATTCAAATGCTAACTTCGATGAGCAAACACGTCAGAAAGTATTTTAAAAATGAAAAACTAATAAAATTATTAGAATTTCCTGTGCTTTTCCTTGGAGCAACTCCACAAAATACGCCTGCCTTGTATAGCATGATGAATTATGCTGATTTATCTTTGGGAACGTGGTATCCAATGGGAGGAATGAATAAAATCATTGAAGCGATGGTAAGCGTGGCAGAAGAACAAGGCGTAAAATTCGAAACTGAAACCGAAGTTCAGAAAATTGTTACCAAAAATGGAAAAGCTGGGTCGGTCTTGACTTCAAAAGGAGAATTTCACGCAGATTGGATTGTGGCAGGAAATGATTATCACAATACAGACCAAAAATTACTAGACAAAGCAGACCGAAATTATACCGAAAAATATTGGGACGACCGTACCATGTCGCCTTCTAGTTTGCTCTTTTATTTAGGAATAGATAAAAAACTAGATAATTTGGAGCATCACAATTTATTTTTTGATGAAGATTTTAATAAACATGCAGAAGAGATTTATACAAGTCCTCGTTGGCCTTCGAAGCCGTTATTTTATGCATGTTGTCCTTCACAGACTGATGATGAGGTTGCACCAGAAGGCAAAGAAAATCTATTTTTGTTAGTTCCGATTGCTCCCGGTTTGCCTGATGGCGAAACGATTAGAGAAAAATATTACGATCTTGTAATGGATAGATTGGAAAACCTAACAGGGCAAAAAATTAGAGAACACGTTATTTTGAAGCGAAGTTATGCCTTAGATGATTTCAAATCGGATTATAATTCTTTCAAAGGAAATGCTTACGGACTTGCCAACACGCTTTCACAAACAGCATTTTTCAAACCTAAGATGAAATCTAAAAAAGTAAGTAACTTATTCTTTACAGGACAACTGACTGTCCCTGGTCCAGGTGTTCCTCCTTCTATTATTTCGGGTCGTGTAGTGGCTGATGAAGTAGCGAAGGAAGCAAAGAAGATTTTTGAGGAAGTAAATTAGGAAATGGAAAATATTTCCATGAGATATAGTATATTATTTTGATTTTTCGTGCATTCAGTTCCTCAGAACTGAATGTTTCGTTTTCTCAAAAGCGTGATTTATTAGCTTGAATCATGCTTCTGAGGAAGCGTTTCGTTCAACTCTGAGGAGTTGAACGCACAAAAAACATTGTAACCTTTTGAAACAGTATACTAAAGGATTATTTTTTAAACCCTTTCAATAAAAAATTAGCATTAAAAATTGCATATAAACCTGTACTAAAATTAACTTCTTGTGTTTCTAAATTATAATAAGGAGTAGCACGAAAAACTATCTTTGCATCATTTTTTGCAATATTTGGAATCGAAAAATTGGTCAGAATACGTAGAATAACTAAATTTCTCAATGGTTCGTTTTCTGTATTTGGATCAAAAATACGACTGACTGAACTATAAATATCGCCACCTAGAGGAGCTACAAAATCTTGTCCTCGCCAATACGAAAACATAAGTTGATGCTTTTTGGTAGCAAATTCTAAGTTTGCATAAATTCCTATTCCATTCTTAAAAGTAAAACTAGGAACAGAAGAATTATCTATAAAAAATACGCCGTAAAGATGTGTTCTGATATATTTTAAATATGAATTATCATCAAAATAATAAGTTGTTTTATTTCCAATGGCAGCATTAAAAATGGTAATCAAAGGATTATTTGTAGTATTTATTTGTCCTCCTCTATGAATGGCTGTAAGTTGAATTGGAATTGTACTTTTCCATTTTTTTCTACCTTTAGAAGTAATTATATTTCGTTCTATATTCAATCCAAAATGTAGTTCTTCATCAAAATCTGAATAGGGATAAATCATAGTTACCCAATCTATCCACGTATCTAAAGAAGTATTTTTTGATAAATATTTATACTGAACCCCATTTTCAAGCCTTCTATTTATTATATTCTCAAAATTAAATAAAGGTTCTATTAAGTTATGTTGTAGATTTCCTTCTAAGTTTCCAAAAATAAATTGATGCTTATCCTTTTTGTATAAAAATTGAAAATAAGGTTGTATTTGATTAAAACGGCTATTATTGTTTCCACTTCCAAAATCTTTCCGTAGAAATATTCCTGCCGAAATTTTGAGTGTGGTATCAGCAGAATAAGATAATTTACTTAAAAACTGCGAACCAAAAAGCGTATAACCATCTGCAATAGTTTCGAAAAATTCTCTATTACGAAAGAAACCAAAATAATTTATTTCAAGATTTAATTGTCGTTGATTTAGAATTTTACCTGAGTCAGAGGAAGAGTCAGAAAAAGATAATAGTTCTTTTTGGGGATAAAAAGAGCTGTTATCTAATTGTGCAAATCCAAGAAATGGAAGCAGAGTTAAAAATGGTAAAATAAGAAAACTACTAAAAAATAGTTTTTTATTGATTAATTTCATTAGTTTCTATTGTCTTTTATATATTTGCCTTTTTCATCCCATTCTCTGAGCGTATAGGGTTTTGTAGTTTTATCAAAAGGGTCTTCTCTGTATTGTGTTTCTACGTGGCGTTGTCCTTTTGCATTTTTTGCTTTTCCGTCGTAATAACTCATCCAACGTTTTACTCGCCTTCCATACTGATAATTTCCTTCTTCTTTGATTGCACCACTTTCATAAAAAATAATATAATGCCCGTGAATATAATTACTTTGCATCGGAATTATTTCTTTTATTTTTGTTTTTTGTTTATCGTAATAAACAAATTTTGTATTTTTTGGAAAACCTTTGTAATAAATTTCTTTATTTGTCAAGACACCACTAGAGTGATAGTTTTCCCAGCGTCCGTGTTTTGTACCGACATAATAAATTCCACTTTCTACAACTTTTCCGTTTTCTTTTCGCTCATAAGGACCGTGTAAAACCAAATGATTTTCAGCACTTATACGAGGCAGCGTTTTTATTTTTTCAGATTTTATATCAAAAACATAATATACGTCCACCAAAGGGTCAGGGTTTTTGAAATCTTTTAGGTAATAAAACGTTTCTACAATCGTCTTGCGACCTTGTTCGTATTTTCTGAAAATACGTTTTGTTTCTAATCCGTAATAATAGCCTTTTGGTTCTTTGTTTTTTTTGTTTCGCTTTTTAGAAGAAGAGCCATTTTTTTTCAAATCTAAAAAAAGCATAGCATCACCATCTGAACTTGACTGACTAATTACATCTTTATTTTTTTTATCTCCATTAAGTAAAATAATGGGTTTTGTATCTGTTGTTAATTGATTGGGAAGATCTTCATTGGAAAGAGAATCTGTTTGAGCAAAAGATTTTTGAGAGAATACAGAAAGAAGCATTCCTGCAAAAATGACATAAATTATATTAAACTTCATGATTTTTATTAACTTAACTGTTTTGTTATCCACTTTATTATCGATTTTATTTTTCTTCTTGACGAAGTTTTGAAATTATCTGTACCTGTAAATTTACAAAAATTACACCTATTCATTCTATACTAACTAAATTTTAACTATAAAAATGATAAACAGGATTAGAATAATTATAAATTTATAAAAAAAGTCTGATTCTTTTTATAAAGAATGTCAGACTTTAGGGTAAACGCACGAAAAAAAAATGTACTCGTTTAAAGCAAATCAAGCTAGTTTTTAACTTTGCAAATTGAATTTACTCTGATAGTTAAAGTGTGTTTAAACACACTGAAAGCAGTATAAAAAGT
>Ga0210042_1001665_pt1 | contig 18030 bp, 22 predicted proteins | sample CryGeymeta201518_FD_183982 | JGI IMG/M metagenome (GOLD analysis project Ga0210042, IMG submission 183982) | Groundwater microbial communities from Crystal Geyser aquifers in Utah, USA - Crystal Geyser metaG 2015-18 (SPAdes) (version 2) | ecosystem: Environmental > Aquatic > Deep subsurface >... | reverse complement strand
CATTTCGTATCACCTCCTTTTAGTGATTCTTGATTTTTCTTTTCTTTAGCTCTTCCCGTATTAAGATAAAAAGAGCTTTCGGGAACTATTTTAATTATATCTCTCTTAAAGAAGCTTGTCAAGTTTTTGTACTGGTTCATATGATATGATACACCCAGCTCTTGAAAAATATGAAAGGAAAGTATAATGGACGCCGTATGACAATCTACGGCGCAATTCTGCCAGGAACGATAGCTATTGCCCGTTCAGCGTTCCTGACAGATAAATTAACTGAGCGAGCAAAGTATAAGATCAAGATTCTGGATTGGCACAGGGTTCACGGAAGCAACAATTCCCTGACTGCCAGACACTTCGGCTTAGGAAGAATGACTTTGTATCGATGGATTAAACGGTTTAAGCGCTACGGGGTAACTGGGTTGAACGAAGAATCCAGAAGACCCAAGCGCTTAAGACAACCTGCCACTCCTTGGAATACGGTAATCCGGATAGTCCAACTAAGAAAGCAATATCCTGCCTGGTCAAAGTATAAACTTAGAGCTCTGCTATCCAGAGAAGGCATCCTGGTGTCAGTTACTACGGTAGGCAGGGTGCTGAAGAGACGAGGGCTGATTAACCTGAAGATATCTCGGAAACGGAGAAAGGCAGCTCTCCATCCCAAGGCACGTTTTCCTCGAGGATTACGCATATCTCAGCCCGGAGATATGGTCCAAATAGACACCAAACATATTATGCTGCCGGGAGGAAGGAGATTCTACCAGTTCACTGCGATTGATGTGCTGGGCAAGAGAAAGGTAATGAGGGTGTATCCTTCGGAATCTTCCAGGAACGGAGCTAGATTTCTGGAAGAATGCTTGTCGGGATTTCCTTTTCCCATCAAGGCAGTCCAGACAGACAATGGTTCCACCTTTCAAAAAGAGTTTGACAAGCTCTGTCAGGTGAAAGGAATTCCCCACTACTTTATCTATCCCAGAAACCCCAGGCAGAATAGTTATGTGGAAATATCGCAAGGAGCAGACAAAAGAGAGTTTTACCAACAAGGCAATGTTTGCTCTCTCTTGCCGGTAATGCAAAGAAAGATCAAAGAGTGGGAAGATGTCTGGAACAATGTCCGGCCCCACCAAGCCCTGAATTACCTTACCCCGTCAGAATACCTTTTTAAGGTCCAAAATAGCCGAATTCCAACTAAAGATGTTATCGTATTACAAACCTAACAGGTGTATCATATGTATCTGAACCTAGACAGTCATAGACAAAATACCTCAAAGGTGGGAAAATTAAGATAGTTCAATGCCGAAAAATTTTGAAATCAAACATTTAATTACTGGACCTCTTTTAACCAATTGCTACATTTTAATTTCAAAAGGTGAATCCCTGGTTATTGATCCCGGTGGAGGCTTGAAGCAAATTTTAGAAGAACTAACAAAAAACCAAGCAAAATTAAAATATATTGTTTTAACTCATTATCACTGGGACCATACTTTAGGAGCCCCGAAATTAAGAAAGGACTCCAACCCACCCACCGCCCTCCCGCCTCTGAGGCGGGCCCCTACCGGTGCCAAAATCTTCATTCATGAAGGAGAGAAGGACTTTTTAAAATTCAAAGTTGATCAATTTTTAAAAGACGGAGATGAAATAAAGGTCGGAGAAATTTCATTAAAAATTGTTCACACGCCAGGTCATACAAAGGGAAGCATTTGTCTTTTAGGCGATGGTTTCATTTTCACCGGCGACACCCTATTTGAAGATGCTTATGGTCGAACCGACCTTTCTGGCGGTTCCCAAACAGAAATGGAAAATTCCTTGGAAAAACTGAAAAAGATTTTAAAACCGGGAATGAAAGTCTATCCTGGCCACGGAGAAGTTTTTGAGAAATGAAAATGGAAAAATCGCCATCGAAACCTCCAAATCCTTCAGACAAAGAAAATTATTTAAATAAACCTTGACTTTTTTGAAATATCTATTATAATTAAGGCATAGCATAAGGAGGTAAAATTGAATAAGGGAAAAAAGAAAAAGCATTTCTATATTAGATTCCATATAGAGGGGATTGGAACATTTAAAAGGTATGCTTGGTATGTTTCTCAAGCAAGTTTTGTGAAATCCTTGGCTCTAGAATTTGAGAAAAAATATCCTCGTTTGAGAATATTCATTGAGGTTCTAGAGATTAAGGAAATAAAAAAGCAAGTGGGGCACGGCTAATTCAGCTAAAATACTGAACGCCGTGCCTTTTCAATTTTAAGTGATATAATAAAAATAGAATAAAGAAAGAGAAATTATGAAACTCCGCGACCTGCCAAAAATCGAAAGACCGACCTTGCCCTTCCGTAGCCCGTCGATAAATTTAGGGCGAAGGAGGGGAGAAAAATTAATTCAAAAAGGTCCAGTAATGGGCTTCTTTAATTTGAGTTCTCCCGAAGATAGGGGTATTGTGAAAGAAGAGAAACCTATGGAGCAAGGTAAAAAAATATTAACTTCAATCAAAGAAAAACCTTATTTTCAACAAGGTAATTTTGTTCTTTATCACGATGATTGTCTAAAGATATTGGAACAATTACCAGAAAATTCAGTTGATATGATTTTTGCGGATCCTCCATATAATCTTTCAAATGGGGGATTCACTTGCCATAATGGCCGTGCGGTGTCGGTTAATAAAGGAACGTGGGATGTGAGTAATGGTTTAGAGAAGGATTTTGAATTTCACTTAAATTGGATTAAAGCATGTAAAAGGGTTTTAAAACCAAACGGGACGATTTGGATAAGCGGTACTTACCATTCTATTTATGAATGCGGGTTTGCGTTACAAATCGCGGGATATAAAGTTCTTAATGATATTGCATGGTATAAACCTAATGCTTCTCCAAACCTAAGTTGTCGTTATTTCACTGCCAGTCATGAAACTCTTTTATGGGCGAGAAAAGATAAAAAAGGAAAACACGTTTTTAATTATGAAGAAATGAGAGAAGGGGATTGGCCCAACGATTTTTTAAAAAGGCCTGGAAAACAAATGCGTTCCATTTGGGCTATAAACACGCCACAAAAGTGGGAAAAGAAATTTGGCAAACACCCAACGCAAAAACCCCTCGATTTATTAAAAAGAATTGTTTTAGCAAGTACCAATAAAGGAGATATTATATTAGATCCTTTTACGGGCAGTTCTACTACCGGTTTAGCAGCGATAAAATACGATAGAAAGTTTATAGGAGTTGATACAGAAAAAGAATATTTAAATAAATCAATAAAAAGATTTAAAGATTTAAAATATGGCGAACAGTAAATCTTGGGAAAAAATTTTTAACGATCACAAAATTTTAGAGCACGATTTTAGTAAGATTCCTTTCCCTATTTCCGCTACCCAAATTAAAAGGTCTTGTCAGAAATTTAAAGAGACTGGAGAAAAAGAAGTTCGTATTTTGTGTAAACAAGATAGCAGAGAAGATAGGCCAGAAATTTTCAAAAAACATAATCTTTTTTTGCTTCCTGTAAAGAATGGTTTTTATAATATAATAAAGGGAGAAGGATATGTTGATATTCCTCCAATTAAAAAAGAAATTACGATATATTCTTCAAAGCTTGATTTTCCATTAGATACAGCCGTAGTTGGTGATTCCGAAATGCAACATTTGGATTTTGCTTATGCCACAAGTTTAATTAGAACTTTCACTGAGGACCCATCACTTGTTTTAACTATTCGTGGAAGAAAATATACTCCCGACTTCGATTTTTATGTTGGCAAACAATTAATAAAAGTTTCAAGTGTGCAAACGGAAGTAGACGCAGGTTATGAAGGAAAAAACCAAATCGTACTAATTGAAGCGAAAAATTTTAAAGCGTCTGATGTGATTATAAGACAACTTTTTTATCCTTATCGGCAATGGCAGTCCCGAACAAAAAAGAAAGTAGTTACTTTATTTTTCGACAAAGAAATAGGCAGAGATGTTTATTCTATCTGGCAATTTGAGTTTGAAGATATCAAGAATTATAACAGTATAAAATTAGTTAAATCCGGGAGATTTACTATCAAATAAATCTAGCTGGGAACGAACGAAGAAGTTTATAAACTCTACGGCCTCACGCCGGAGGAGATAAAAATAATTAAAATTCGTAAAAATAACACCGGTTTAAATCAAATCCGAAGGTAAAGAAAAAGAAATTGAGAAATTAGAAAAAGAAAATATTTGAAGAGGTATACACAAAATTGAAATAGGTAATTATGGAAAATCGTACAGCATCATTTCATATGGCATATGATGGGCCAGCACTTGCGACTCACGAGATGAATGTGAAGGATTTTGCTCCTACTCTTTTAGCTATTGGTGAACTATTAGAAGATAGCAACTATATTCTAAATGGGGAACAAATAAAAATACTTGTTAATATCCGGGCGGCTCACCCCGGATCAATAGATGTAATATTATCAGTAGTTCAAACTCTTATTAACCAAGCGGTTTCTTTATTCAATCGTCCGGATATCAACGCTGTAATAAATGCTAAGGAACTTTTGGCTTTGATTGGAATTGGTGGTGGGAGCGGTGTTATTGGACTTATAAGGTGGATAAGGGGAAGAAAAATAAAAAGTATAGTAAAAGTGGATACGGGGAGTTTTAAAATGGAGCTTGAGGACGGTGAAGCCAGAGTAATTTCAAACCAAGAAGTAAAGTTATTTGGCTTTCTCAAAATTAGAAAAAATATCGAAGCAGTGGTACGAACCCCATTAACTAAAGAGGGTATCGAAAAAGTCGTTTTTGCAAGTGATGGTTCGAGGTCAGAAATCAATCGGGAAGAAGCGGAGTACTTCGCCGCACCGCCAATCGAAGAGGAAGAAATAGGTGAGACGGAAACAGAGACCCATCTTCAAATCGCAAACATCTCTTTTCAGGAAGGTGGAAAATGGAAATTTAGTGACGGTAACGTGACTTTTTTTGCTGATATTTTAGATATTGACTTTCTAGAAAAAGTAAAGAAAAATGAAGCAGTTTTTGCTAAAGACGATATCTTCAAAGTTAAACTTAGGTGTCGGCAATTTCTTATTGATGGAGGTATAAAAGCCGAATATGCAGTGTTAAAAGTTATCGAACACCGGAGCGCCGCGGTTCAGATTAAATTACCATTTCAGGGCTAATATTGCTGATTCCTTAATAAAGTATCTACAAGCAGAAAATAAACTACATGAACTCATTCAAAGATATTGCTTATCAAATTTTGAAAGAAGTGGGTAAACCACTACATAGTAAAAAAATTACTAAAATTGCTTTGAATCGCGGCTGGCTTAAAACTGTTGGGGAAACACCAGAAGCGACGATGAACGCCCAGCTTATAGTTGATATAAATTCAAAAAAAGATAAATCACGTTTTATTAAAACCGCCCCGTCGGTTTTTGGATTAAATCCGAAAACAGCGTATATCTTGCGAAAAGAATTAAGATATGAAATAAAGATTCCTGAAAAAATTTATAAGATTTCTAAAAATGTTTCCAGTAAGCAAAAGGGGGACATCGCTGAAGCGAGAATTGCTGAACTGATTACTCTTTATGGGGATACAGCGCTCGTGTGCTATAAACCAGTATCAGATGTGGAAGGTATCGATTTGATTGTAAAAGAAAGGGGTAGTTTGAAGACAATGTATCTTCAAATAAAGAGTCGTTTCGGTGATGATCCTTCGCGCATTTTCGCATACGCAGTAAAATCAAGCACGGTTATAGACAACTACGCGATGGCAAATATCTTTTGTGTGTTTGATACAGAACAAGGGGATATTTGGAATTTTTTATGGTTTGTACCAGCCCCGGATTTGATAAAACTCGCAACTAAATCAGATGGAGGTAGATTAATGCGTTTTGTCGCTGGTAGAACGAAGCGTGAATCAAATAAGTGGGATCAATATTTGATAGACAAACGAGACTTAGCTAACGCGATAATTGCACAAATGAAAAGAATTTAAAAATAGTTAAAAACAGTGTTAACTCCAGCTTTCTTTAAATAGTCGAAGAATTAATTGAGAAATATAAAATTTTAATGTTGAGCGATATATTCAAAACCATTAAAAAAGAATATAGTGGCTTAGCAATATTTAGCTTTTTGCTTGTTTTATTTTGCTGGAGTGTAGTATTTCTGGATAATTTTTCTGTGTTCAATTTTCCTTATGGAATGAGTTGTATTATGGCACCCCAGGGTTCATTAACTGGGGCAATAACTGGCGTAATTGCCTTAGTTTACATGAAGAAAAAGAGGTTAAAAGGAAAATGGTTTGCAATTATAGCTATTATTATGGGAATAATAGGTTCTTTTTTTGTGTGTCTATAAAATTTGAAATTCTTGGACATTAGTTATCTAAAAAGTTAGCTTTTGAAGTAGACGAAAAAAATGTTGCCAAGTCTATTTTTTAAGAAATCTGAAATTCAACCAAAAAGCCAAAAAATTAATTGACCCCGAACAAATTATTTCGTAATTTTACGGGGCAAGGAAATAAAATTATATGGCATATATATTTCCAGAAAAAATATTTCCAAATGCATTAACTTATTATCTTCAATGTCCGTTCAAATTTAAGTGCCACAATGATAAAGAAATGAAAGCAGAATTCGTTGAGAAGCCGGAAAATTATATAGGCAAAGCAATACATTTAGTCCTTAAACATCTTTTTGATGTCACGCAAGTGCCGGCAGACAAAAGACGAGGACAAGATATAGGTCAGTTAGTAAGATACTTCTGGGCAAGAATGCCGAAAGATAGGTATAGTAGAGATTATTGGAGCAGTGAGGACAGAAGACAATTATTTGGCTCTGAAGGACAAGAAAAATCGTTTGGGGTACAAACTATTGCTATTTTAAACAATTATATTGCAAGTGCAGATTTATCGGCAACTCCATTATTTTTGGAAGATTGGATGGATTGTCAGGTAGACGAATTTACAATATCGGGCCGGATAGACAGAATTGATCAAGATTCAGACTCTTCAATTTCGGTATGGGATTATAAAACTGGCAAACTGCCTTTTCACGATAACGTAGAAAAAATGATGGAAGAAGATCTTCAGGTTCCTATTTATGCTATCATAGCTTCTAAACGCAATCCTTTCGCAGAACAAATTAGGGCTGGTTTAATCTATGTTAAGTATTCAAAAATTTTTAATATAGTTTGGACAAAAGATGAATTGACAGGAGTTGAAAATAGGATAGTTGCTATTATAAACAAGGCTAAAAACGATAACGATCTTTTACCTCGTATTAATAATCTTTGCCCTTGGTGTGAATATAGGGCGGTATGTCCAGAAAGAGATAAAATTGAAGGGAGAGGTAAGAAAGTTGATGAAGTAAGTTGGTAAAATAAAGTTATGACGCAAGCAGAGGCGTTAGATATATTGAAACTTGGCAACAATGTATTTTTGACGGGTTCGCCGGGGAGCGGGAAAACTTTTTTATTAAATAAATATATTGATTATTTGAAAAGGAAACAGAAAGGGGTGGCGGTAACCGCTTCTACTGGAATTGCTGCCACTCATATGCAGGGAATTACTATTCATTCTTGGTCAGGGTTGGGGCTTAAAGAAAAATTAACTGAGCAGGACCTAAAGAAACTTTTGAGAAAATCCTATCTTAGGAAAAGATTTAAAAATACCGGTGTGCTGATTATTGATGAAATATCAATGTTGCATGCCTTCCAGTTTGACTTAATAAATCAGATTTGCCAAGCATTTAAGTCCGACCCCAAACCCTTTGGAGGTATGCAGATTGTTTGCTCGGGTGATTTATTCCAGCTTCCTCCTGTGCAGAAGGGCGGAGAGGCCAGATTTATTACTGAATCAGAAGTATGGAAGAGTATGGATATGAAAATTTGTTATCTTGAAGAGCAACATCGTCAAGAGGACGGCGAATTACTCAGTTTACTTAATCATATCCGGAACAATGAGGTTGAGGAAGCACGGAAGTTATTACTCAACAGCAAGTGCGAGAAAAACATATTCTCTATTACCCCAACGAAACTCTACACACACAATATTGATGTCGATGCTATCAATCACTTTGAGTTAAACAAAATAGAAGCTAAAGAGTTTGTGTATTCTATGCAGGCAGACGGCAATAAAGATATTGTGGCAGTGCTTAAGAAAGGATGCTTAGCACCTGAAAGATTGGTGGTAAAACAAGGCGCTAAAGTGATGTTTGTAAAAAATAATTTTGATAGAGGATATGTAAACGGTACTCTTGGAAAAATTATTGGGTTTGACGAAGAGAACCTGCCTATAGTAGAAACCTTAAGGGGTAAACATATTGTGGCTACGCCCGCAAGCTGGACTGTTGAAGAGGATGGGGTAGTGAAAGCCGAGATTAATCAAATTCCTCTTCGGCTTGCTTGGGCAATAACTGTTCACAAAAGCCAGGGAATGAATCTCGAGACTGCTGAAATCGATCTTTCCAAGTCGTTCGTTGAGGGAATGGGGTATGTCGCCCTTTCTCGATTGCGTTCGCTCGCTGGACTAAAACTTATGGGAATAAATGACTTAGCCTTTTTAATAAAAGGAGAAGTTTGGGAATTAGATAAAAGCTTGAAACAAATGTCGCGAAAAGCAACTGAAGAGATAAGAAAAATGAAAATCTGGCAGAAAAAGAAAAAGCAGGACCAGTTTTTATATTCCTTGCCACGAGCAAGAGAGAGCGGCGAATTAAAAAATCATATTCGAGAAGTTAAGTCCACTAAACGGGGACCAACCTATAATGTTGAGGAAATCAGGAAAAAATATCCCAAAGCCTATAAAAAATGGGGCCAAGAAGACGAGACGATTTTTAAAGAAGAGTACTCAAGGTTTATTAAAAAGGCAGCAGAAATTTTAGAAAGGAAACCAGGTGCCATTCGGTCTCGTTTGAGAAAACTATTTAAAAAGGAATCAATATAGAAAAATAGAAACGTTTTTAAATTTCTAAATAGTTTTTAGCCAAAGTCAAACAATCAATTTTAGACAAAGCATTTACCCCGGTAGTAGAGCGAAGCTCACTACGGGGCAAGAAGGAGAATTACTGAAATAAATTTATGTATAAATTATTTTTAGACGAGTCGGGTGATCATAATTTAAAAGTCATAGATCCAAACCATCCAGTTTTTGCTTTGGCGGGATGCATTTTTGAAGAAAATTATTACAGTAAAGAGGCTATTAAGAAAGTAAACGAATTGAAAATTAAATATTTTAACTCAACCGAAGCAATTCTTCATTCCAGAGATATTAGAAAGCAGGAAACAAAGCCATTTTTGGTTTTAAGAAATAAAGAGAAAAGAGAAGAATTTTATGAAGATTTAAATAAGTTATTTAAAGAGTTATATTTTACTATCCTCGCTTCCGTCATTGATAAAAATAGACTAAAGGAACAATATGGAAAACATTCTGATAATCCTTACTATTTATCTTTAGGGTTTATAATGGAAAGGTACGCAATTTATTTAAGAGAGAAAGGAGAGATGGGTGTAATGGTGATTGAGTCAAGAAATAAAGCCGATGATGATTTACTATATCTTGCTTTTTCAAAAATTATGTTACAGGGAACTGGTTTTATGAGAGCTGATGAATTTCAGAAAAGAATCAAAGATTTAACTTTTATACCTAAAAAAGAAAATGAAATTGGAACGCAACTGGCAGATTTAGCGGCTTATCCAATCGCTACTCATATTTTACCGAATAGAGATAAAAGAGCTTTTGGGGTACTCAAATCAAAAATTCGGTCCAAAAAAGGTGAAATTTATGGTTATGGTCTTAAAATATTTCCATAAAACACAAAAGGGTGCGGGTAACCCGCCCCCTTTTGGTGGTCCGGGAACGCCCGGCCCATCTGCCGTCATATTAGCACAAAAACCCTTGTCAAGGCAATAGGCTGTGGATAACTTTTATGCAATTAAAAATTTATCAAGAAAAGGCAAAAGAATTATTACCTCAGTAGTAGAACCTTTAGTTCACTACGGGGCAAGAAGGAGAATTAATAAAATAGTTTAACCATATGCAAACTGAACCAGAATTTTCAAAAGAGGTCTTAAGTTTCTTCTTAGAGAAAATAAAAAATAGTGAATTCGCTGAGAGTATAAAAGTTGAAGAACGAGTTTACATTCTGAAGGACTTTACTTTCTGTAGAGATAAAAGAGGGAAGTGGCAGCTTATAACCGGCACTCAACAGCAAGACATCGTCTTTTATTCAGAATATGTATCTAAAGAGGAATTTGTTAAAGGTATTATTAAAATTTCGGGCGCAGGCATGAGAGATAAAGTAGTAATACCATTAGCGATCTGTGAGTTGAAAGTTCCTCAAAGCATGAATACCCATCAACTTATTACCTACAGCAGTATTGCCAGTTATATTAAAGAAATCTTTCCAAGTTGCGCCTTTTACTTTCTATTAAGTTCTAATATAAAAAGAAAACTGATGCCAGAGACTGTTTTAAGGCAGGGAAAAATCTTTGATAGAATTTTTCTTAATTGGGATAAAGATAAAAATACAATCTGGGGAGATCTAAAAACTCACTTCGCATATCTTAAACGAATAGGAAATATAAAATAGCAGAAGAAAGAAAAGTGGAAAATAGTGTCAATTCTGATTTTTAACAAAAAGTCGAACCCTCCTTCGTTAAAACTTCGGACGGGCAGGAAATTAATTGAGAAATAAAATCTTTTTATATGTCTAATATCAAATTTGAAATTAGCGAACCATATTTTGAAAATATGAAATTTGGTATTTGTATAGATATGATTGATTATGTAAATGAAAAAATTGACAGTAAACATATTTATATGTGTAAAATTTTTTGTTTTTTTGAATTACCTAAATTAGGTGTTCCGAAGATAGAGAATTTAATGAGCGGCAAGAACATTAAAGCCATGGAGTGGCTAGGATTATATGCTGATAGTTTAAAAGAAAAATACGAGCAAGATTGGGAAAATCAACCCAATGAGCTAATTTTAACTAAAGCAGAAACATTACCGACACTTGAAGATTTAAGAAGTCTAAAAATTGTTAAAAAATAATCAAAATTTAGGCCCGCCTTCGCCGAAGGCTACGGCGGGCAAGCCGAAGTTGAAGGCGATTTACCCATGAGACAATTTTTAAAGGAAAATAAAATATTTTTGGCGATTGTGGTTGGAGCTTTGATTGTTGGGGCAGTAATTTATTTTTCGGCAAATAAAATTTACAGGGGTCAGACCCCTGTAAAAACTTCTTCTGAAAAGAACTGCGAAAATATTCCCGAGCTTCAAGATGGAGCTTTAAAATTAGCTACTAAAATTATTGATGGTGATACTTTTTTAATTGAGGGCGGCTATTCGGTAAGGATTTTAGGCATTGACGCAGACGAAAGGGGTTATCCCTGTTATGAGGCGGCGAAAAATAAGTTAGAGGAACTGATTTTAAATCAGGAAGTGAAATTAGAAAAAGGGACAGAAGATAAAGATCGGTGGTGTCGGTATTTAAGATATATTTTTCTTAATGATAAAAATATTAGTTTAGAATTAGTTAAAGAAGGATTAGCAGTGGCTCGCTTTTCTCCCGAAAATGTGAAATATAGAGAAGAAATCACCCAAGCCGAAAAAGAGGCGAAAGAAAATAAAATTGGTTGTAAGTGGTCAACTAAAACCAAAACACCAACTGAAGGAGAAGAAAAAGAGCAATTTCAATGGGAAAAACTAACTACAGAGAAATTGGGGTTTGATGTAGTTTTAGCTTGCGAAGCCGGAAAATATTTGGGTAGAGAATTAATTGTTGAGGGCAAAGTCGCTGACGCTTATCATGATTCAAAAAGCAATACTGTGTTTTTTAATTTTGAAAAGGCCTATCCCAATCAATGCTTTACCGCCGTCATTTTCAGTTCGGATTTGTATAAATTTGTTCAGAATCCAGAGGATTATTATTTAAACAAAACTGTCAGAATTATGGGAGAGGTAAAAGAATACCAAGGCAGGCCGGAAATTATTTTGGAAACTCCTTCTCAAATTGAAGTAGGAAAGTAAAAAATAATCAGTCAATTTTGGACAAAACATTTAAAGTTGAGTTCCTGATATTATTACATTGGATTTTTTCGATAAAGAGATGCATAATATAACATTAAAGGTCGATAAAAGTTTTGAAAATAAAATTTATGGCAGATTTAATAAAATTTACAAAAAATTACGACGATCTTTCAACCGATAAGGGTTATCAGTTTAAGTTTTATTGTGATATTTGTGGTAATGGTTATCTCTCTCCGTTTGAGAATTCAAAGATGGGAGTAGCCAGTGGTATTTTAAGGGGGATTGGCGGATTAACTGGCGGGATATTAGGCAGGGTTGGAGAGGCTACTTATGATATCCAAAGAGCAGTTGGTGGCAAAGCTCATGATGAAGCCTTAAAAAGGGCAGTTGAAGCAGTGAAACCCCATTTTATGCAGTGTTCTCGTTGCGGAAAGTGGGTTTGTAAAGAGGTCTGTTGGAACACAGAGCGTGGGCTTTGCGTGGAATGTGCTCCAAAGCTAGAACAAGAAATGGCGGCAGCTCAAACCGAAGCTACCATATCACAAATGAAAGAAAAAGTGTTTAAGACCGATTATACGAAAGATTTAAATGTGGTTGGGAAGGTAGTTGCTAAGTGTCCAAAATGCGGAGCGGAAACAAAAGGTGCTAAATTTTGTCCAAATTGCGGTGCTAAGCTTATTGCAGAATATCAGTGTCAAAAATGCGGAGCAAAGTTGACCGATGATATGAAGTTCTGCCCGGAATGCGGAAGAAAAAATCCAAATTTTAAAGGATAAGATGATATGGAATATCATAATGCTAAATATAAAAGCCTCGATAAAGATGGCAAAATTATAAACGAGGACGATTGTAAAGTTGCTTTAGCAGAAGAAGGGCTTTTTGTTATCCCTAACAAAGGAAAAGAGTTTTATTTGTATTATTCCGACATAGAAAGGTTAAAGGGTATTGATAATCAAATTGAGGTATTGGTTTATGATGGTTTCCGCTATGTCTTTTATTATTTTGGTAGTTATTACGAGCAATTTTTGCACAATCTTGTCTCGAAAAGAAACTATCAGATGCAGAAAAATCTTTTGATGCTGGACAAAGATTATCAGAAAGAATTTGAAGCCTCTTTTGAGTTTACTGATAGCGAGAGGAGAACAATAAAAGACGGCAAAGCAAAAATCATTCTCTATCGAAATAGTTTAGTTGTAACTCCTCAAGAAGAGGATTTTTTTAATATTAATTATTGCGATATTGAGAAGATAGATTTTGAGCCTGGAAAATTTTCTTTAAATATTTTGTTGGATCTTGGGGAAAAGTTGACTCTAACAATGATGGGCGGTAGATTTGAGGAGTTAAAAAGCGATATTGAGAGACTGATTGAAGAAATGTATCAGAGGACCGCTGAGATGCTAAAAGAATATTTCCCGAAAGGGGTTTCTGAGTGGACCATTTTACAATTATCTCGAGTTTTAAAACAAGGAAAAGCAACGAAAAAAAGCGAAATTGAAGAAATTTCTCCAGATTTATGGGGGGTTCTTCAGAGGATTATTTTTAAGCGTCCCGATGAAGAAAGCAGTCAAGAACCTGACGAAGAAAGGAAAGCCGCCTTTGATTACTTATTGTCATTAGCGGGACCAGAGAATACTTATATTGGAATTCGGGAAAGTTTTACCTCTTCTGAAGAAGAGTTAAAGCCAATATTTTGGTTTTTAGTCGCTTTTCCAAAAGAAAATGCGATTGCCTCTGAGGTGACTAATGAAGAAGGCCATGCTACTTATTTTTTTCGCATAAAAGAAGATGGAAAACCATCCCCAGATGATGTTAAGAGAAAGGTTAAAGAAATCAATCGTTCAATGCAGGCATTAAATTTTAGAAGGGATGTGATTAGAGCTTCTGATGACGAAATAAAAAGTGACAAGTTTAGCCGTTACCGAGTTGCTCTCCGTAAACTCCCTTATTTAAACAGGATTCGTCAAGATTTTATTGATAGAGCCATTCATACATCTGAGGAATCTTGGAGAAAGGAAGTCCAGAAAATTCTCAAATCTACATCTTAAATAGGATTTATGGCTATAATCAAAAAGAAAATTTGGCCGGAGTATTTTGAATTGGTAAGGTCAGGAAAAAAGAGATTTGAGGCAAGGTTAGCTGATTTTGATATCAAAGAAGGGGATACTTTAGGGAAAAATAGGGAAAAATAGGGACGTGCACATTTTCTCGGCAGGTGCGAAAAAAGCAAAATCCTGAACTACAACAAGGTTGAGTACAGAGCAGGGAATTATTAGCGAAAGCAAAAAGAAAACTCGAAAAATTAATTGAGCCCCAGTAGTAGAAATAAAATTTCACTACGGGGTAAAAAATAAAATTAAAAATATGGCGGAAGTTAAAGTTCTAATTGAGGGTTATACAATAGCCGATTCTGTGGCATTAGGTGGCGAAGAAAAAACATGCCCAACAATTACATTGGTGAGAGACGGAGATATTATTATGGTTGTTGCCCCAGGAGTATTAGAAAATCAAAAAATGTTGGTTGATAAACTTAGTGAGGAAGGACTAAGTATTGATGATGTTAATGTTGTTTGTATCACACACTCACATATTGACCACTACAGAAATATAGGAATGTTTCCAGAAGCAAAGAGTTTGGAATATGGGGGTCTTTGGGACGGAAACATAGCAAAGGAATGGAAAGAACAATTTACAGAAAATATCCAGATTATAAAAACACTCGGTCACAATTATGATTCAATAACTCTTCTTGTTAAAACAAATGATGGTATCGTTGCTATATGTGGAGATGTTTTTTGGAAAGAGAATTTTCCCAAAGACGATCCTTGTGCTTCGGACAAAGAAAAGCTAAAAGAAAGCCGTAAGAAAGTTTTAGAAGTGGCAGATTATATAATTCCTGGTCGCGGAAAAATGTTTAAAGTTAAAAAATAATCAAAATTTAGGCCGAAGTTGAGGGGAATTTACTAAAAATATGAAAAATTTGCCAAATTTTAATCTAAATAAATCACAAACAAAAGGGCTTGACAGGTATACTCGTCTTGCTATAATTATAATAGTTAATCCCACTGCCTTCCTCCGCTTCGGCGGGCGACGGCAGTTTTTTTATCTATGAGAAGAGCTTTTGTTTTTATCGATGGCGGCAATTTTTACTTTAAATTAAAAAATCTAACATCTGAACTTGATGGTAAATACAGTTTACTCGATTTTAATTTTAGAAAATTTGCCGAATGGCTTGCCCAACCTAATGAGTTAATACAAGTTCGCTATTATCTTGGTGTAGTAAGTCGTCGGAAAGATGATAGCAAAAGCGAGGAATTGTATGCTAACCAGCAAAAATTGTTTAGGAAATTACAAAAACAAAATATCATTATTACCTTGGGACAACTAATTAGACATCCGGATAAAACTTATCATGAGAAAGGTGTTGATGTCCGTTTGGCTGTAGAAATGATTAGGTTTGCTAGAGAGAATAAATACGACATCGCTTATTTAGTGAGTTCTGATACAGATTTGGTGGCGGCGATTGAAGAAGTTCAGGTCTTCGGTAAAAAAATTCAATATGTAGGAATTCCTAAAGGCCAATCGTATGGTCTTTCAAGTGTAGCTGATGATGTTAGATTATTACGGCCGGAAGAAATAAAACAGTTTTTACCTGAAGCGTTAATATAAAATAAAAATATCCAAAATTTAGGCCGAAGTTGAGACTTTTTGCTATAATTGAGGCAGTTTTATTTAGTATGATTATCCACATAATATCTCTTGACAGGCATATAGCATATATGCTATATAGAGGTAGTGTGGCTTTAATTGATGAATCGTCAAGACGAATATAAAGTTTATTATTATCAGAATAGCCACACCAAGCGAATTCCGGTTTGGGAGTATATCCAGAAAATAGCGGTAAAAGATAGGGGGAAAATTGCCGCCTATATAAGTTTTCTTCGAGATTGTAGCGGACAGCTCAATGAACCATATGGCCGTTATATTCGCTCTGGTATTCGAGAGTTGCGTGTAGAATTTGCTCAAAATCGACATCGTATTTTCTATATCACAGTAGAGGGAAGGAAAATAATTCTTCTTCACGCTTTCCTCAAAAAGACGCCAAAAACCCCAGAGCAGGAGATTGTTCGGGCTCTAAATAATTTTGAAGATTATAAAATTAATAAAAACTTTATCGAATATGAAAAAGAAACATAAAAAAGTTGTATATCTATCTTTTGAGCGCTATTTAGCTCAACAGATGAAGAATGAAGCATTCCGCAAGGCTTATGAGGAAGAAAGTCATCGCCTTAGAATTGCTTACCGAATTCTTCAATTACGAAAAAAACAAAAACTTAGTCAGAAGGAACTAGCTCGTAAATTAGATACTACCCAGAGCGTTGTTGCCAGAATGGAGTCAGGTCAGCAAAATTTCACCACCGACACTCTTCAAAAAATCGCTTCGGTATTTAAACGAGAGCTCAAAATTGAATTTGTTAAATAAACTTGTTTTAATTAATCGTAGAGACTAGTCAGAATCGCCACGAAGGCGATTTTTTGGTAGAATAAATTATATGGAATGTCAAAAAGAAGAAAATTTAAAAGATTGTCCGTGTACTTATCCTGATTGCCCGAGAAAGGGGATGTGTTGTGAGTGCGTTAAACACCACCGGGAAAAAGGAGAATTGCCGGCTTGTTATTTCTCAGAGAAAGCCGAAAAAACTTTTGACCGTTCAATTAAGAATTTTATCAAGGAGCAAAAATAACCAAAATTTAGGCCAAGTTGAGAAACAATTTGGCAGAATAATAGAGAGGGTTGGCAATTTTTGAAATCGTGGAGTATAGCAGTAAAAGCAGGGTCAAAAACCCTGTTTTTTGTTGACAAAACATCAAAAAGGTGACAAAATTAAGATAACTTCGGAAGTATCTTCCCAATTTTTAGGGAAAGGAGGTTAGAAAATGCTTATATTACAAATATTGGCTGCTGCTGTTTTGCCAATGTTGGCAACAATAGGTCTTGCAGAACTTGTTGGCCGGCTGTGCGAATTGAGCGATAAGGTAAGATTCAAGCGTGCCCAAAAATTGGGGAAGAAGGAGCTAAGCAATTAGCTCCTTTTTTTAAATTAAGTGGACAAAATCTCTCAAAAAATGTAAAATTGAGGCAGATTTAGGAAAAATGGGGGAAAAATGGGGTCAACTCTATTTTTAGTAAAAAGCCGAACCCTCCTTCGTTAAAACTACGGAAGGACAAGGGAATTAATTGAGAAATAAAAAATGAAAAGTATGAAAGTTTTAATTATTTATTCGTCTACGCATCATAAAAATACAGAAAGAATTGCCCAGGCAATGGCAGAAGTTTTGGGCGCTGATTTAGTAGAAACACAAAATGCGAAAGCAGAGGATATTTTGAATTACGATTTAATTGGTTTTGACTCGGGAATTTATATGTGGGAGCACCACAAACTTTTGCTTAAATTTGTTGACCGCTTAAAACCAGCGAGCGGCAAAAAGGTTTTTATTTTTTCCACCAGTGGTGCGCCATATGGTAAAAAACACCACAAGAAACTGCGGGAAGAATTAATTAAAAAAGGATTTAATATTGTTGGTGAATTTAATTGTCTTGGCTGGGATACTGTTGGACTCTTAAAATTAATAGGTGGAATAAATAAGGGCAAGCCCGGTGATCCAGACATTAAAAATGCTAAAAATTTTGCAAAAGAATTGATAAAAATTAAAAATTAACCCCCATGAGAATTTTTATAAATGTTAAGAAAATGGGGTCAACTCTATTTTTATCAAAATTTAGCCCGAAGTTGAGGGAAATTTAAAATAAAAAATGTCTTTTCTTACCCGAATTATAATGAAGGGTGGAAAAGAGATTTATCTCTTTGACTACTAAAAAAATAAAAATAAAATGGTGGCTGGCAATTTTAATTTATCTTCTTTTTACTTGCTTAATTATCTTATTAGAAATTTTAATAATAAAATAATGAAAATATTTGTTAAGGCGAAGCCGTTAGCCAAAGAAGAAAAAATAGAAAAGATTGATGAGATAAATTTCATTGTTGCGGTTAAAGAGCC
>Ga0210042_1001655_pt1 | contig 18115 bp, 15 predicted proteins | sample CryGeymeta201518_FD_183982 | JGI IMG/M metagenome (GOLD analysis project Ga0210042, IMG submission 183982) | Groundwater microbial communities from Crystal Geyser aquifers in Utah, USA - Crystal Geyser metaG 2015-18 (SPAdes) (version 2) | ecosystem: Environmental > Aquatic > Deep subsurface >... | reverse complement strand
CGGCTTTGAACCTCGCTGCCATTTGGGCGCGGCGCCAGTCTGCTTCCACAAAGCGGACGCCCAGTCGTTCCAGATCGAACACGCTCTGGTCGGCTTCAGCGGGCGATTCCTCGCGTGCCAGGAGATACCAGACTTCCGCTATATTAACCACGCTCATCAACAGCCGGATATTCTTCTCGTGCGCCTCGATGATTAAATCTTCCATCCCCTTCGCTGCCGGTTCGTCCTGAAAATAAGCCAGGAAAGCCCAGGTATCCAGCACGATCACATTGGTGGTCGTCATCAGATTCTCTTCTCGCGCTGTTTTTCTTCCGCCAGCGCCTCTAGCAGCTTTTTACCTTTGTATTTGCCCCGCAGGCTGTGGATGAATTCGCGCGTAATCGGCGTCAATATGATCCGCCCAGCGTTTTCATCCAGTTCCACCTGGACGCGCGTGCCAGGCTGGATGCCCAGCCTGCGCCGGATGGCGGAGGGGATGACAATCTGCCCTTTGGACGTAGTAAGAGTTTCCATTTGTTCTCCTTTCGAGAATAGTATAGCACGTTTGCGAATGTTGTACAAATAGAATTCGTAATACTAAACCATCACGCAAGAAATTCTCGAACACAAAGGCCACGAAGAATCACAAAGGGGGAAGAGGAAAAACTTCGTGAGCCTTTGCCGTCTCGCACCGGCGTGCCGCCGGTGTTCGCGGCACGAACGGTGTGCCCTTCGTGTTGAAAATCCCCCGCTCCACTTCCGGCTCGTCCAGGGTAGGGGAGAGAAGGGGGGCGGGGGGATGAGAGAGGTCTGGAACGCGGCAAAATGTTTCGGGTATAATATCTGTGCAGAGAGGGCTGCAAAATCCAATCACCGGAGGTGCGTCTGTGGAAAGTCCGCTTCCAAAGCACGCTTTTTTTCGGGGCAAGATCGTCCTCTATTCCGAGGCGAAGGTCGGTGTGGCGACCCATGCGCTCAACTATGGCACAGCCGTTTTTGGCGGCCTGCGCGGTTACTGGAACAAAGAGAAGAAGAAGCTCTTCGTTTTTCGTCCTGTGGATCATTACCGCCGCTTTCTGTCCTCGTGCCGTTTGCTGTGCATGGAATTCGATCACACGCCCGAAAGCCTGGTACAGTTGACGTTAGAGCTGCTGCATAAAGATAATTACCAGCAGGATATCTACATCCGCCCGCTGGCCTACAAGGCGGATGAGCAAATTGGCGTCCGCCTGCACAACCTGACCGACGAACTGACCATCTTCGCCCTGCCTTTCGGTCAATATATCAAGAATGACACCAGCGCCCATGTGACGATTTCCTCCTGGCGGCGGATTGACGACAACATGATCCCGGCGCGCGGCAAGATCAGCGGGGCGTATGTCAACTCGGCGCTGGCCAAGACCGACGCCTTGCGGGCTGGCTTCGACGAGGCGCTGGTGCTGACGCAGGATGGTCATCTCTCGGAAGGCAGCGCGATGAATTTGTTCATCGTCCGCGATAACGTGCTGATTACTCCGCCGGTGACCGAGAACATCCTGGAGGGCATCACCCGGCGGACGGTCATCGAACTGGCGCGCAAGGAGCTGAACCTGACGGTGGTCGAGCGGCCGATTGACCGCACAGAAATCTACATCTGCGACGAATTGATCCTGACCGGTACGGCAGTGCAGGTCACGGTGGCTACTAAAATAGATCATCGCCCGATTGGCAACGGTGTCATGGGCCCGGTCGGTGAGGGGTTGCGTAAGCTCTTCGAGACTGTGGCGCGCGGCAACAATCCCAAGTATGCGCACTGGAACGTCGCGGTGTGACTTTTCCCCATCGAGACAGACCTCATAGGTCTTAAAGACCTGTGAGGTCTGTCTACTTATTGTACTTTCTTGAAGCGCACCATGATCAAATTTTTCGCGCAGTCTTCGAATGTATCCAGGTAGATCTTATCCGTGAAGGGCAGGTTCTGCTGATCGAGCAACTGGATCCAGAGCGTTTGGGTGGAAGCGGCCGGCTTGTTGCCGAGCACGAATTCGAAGCCACTCTGGCCATAAGTGGATGCGGTGCCGCTCAAGCTGAGGTAATCAACCGCCTGATCTCCCACTGCCCCGCCCAGGTGGATGGTCAGGTGCAAAATGGGACTGTTGTTCTTGTCCACAACTTGCCCAGCCACGCCCATCCAGTTGCAACCGGCGTCGGCGTGGTAAGTGGTGCTGGCCATATAATCCACCGCCACGGCGAAAGGCATACCCGTCGGCGAGGGGCTGGTCGTGGGCGTCACCACCTCCGTTTGTGTGGGGGTGAACGTGATGGTCGGTATCTCTGTCTGGGTGGGTGTGCCCCTCAGTGGTGTGAGATAAAAAGGCGTAAACGTCGGTTCCAGCGTATATGTGGGTCGCGGCGTTGGGGTCTCGCTGGGTTGGATGGTCGGGCTGGGGGTCCAGGTGGCCGGCAAATGGAGAGGCGTGATCGTTGCGGTCGGGAATTGGAGCAGGGTAGGCGCGGGACGAGGCGGGAAAGGATTCAGGTTCGAGTCCGGGTTGATGAAAACGTTCAGGAAGAGAATACCCAGGGCAAGGGTGCCGATCAAGACGACGATGGTGGCGATGTTCCACAGAATTGGATTTGGGGAACGTTTTTCGGTCTGCATGTCAAAATTGTCCATTGCGGATTCTCCTGTTCGGCTCAGGCTCTGAGAGCCTAAAGGTTTTACAGATAAAACCTTTAGGGTCTGTGTGGTGCGTTCAGGGCGCCAGGGTGATCGTACTCTTGGTGTGCTGCTCCTGGAGCCAATCCGCCAGCGCCTGGTTCTGGAGCGTCAGGCGGGCATCGGGGGATAGCAGGTGGTTGGGGTCGCGTTCGAGCACCATCAGAATATGGTATCCCACCGAAGTCTGGATGACGTCGCTGATTTGACCGGGCTGGAGGGTGAAGGCCGCCGCCTCGATTTGCGGCTGGAGCAGGTAGCCACGCGGGAACCAGCCCAATTCGCCCTGCGTGGCTGGATCGTACTGCGCAGCCAGCGTGCCGAAATCTGCACCGGCTTTCAACTGCTCCAACACTTTTTGCGCCATATCTGAATTATAGAGCAGAATTTGCCGGACATGTACCTGTTCGGCGGTTTCGGGCACAGCGGCGGTGATCGTATCGCGCATCCAGGCTGCCGCGATTTGACGGCTGAGTGCCAGACGGAAAGACTCGTCTGTGTAACCGTGTTGCGACTCCCAGACGGCCAGCTTATCCGCACCTCCGACCTGCTCGGCCAAACGATCCACGCGACTCTGCACCGTAGCCTCGTCCACGCTGAAGCCTTCCGCCTGGGCGCCTTGCGCCAGGAGCACCTGGTCAACCAGGTCGGATATCACCCGCTGGGTGGCCTCTTCGAGAGAAACAGTGTTCCCTAAAGCCGCCTGCGCGGACTGGAAGCGGGCCAATTCGGCCTCGAATTCTGCTTCCGTGATGCCCTCCCCATTGACGGTAGCCGCCAGAGGGATCGGGGTCGGCGTGGGCGGGAGGGGGGTTGGGGAGGGCGTGGGCGTGCCGGTCGGCGTCGCCGGGCCGCCCCCTAAGGGGACTTCGCAGGCGGATAGTATCAGGGCAGTGAGGAGAATAATGCCGGCAAGAAAGTGTTTCAGCGTTGAAGCGGTCATTGCCGATGATTATACCTGAAAGAAGAAACCCCCTTCACTAAACGGGAAGGGGGTTGGGGGTCAGGTCAGTTTTTAGTATTCCATCCCGCCGCCGGGGGGATAGGCAGGCGCTTTCTCTTTCTCAGGGACATCGGTGACCAGGCACTCGGTGGTCAGGATCATGGCCGCAATGGAGGCAGCATTCTCGAGGGCGCCGCGTACAACCTTGAGCGGGTCAATGATGCCGGCCTTGATCATATCCACGTATTCGCCCGTGATGACGTTGTAGCCGATGTGCTTGTTTTGCTTTTCCTTGGCCATGCGGCGGATGCTCTCGATGATGACCGCGCCATCCTGGCCAGCGTTCTCAGCCAGTTTACGGATGGGAGCCTCGAGCGCCTTGCGGACGATGGAGACGCCGATGGATTCGTCTTCGCCGGTCATTTTCACTTTGTCCAGCGCGGAGACGGCGTTGATGAATACGATCTCGCCGCCGGGGACGATACCTTCCTCGATGGCCGCGCGCGTGGCAGAGAGGGCATCCTCGACGCGATGTTTCTTCTCTTTCAGCTCGGTCTCGGTCGCCGCGCCGACGCGGATGATGGCTACGCCGCCGGAGAGCTTGGCCAGGCGTTCTTGGAGTTTCTCCTTGTCGTAGTCGCTGGTGCTCTTGTCAATCTCGACGCGGATCTGGTCAATGCGGCCCTTGATGGCAGCCGAATCGCCCTTACCGCCGATGATGGTGGTGGTGTCCTTATCGGAAACCACTTTCTCGGCCTTGCCCAGGTCCTGGATGGTCGCGGTCTCCAGCTTGCGGCCGGTCTCTTCGGAGATAACCTGCCCACCGGTCAGGACGGCAATGTCTTGCAACATGGCCTTGCGGCGGTCGCCGAAGCCGGGGGCTTTGACGGCCAACACGTTCAGCATACCGCGTAACTTGTTCAGCACTAGAGTCGCCAGGGCTTCGCCATCCACATCTTCTGCGATGACGACCAGCTCACGCTTGCCAAGCTGGACGAGCTTCTCGAGCAGGGGGACGATATCCTGCGCGGCGGAGATTTTCTTTTCGTAGACCAGGATGTAGGGTTCGGCGATGACCGTCTCCATGTGTTCGGGATCGGTGATGAAGTAAGGCGAGATGTGGCCACGGTCGAACTGCATACCCTCGACGTATTCGGTCTCGAACTGCAATGACTTGGACTCTTCGACGGTGACGACGCCGTCTTTGCCGACTTTGTCCATCACGTCCGCGATCAGGTTGCCGATCTCGGCATCCGCAGCGGAGTTGGTCGCCACCGAGGCGATCTCTTCCTTGGTCTCGATCTTCTGCGACATCTTGCGCAGCGACTCGACAACCGCGTCGGTACCCTGCTCGATGCCCAGTTTCAGGCGCATCGGGTTGGAACCGGCGGCCAGGTTCTTCAGGCCCTCGGTCACGATGGCGTGCGCCAGGACGGTGGATGTAGTCGTGCCGTCGCCGGCGATGTCATTGGTTTTAGTGGCGGCTTCCTTCAGAAGTTGCGCGCCCATGTTCTCGAAGGGGTCTTCGAGTTCGATTTCCTTGGCCACAGTCACGCCGTCGTGGGTGATGGTGGGGGAGCCGAACTTGCGGTCCAACGACACGTTGCGGCCTTTGGGGCCCAGGGTGGTGGCGACGGCGTTGGCGAGGATGTCAATGCCGTTCTTGAGCCGCCGGCGCGCGTCTTCGGAAAATACAAGTTGTTTTGCTGCCATAATTCAATTCCTCCAGTTATGTTTTTGGTAGCCTTCCGGCTGCCATTTGGGGATTATTGTAGCCCGTAGGCTACTATTTTTTGCCTTGCACAATCGCGAGCAAGTCGCTCTCGCGCAGGATGAGCAACTTCTTGCCATCCATCTTGATCTCGGTGCCGGAATACTTGGCGAACAGAACTTTGTCGCCGACGGCCACATCCATGGGGATGCGCTTGCCGTCTTCGTCGCGATCGCCCGGGCCGATGGACAGGACGAGGCCCTGCTGGGGCTTTTCCTTGGCTGTTTCGGGAAGAACAATGCCGCCTGCGGTGACATCTTCCTGCTCGAGGGGTTCCACCACGACGCGGTTGCCGAGGGGTTTAAGGGATAGTGCCATAATTATTCGCCTCCTGGAATAAAAGGTTTCAGCAATTTAGCACTCTATCTTCCGAGTGCTAAATACTATCATACTTGTCTTCGGGATGCACGTCAAGGGCGAAAAACAAGTTTTAACGAAATTCTGATAATCCCTATCAGACTTCCGAAGTCTCGGCCCCCTTCGGGGGTGCTTCGCGAAGACTTCGGAAGTCTTGTCTCACGGACGCGGCGTGGGCAGCGGCGTTGGGGTAAAGTAAGGGGTTGGCGTCTGAACCAGGGATTGGGCCAGCGAGTAGCAGATCTGCTCACCGGCGTCCACGATGCCGGCAATGGTCGGGTCACTACCGAATGCGGCGCGCACCTCGGCCAGCACATCCAATGCTTCGGGGCAATAATTCTGCTGGGGACGGCTCAACGCGGCCAGCAAGGAGCCGTAGACGTTATAATAATCCACCGAACTCGCGGTAAGCGGCAGGCTGGCGACGGTCGCTCCCTCTTCGCCCTCGGCGCATCCCCCCAGCGCCTCGCAGGATTCGGCCGGCGTGCAGCCGCGCACCGTGCACTTCAGCACCAGTATGGCGCCCTCGTAGTTACGGGCGCGCTGGTATATGACGCCCAACCGGCCATACAGATCGGGATTGGTTGGTTCAATTTTGATGGCTTTTTGGGCATTGAGCGCCGCGATGAAGAATTCACCCTGCTGGTCATATGTTTTGGCGATGGCACTGTAAGGGATCGGATCGTTGATCTGTAATTGCTCGTTCATACGGGCGGCCTTGGTGTAGTATTCCAAGGCGAGGTTATATAGTTCTTTGCGCTGGCTGGTGATATCGCTGTCAAAGGCGAGACGGCGGTAGTTGTGGCCGACAGAGATATAGAGGAATGTCAGATTCGGGGTGATCTCGATAGCCCTTTGATATTCCTCTTTGGCCTCCCGGTAGCGCATGGTGGATTCGAGCACGTAGGCGTAGACGCGGTGCACGTCCATGAGGCTTGAGTCGCGCTGAACGGCCTGCAGGATGACTTGTTCGGCCTGCGACCATTTCTGCTCATCCACCAGGATTTCGGCATAAAAAGCCAGGGCGAGCACGTTCTGGTTATCCAATTGCAAGGCTTTCAGGGCTTCCCGCTCAGCTTCCAGGAGCAGGGCTTGTGCTTGGTCGCCGGACAGGATGGGGTTGGAATTCCAGTCCAGCACGAAGGCGCGCATGGCGTGAACCGTGCTGTCATCCGGGGCAAGCACTACAGCTTCGTTGATCGAATCCAGGGCTTCCTTCAGGCGCGCCTTGCGCTGGGCGTCGGTGGTCAACAGGTTGGAGGAATAGGTCTGGATGCGGGCCAGTTTTGCCCACACCTCGGCGTTGGACGGCTCGACCCTGGCAGCCTCCTGATAGGCGGCGATGGCCTCTTCGAGCTTGCCGGCAGCGAAGGAGGCCTCCCCTTCCAGGGCAAAGGAGCGTACCGTGCGCGTTGGCGTGGGGGTCGGCAGGAAGGGACGTTTGATGGCCCCCTTGTCCACCTGGCTGGCGAACCAGGCGGCGGCCAGGATCAGAACCACCAATAAGAACACGCGGTATAGGCTGGTGCGCTGGCGCTGGTGAAAGAGCGGACGCCGCGGCATCACGTTCATGGCGTAGGGGTCATTCCTGGAGTCGGCGATAGCTGGGGAAGCGGGGATGGCGTCAGCAGGTTGTTCTGGCAAATACGCATGCTTTCCTGTGCATTATAGACAGCGGTTTCGTCTGTCGGTACGCTCCCCAGGATCAGTCGGGCAACGAGCAGCGCCTCCCCACAGCGGTTCATGCGCGCCAGCAGGAGGGCGTAGGTGGTGAAATACTCGACCAGGCGCGTGTCGTCGCCGGTCAGGGTCAGCGGTTGAATGGCCTGGCCATCCTCAGCCGCGCCGCCGTTGACGGCCAGGGATAGCTGCATGACCGCACTCGGCCAATCGGGGATTTTGTAGAGCATCACACCCCAGTTGCCGCGCAGGTAAGGATCGGTGGGCGCCACCTTTACGGCCTGCTCGGCGTACTGCGCGGCCTTGGCAAACTCGCCAACGGAGGCGTAGGTGCGCGAGATATAGAGAGCCGATGTGGAGTCCGCAGGGTTGAGCGTGTTGGCGAGGGTGAACTCCTCGATGGCCTTATCGAAAACGGTCATGGCCTTGTAGGTGCGTCCGAGCGCCAGGTGCAGGTCCGCGATGTTGCCGTTGATGGCAATTGCATTCTGGTATTCTTGCACCGCCTCTTCACGATTGTCGGTGATCTCCAGGATGAAAGCACGCGCGCGGTGCGCTTCCAGTGAATTGGGCGCCAGCGTCGTCGCGACTCGTGATTCCTCGCCAGCCATGGTGATGGCATCGAATGGGCCGGTGTTATCGAGAAACATGTTTCCCAGCAATTCAGCGTAATAGGCGTGGGCAATGCCGTTATTGGGATCGAGTTCCAGGGCGCGCTTGAGGACGGCCTCGGCGGCGAGATAATCCTCTTCTTGCGTCAGCGCCCAGCCGCGCACTGCGTGCGCCATCGAATTGTTGGGATTCAGCAGCAGCGCATTCTCGGTATTGGTTTGGGCTTCCTTGTACTGCCCTGCAAAAACCTGGACGCGCGCCAGGGCGATGAATGTCGCTGGTTCATCCGGTTTGATCCGAATAGCCTCCTGGTACAATTCGATGGCTTGCAGCAGTTTGCCCTGGTTGAAAAGCCCCTCCGCCTCAGCGATATATGACTCCGGGTCGCGGGTGGCGGTGGGGGTCGGGACGAACGGCGGCGGCACAGTTGGTATCACCACTTTGTTCACGTAGACGCCAATCGCGATCAGCAGAAGCAACAGGAGGATGCGGAAAAAGTTGATCGGCTGCCGCCGTCGCTTCATACTCCATTTAGAACCACGCAGATACATGCGTTCATCTTACCATTGCCTCTTAAGGCGCGTCAAGATGACTTCCTTTAGGGGCAATACTGTTTACTAAAGGCTGTAGAGACGGCTCCTCGCGAAGCACCCTGTGGGCACGCCGTCGGGCATGGGAGCCCGACCCACTAACTAAAAAGTATTGCCTTTAGAGCTATTGCGAATATTCCTTCTTATGCTAGAATGGGGACATGCGGTTTGACGTTTTCACGCTCTTACCCGACGTATTCCCCCCTTACCTGGAAAGCAGCATCCTCCAGCGCGCCCGGCAGCGCGGGCTGATCGAGGTGCAAGTGCACAATATCCGCGACTGGACTCACGACCGTCACCACGTCACCGACGACGAACCCTACGCCGGAGGCGGCGGGATGGTCATGAAAGTCGAACCGGTTTTCGAGGCGGTCGAAAGCGTGCTCGGATACGATGACTGCTGCCCGGTCATTTTGCTGACGCCCCAGGGACGCGTCTTCACCCAAAAAGTGGCGGCTGAACTCTCAGCCCACCCGCGCCTGGCTTTGATCTGTGGCCGCTACGAAGGCGTGGACGAGCGCATCCGCCAGCATTTGGCGACCGATGAGATCTCGATTGGCGATTACGTGCTGACCGGCGGCGAGCTGCCCGCCATGATCCTGATTGACGCGGTTGCGCGCCTCATCCCAGGCGTGCTGGGCGACCCGGATGGGGCCGCAGACGATTCCCACGCTGCCGGCCTGCTCGAATACCCGCACTATACCCGTCCGCCCGAATTCCGCGGCTGGCGCGTGCCGGAGATCCTGCTCTCCGGCGACCATGCTAAAATCGCCAAATGGCGGCGCGAGCAGTCGCTGTTGCGCACGCTGGAAAGGAGGCCGGATCTACTTGAAATGGCTGATTTGAGCGAAAAAGAGCGCAAGTTTTTGATCGAACACGGATATACATAGGGCGGGTTTCTTAGCCGCCGAAAGGCCGACCATCAATCCGGTGGTGGCTCAAAATAAGTGATGCTCCTTGTGGGGCGGGATGTTATCCCGCCAGATCACCGGTATGCAGGATGACATCCTGCGCCACGTCACTTAGTTGTATACCACTACCCATCAATCCAATAAAGGAGGAACGACTGTCATGGCAAATCAACGCTTCCCGTGGGGCAGGACTTTCCTGCTTGGTTTCGGTTTTTTAGGGATCAGCATCATCTGGCCGATCTTCAATCAGTATATCCCCATCTTCCTGCAGGCGGGCAACCCCGAATTCGAGGCGCGTCTGCTCGCCGAAGGGCGCGAGATCCCAGATATTATTGGCTTCGGGCTGGCGCCCAGCCTGGCCATGTTCATCATGACCTGGGATAACATCCTGAACATGTTCATCGCCCCCTGGGCCGGCGCCAAAAGCGACCGCACCTGGAATCGCTTAGGCCGGCGTAAAGGCTGGATCCTGCTGGGCGCGCCAATCGCCCTGCTGGCGTTTGTCTTCATCCCCGTTGCCCAATCACTGCTGGCGATCATGACCTTCATTCTCATCACCAATTTCGGCATGGCGCTGTTCCGCTCGCCGACCGTTGCCTGGCTGGGTGACCTGTTCGATACAAACAACCGCAGCAAGGCCAACGGCGTCATCAATCTGATGGGCGGCGTGGGCGGCCTGCTGGCTTACTTCGGCGGTGGGATGCTCTTCAACGCTCTCGGACGCAATGCACCCTTTTTTGCCGGGGCAGTGGCAACAATTGTGGCGCTGGTGACGGTGCTGATCTTCGTGCGCGAGCCGCGCCAGATTGCTGTTGAGGAGCGGGAATCCGATCGCGGCGGTGTGCTGGATAATGTCAAGGCGCTCTTCGCCAACCCCAATAAGAGCGGCCTTTTCGTCCTGTTGAGCATCTTGTTCTGGTTCATGGCTTTCAATGCTCTCGAAACCGGTCTTTCATCCTTTGCCGTCTTCACGCTGGGGATGAAGGCCGGAACAGCTTCCATATACACCGGCACGATGACCATCTCGTTCATCCTATTTGCCGTGCCGGCCGGTTTCTTCGGCACCCGCTACGGCCGCGCGCCGATCATTCGCATCGGCCTGATTGGAATGGTGCTGCTGACCCTGCTTGGTTATTTCATCATCCAGGGCGCGGTGACGCTCATCATCGTGCTGGTGCTGGCCGGAGCGGCCTGGGCGCTGGTGAACGTCAACAGCCTGCCGCTAGTTTATGACCACGGCGACGAACGGCGCATTGGAGCCTACACCGGCCTGTATTACTTCTCCTCTCAACTTGCGGCCATCCTCGGCCCGACCCTCGGCGGAATTCTCGTGGATGCGCTCGGCAACCAGTACCGTTGGCTATGGCTGTTCGGGACGGTTTTCATGGCTCTTGCGTTGTGGACAATGACTGGCGTCCGCCGCGGGGAGGCGACAGCCAATTAAACGGGAGCAGGCCGGAGGTCCGATGAAGAAGCGATGGTTCACGATCGTGGTTGTGTTGCTCGCTGCAATGTCCCTCCCGGCCTGCTCCTCCTCGAATCCTGACTGCGCCAGGCCTGAGATCGTGTGCGTCGGCTTAGTGACCAGCGTCGGCAAAGTAGATGACCACTCCTTCAACCAGTCTGCCTGGGAAGGCGTCCAACAGGCGGAAGGGGAGGGCCTCGTCCAGTTGGCTCATTACATCGAAAGCATGGATGCGAGGGATTACGACGAGAACATTGCCGCCTTTGCCGATGCCGGTTACGACGTGATCGTGACGGTTGGCTCAGCCCTGAACCAGGCAACGACTGTCGCGGCGGAAGAATACCCTCAGGTTTACTTTATCGGCGTAGACCAGTTCCAGGAGGCCGGCGCCGAGAAGCCAAACCTGGCCGGTTTGGTTTTCCCGGAGGATCAGGCCGGCTTCCTGGCCGGCGCCCTGGCCGCACAGATGACCGCAACGGGCAAGGTCGGCGCAGTGCTGGGCGCGGACGCCTATCCGCCTGTCTGGCGTTACGGGGAGGGCTTCCGCGCTGGGGCGCGATATATCAACCCTGAGATCGAGGTGACTGTCGCCTATCACAACGATGCCAGCTTCGACAAAGCGTCCTTCGACCCCGATTGGGGCGCGATGACCGCTTACACCATGATTGACGAGGGCGTTGACGTGATCTTCGGCGGCGGCGGCGCGACGGGCGACGGCGCGCTCGTCGCGGCCGTCCAGCGCGGCATCTACGCCATCGGCGCGGAAATGGATCAGTATTATTTGCAACCCGAGGCGGCCGCGCTCCTGCTCTCCAGCGCCGTGAAATTGGTCAGCCCTGGAACTTACGCGTTGATCGCGCTGGCCAGGGATGCCCAGGCCGGCGCCGGCGCGTTTCCGGGCGGCAACTATTTTGGCGAATGCAGCTATGCTCCTTTCCATGATCTCGATTCGCAGGCGCCTGCCGAGGTCAAAGCCAGGATGGAAGAGATCAACCAGGGTTTGCACGAGGATACGATCAAGACCGAAGTGCCTCCAACAAAACCCTGAATTCCCAGAACGTGGTCGCGAAGACTTGCACAAAGGTGGAAGTCGCTGTATACTTATCTTGGATGGATACAAGGGGCTGGCGACTATTCGTTCTACTCACGAGGAGGTGGATGTCTGACATAAGTTGACCCTTCTTCACGTCTACTGTCTCTATCAATCAATTTCGTTAAATATAACAAATGAGGAGAAGCATTATGAAAAAGCTATGTGGAGTAATTGCTGTTTTGCTCGTGACTGCGATGCTCATCCCGGCCTGCGCCCCCAAGGCCCCCGATTGCACCAAGGCGGATGTCTTCTGTGTTGGCATGGTGACGGATGTCGGCAAGATTGACGACAAGTCCTTCAACCAATCCTCCTGGGAAGGCGTGAAACTGGCCGAGTCCGAACTGGGCGCAATCGTCCAGTACATCGAGACCACCGACTCGAAGGACTACGCCAAGAACATTTCCACCTTCGCGGATGCCGGCTATGATGTCATCGTCACCGTCGGCTTCGCCCTGGGTGAGGCCACTGCTGCGGCGGCCGTGCAGTACCCGAACATTAAATTCATCGGCGTGGACCAGTTCCAGGCATGGCAATATGATGATGATGCAACCAACGATATCGCCAACTTGGCTGGTCTGAACTTCCCCGAGGATCAGGCTGGCTTTCTAGTAGGCGCTCTGGCCGCGCAGATGACGAAGAGCGGCAAGATCGGTGGCGTGTTCGGCACGGATGCTGTCCCGCCCGTTTGGCGCTTTGGCGAGGGCTACCGCACTGGTGCGCAGTACATCAACCCGAACATCGAGATCTTCATCGTCTATCACAATGACGTCGGCTTCGACAAGACCTTCACCGACCCTGAGTGGGGCGCGACGACGGCCAACTCGATGATTGACAAAGGCGCGGATGTGATCTTCGGCGGCGGCGGCAAGACCGGCAACGGCGCGGTCATTGGCGCGGCGCAGCGCGGCGTATATGCCATCGGCGTGGATACTGACCAGTATTACACCCTGCCCGAAGCCGCTTCGCGCTTGCTCTCCAGCGCCCTGAAGCTGCTCACCCCCGGCACCTTCAATCTGATCATACTGGCCAAGGAAGGCAAATTCCCCAGCGGCAACTATCTGGGCAAGGGCGGCTACGCGCCGTACCACGACCTGGATGCCGAAGTGCCCGCCGCGGTCAAAGCCAAGATGGAGCAGATCAACGCTGGCCTACTCGACGGCAGCATCCTGACCAACGTACCTCCGGCCAAACCGTAACCGGCGGGACTTTCACATAATGGTAGCCTACCCTGGCCCAGCCCGCCAGGGCTAGGCCGGCTACCATAAAGGCAGTATGAACAAAAAGGGAAAGAGATGTTCCTCTCTTTCCCTTTTTTCAACTATAATTAGCGCGATTATCCATAGCGCGGCTTCCAGACGCAACCACTTGTATCTGCGCAAGTGCAGGCAAATCGGGTGTCGTTGCGAGGAGCGTTCCCTTCAAAGAACACTCAGGGCATGCTTTGCGACGAAGCAATCCCCTTGCAGGCCAGGAGAGTGCTTCGCAAAAAGCGCTAGCAATGACATGATCGCAACAGAGCAGTTTTCAGGCGCAATCGAAGGTTGACATGCAAAGTTCTGAAGAGCGGACGAGTCCGCAAACCAAATCTATCCTGCGCTTCCTGCGCCCTACCCTGAACGCTCTCGGCGTGCCTTTGCTGGCCGTGCTGACGGCGATGATCGTCGGCGGGCTGATCATCGCGTTTGCGGGCGGCGATCCGTTCATGGCCTATATCGGGCTGTTCGAGGGAGCGTTCGGGACGCCCAAAGCCCTGAGCGAGACAGCAGTCTGGGCTTCGCCGTATATCTTCGCTGGGCTGGCTGTGGCGCTGGCCTTCAGGGGCGGCCTGTTCAACATCGGTGCGGAAGGGCAACTGGCTTTCGGCGCAGTAATGGCAGCCCTAATCGGCTATGCCCTGCCGGGTTGGCTTCACATCGCCCTGCCTGCATTTATTCATATTCCTCTGGCCGTAGGATTCGGCGCATTGGCAGGGGCACTTTGGGCGGCCATCCCCGGCGCGCTCAAAGCCTATACGGGCGGGCACGAGGTCATCAACACCATCATGATGAATTACATCGCCCTCAACCTGACCAGTTTCCTGCTCAACGGCCCGATGAGAGACCCGAATCCGCTCAACGTGGTGGCTCGCACGCCCGTGATCGCCGTGAATGCCCGCATCCCGCCCCTGTTCGAGGGATTTCGCGTCCACTGGGGATTTGTTCTAGCCCTGCTGGTTGCCGGGCTGGTCTGGTGGCTGCTGTGGAAAACCACGCTGGGCTTCGAGATCCGCACTGTTGGCGCCAACCCGGATGCCGCCAAATACGCCGGCATCAACGTCAAGCGCACCATCGTGCTGACGATGGCCCTCTCCGGGTTACTGGCCGGTATGGCCGGGACGATCGAGGTCACCGCGCTGAACTACCGCCACGAACTGGGCTTCTCCACCGGTTACGGCTTCGATGCTATTGCCATCGCGCTGCTGGGCAAGACCCACCCGCTGGGCGTGGTGCTGGCGGCGTTGCTCTTTGCCGCCATGCGCAACGGCGGGACGCGCATGCAATTCCTGACCCAGATCCCGGTGGACATCATCTCGGTCATCCAGGCGCTGATCCTGCTCTTCGTCGCCGCAGACGCGATCATCCGCTACATCTACCGCATCCGCGCCCGCGAGGAACGCGTGGTGCTGACGCGCGGCTGGGGAGGGTAGGCTCATGGACTGGCGTCGTTTTGGTTTCATCGCATTGATCATCTCTGTCCTCTTCGGCGTGGTCGTATTGATCGGCCACGTGCAAATCGCGCCTGTGATCATCGTCACCAGCATGTTGGCCACCACGATTGCCGTGGCTACTCCGCTCACGCTCGGCGCGCTGTGCGGCGTGTACTGCGAACGCGCTGGCGTGGTCAATATCGGCATCGAGGGGATGATGCTGTCGGCGGCTTTTTTCGGCTGGCTGGCGGCCATTTACATGAACACGGTTTTTGGCATCGCGCCGATGCCCAGCCTGCTGGGCGGTGTCGCGGCTGCCATATTGACCGGCGGCCTGCTGGGATTGCTGCATTCCGTGCTCTCGGTCACCTTCAAGGTGGATCAGATCATCGGCGGAACGGTGATCAACATCCTGGCAGTGGGCATCACCGGGTTTTTGAACCGCCAGTTGTTCTTTGAAAAAGGCAGTATCTTTGGCGGCAACGTGCCTCACGCCCCCGGCGTATTGCCGCGCATCCAGATCCCGCTGCTGGCCGATATCCCGGTGGTTGGACGCATCTTCGACCAGCAGCCGATCACCTGGGCAGCCATCCTGCTGGTTCTGGTCACCCATTATGTCTTGTTCTATACGCGCTGGGGATTGCGCACGCGCGCGGTTGGTGAACACCCGCGCGCCGCCGACACAGTCGGCATCAATGTGATCCGCATGCGCTATGCCAATGTCATCCTCGGCGGCATGTTGGCCGGGCTGGGCGGGGCATACTTCACGCTCGAGTCGGTGCCCTCCTTCGAGCCGCTGATGACCAACGGGCGCGGCTTCATCGCGCTGGCGGCGATGATCTTCGGCAACTGGACGCCGTTCGGTGCGTGGGCGGCGGCGCTGGTCTTCGGCGCGGCGCAAGCCTTGCAGATCAACATGCAATTTTTCCGCGAGGTCATCCCACCCCAACTGGCCATCCTGCAGATCTCCTATGTCGTCGGGCTGGCACCCTACATCCTGACCATGCTCATCCTGACCGGCATCATCGGCAAAAACATCCCGCCGGCCGCGGATGGACAGCCATATGAGAAATGAACGCCGGAGTATCGCCATGACTATCGTCCTCGAAGCCAAAGGCATCACCAAGCAGTTCCCCGGCGTCCTCGCCAACGACCAGGTGGATTTCGACCTGCGCCAGGGCGAGATCCATGCCATGCTCGGTGAGAACGGCGCCGGGAAAACCACGCTGGTGAACATCCTCTACGGCCTGTACCGGGCGGATAGCGGCGAGGTTTACCGGGACGGCCAGCGGGTGGAATTTCACTCCCCCAAGGACGCCATCAAGCACGCCATCGGCATGGTGCACCAGCACTTCATGCTGGTGCCGGTCTTCACCGTCAGCGAAAACATCATGCTGGGGGCAGAGACCACCCGCCGTGGCGTTCTGGATCGCAAAGCCGTCGCGGCGCACGTGCGCGAACTTTCCCACCAATATGGCCTGGATGTTGACCCGCTGGCAATAGTGGGCGATCTGCCGGTCGGCATCCAGCAGCGCGTCGAGATCGTCAAGGCGCTCTACCGCAGCGCCGAAATCCTGATCCTCGACGAACCGACCGCCGTGCTGACTCCCCAAGAGGCCGAAGAACTGTTCCGCATCATGCGCGAACTGACCCAGCGCGGCGTCTCCATCATCTTTATTACCCACAAACTCAAAGAGGTGCTGGCTATCGCCGACCGCATCACGGTCATGCGCGACGGGAAAGTCGTCGGCACGGTGAAACCGAAAGAGACCAGCGAGGCTAAACTGGCTGCCATGATGGTCGGGCGCGAAGTCATCCTGAAAGTGGACAAGGGCGAGGCCTCCCCCGGCGAAAATATCCTGCAAGTGAAAGAGCTAAAGGTCTCTGACCGGCGTGGCCTGGAAGCGGTGCGTGGCGTCTCATTCCACGTGCGGACAGGCGAGGTGCTCGGAATCGCCGGCGTGCAGGGCAACGGCCAGACCGAACTGGTCGAGGCGCTGACCGGCCTGCGTCCCATCCAGGCCGGTCAGGTGCTGATGAACAGCCGGGATGTCACCGGCAGAGCGCCGCGCACCATCACCGAAACCGGCATGGCGCACATTCCCGAAGACCGCCAGCGGCATGGTCTGGTGCTTCCTTACGCTGTAGCCGATAACATGGTTCTCAACACCTATTACCTGCCGCCGTTTGGCGTGCGCGGCATCCTGCAGCCCAAAGCGATTGATTCTAACGCCCGCAAACTGGTGCAGGATTTCGACGTGCGCACTCCCTCACCGTATGTGCCAACCTCGAAACTTTCGGGAGGCAACCAGCAAAAGGTGATCGTGGCGCGCGAACTCAGCCGCGCAGTAAAACTGCTCATCGCCAACCAACCGACGCGCGGCCTGGATGTCGGCTCGATCGAGTACATTCATAAAGAAATTGTGCTGATGCGCGACCGCGGCGTGGCAGTGTTACTGGTTTCTGCCGAACTGGATGAGATCATGGCGCTCTCCGACCGCATCGCGGTCATCTATCGCGGCCAGATCGTCGCCACGGTGGAGGCGGCCAAAGTGACCCGCGAACAGCTCGGCCTGTGGATGGCAGGAGCGCGCCCAGAAGACGATTAGTTCACTCTTGAAGCGATGTGGCGCGCCATCCCGCCGGCTGCGGATGGTACACCTTATGAGAAGCAATAGTTATCTTTGCGCCTGAGTGGAAGCGACAGGACAGGGAGCGGTACAATCGTTCCCTGTCTTTTTTGTTAGGCGATGGCTCGTTGAATCCTTAGCCAAATGATGTACAATAGATCTGAACTGTCCGTGAGTGCGCGTTATAATCCTTCATGCAATGGTTTTGGTTGCCTGGCGCCGGAATGGGCCTGTCCCTGCCACTCCTTTATCCGGCGAAGATGATGTTGAACAACGGCAATGAAGTACGGGAACTCTCTGGGCGTGCAGGGCGTCTATTTCAAAGCTGTTTATGGAAGGAGAAATGCCATGTTGATTCGGAAAAATTTATTCATCGTACTTAGCCTGGCGGCGATCATCGTCACGTCGGCCTGCGGCGGACGTGGGACGCCGGACGTCAGCGCGACTCTCGCCCCCATGTATACTGCCGCAGCTCAAACTTTGCAGGCACTCACAACCCAAGTGGCAGTGACACCCAATGTACCTCCCACAATAATTCCAACGCCGACCAATACGGCTATAGTTCCTCTGCCGACCCTCACGCAGCCGGCCCCGCCTGCACCCTTGCCGCCGGCGCCCCTAGCGGCAACGCGCTGTGACTGGGTTGGCTTCGTTGGCGATGTCAGCGTGCCAGATGGCAGTTCTTTTGCACCCTCCACTG
>Ga0210042_1001649_pt1 | contig 18163 bp, 23 predicted proteins | sample CryGeymeta201518_FD_183982 | JGI IMG/M metagenome (GOLD analysis project Ga0210042, IMG submission 183982) | Groundwater microbial communities from Crystal Geyser aquifers in Utah, USA - Crystal Geyser metaG 2015-18 (SPAdes) (version 2) | ecosystem: Environmental > Aquatic > Deep subsurface >... | reverse complement strand
AACTGCGTTCCGGTTCAAACCGTGTCGCGCCCGAGGCGCCGGCGAACACAGGCCTGGAAATCGAGAATCGGCGCACCATCAACCAATTGGTTAATGCGGAAATTGACTACGCCATCAACGAGCGCTGGAGCGTGGCGCTAGGGCTGCCGCTGGTCATCCGCGACCACGCGCATACGCTGGATTCGACTGCTGCCACGCCGCAGCAGGCGAAATTTACCGAACTCGGCGACATTCGCGCGGTGGGCAGTTTCAAATTCGACCTTGACGACCATCTTTCCGGCAGCGGCGTGCGTTTCGGCCTGAAGCTGCCGAGCGGCACCACCACCAGAAACATGGATGCGCAGGATCCGGCGGAAGCGCCGGGAACGCCTTACGCGCTGGAACGTTCGGCGCAGCCCGGAACGGGTACTACCGACCTGATCCTTGGCGCATATTATTACCATGAACTCGCCGATTCGCCATGGGGCTGGTTCACCAGCCTCCAGGGACAAACGGCATTGAATACGCACAAAGACTACCAACCCGGCGACGATGTGGTGTTTGATCTGGGGGCGCGCTACACTCTCTCGCCCAAGCTTACCGGCCTGCTGCAAACCAATTTCCACTACCGTGATCGCGACAGCGGCCTCGAAGCGGAGCCCACGTCCGGCGGATACAGCGTGAACTTGAGTCCGGGCTTGAGTTATTCCGTTGCTGCCAAAACCAGGGTGTACGGGTTCGTGCAATTGCCGCTGTACCAGTACGTCTATGTGGACAAAGCCGAGCCGACCTTTGGCCAGCTCACTGCTTCATGGACGTTATCTCTCGGAGTGAGCCAGACCTTCTAAAGCTGAAGCCAATCCGGGCAAGCCAAAAACGCGGTGTTATGCCGCGTTTTTTGTTTTACTTTTACGCGGCTGCAACATTTGGAATGAGATATTTTTTCAGCGTAGACCGAACCTGTAAGACTCGTATTATTAAATGCGGGAGATCGACATGAAAAATAAAATTCTGTTCGCGGTTGCCGTGCTGCCGGGTCTGGTTGCCGGGCCGGCAGCTTATCTATTCCGGTCTTCCGGCCAGCCCGAACCCGTGCCGCCCGCCGAAAGTCCGGCGCTCGAATCGCCGCCGCCCCGACCGGTGTCACAACTCCCCCTGCCGCCGCTAACCAAGAGCGACGGTTTCGTGCTGGAGAAACTGGCGGGTTTGGCCGGAAATCAAGCACTTGGTCAAGTTGGTTTATTCCGAGCGCATCATTCACAGTATTTTGGTGACTGTCGATAATCTGCCGCAGCAGCGTGTGCCCGAAAAAGTGATGCCGCTCAGGCTGCCGCAGGGTGGGTTTCTTGTCTTCGATTCCGGCGGCAGTTTGACCATGAGTCCCGACAACGCGCATCGCTATGCGCCTTACGTAAGTCTTGCCAAGGCAATTGACAGCGGAAAACTGGTCGAGTTGTATATGCGGCTCTATCCCCTGTTTTAGCAAGCCTATGCGAAACTTGGCTATCCGGGACTCAATTTCAATGACCAATTGATCGAAACGGTTGACGATTTGCTGTTTGCGCCAACCATCGGTGAGCCAATCAGGTTGAATCAGCCAAAGTATTTTTATCTGTTTGCCGACACCGAGCTGGAGGCATTGTCCATCGGCCAGAAGATCATGCTTCGCCTTGGCAGTGAAAATGAAAAGGTAGTCAAAAACAAACTGCGCGAAATAAAACAGGAACTGGCGCTGCATCCGAACGAGCTGGCGGCGGATTGAACCTGACTTTAACGTCAACATGGCGCGGCATAATTGAGCATGATCAAGCGCCCGTCAGAGATGGTTCGCGACCACCCCCGCAAATACCGCCGCCCCGAACCAGCTGTTGTGCAAAAAAGCCGCGAAGCATTGGTCGCGGCTGCGGTCTTTGATGAGCTGATAGTGGTACAGCGCGATGCCTGACGCAACGATCAACCCTGCAAAGTAGATCGTACCCAACCCGGCCATCAACCCCGCCAGCGCCAGCAACAGCAGGGTGATGACATAGCAGCTCATTACCGCAATCACCTCGTATTTCCCAAAGAGCAGCGCCGCAGAGTGGATGCCGAGATGGATGTCGTCATCGCGGTCCACCATCGCGTATTCGGTGTCATACGCAATCGCCCAGAACACGTTGGCGAGCAGCAGTACCCACGCCACCGGCGGCACGTGGCCGAGCGTGGCGGCGAAGGCCATCGGGATGCCGAAGCCGAAGGCGATGCCAAGGTAGGCTTGCGGGAGGGCGAGGAAGCGTTTGGTAAACGGATAGCTCGCGGCGAGGAGTACAGCCGGAATGGAAAGCAACAGCGTCAATTTATTCAGCGGCAGGATGAGCAGGAAAGCGGCAACAGCCAATCCTGCGGCAATCCACAAAGCCTCGTGTTCAGTCACCTTGCCGCTGGTGAGCGGGCGGTCTTGCGTGCGTTTTACATGCTTGTCGATATGGCGGTCGGCATAGTCGTTGATGGCGCAACCGGCGGAACGCATCAATACCGTGCCCAGGGTGAAGATGACGAGGATGAGCCACGCAGGATGACCTTTGCTGGCAATCCACACCGCCCACAGCGTCGGCCACAGCAGCAGCAAAATACCGATTGGACGGTGCAGTCGGGTGAGCTGGATGTAGAGGGGGAGGCGTTCGGCCAGTTTCATGGCGCTATTTTAACCTGCGCCGGAATGACGGGTTATTTGAGTTGCAGGATCTCCGGTAGAAACACTTCCGTCACCAGTAGTGGCGCACCGCGCAGAGTGAACAGGGAGCGGCGTGCCCAGAGGGGAGACTCCTGTAGGCCGGGTTTCAACCCGACAAGTCTGTCGGGAACCAGTCGGGTTAAAACCCGACCTGCATGGAGCGGGTGATGCGTGTCCAATAACTTGAAGTGCAACGGTTGGCGGATCACCAGAGGGTGGGTGAACAACAGGCTGCCGAGCGAGCGGTTACCGAGTCCGTGCATCGCCTGCCATGCGCCGCGCAGATGTTCATGGGCGCAGGTGCTGTGGGCGAACACCACGGGTTGGCCATCGGCATACAGGAATACCTCGCGCGACCAGGCCAGGCGGTGCGGAGCGATGCCGAGCAGTGCGGCTTCGTCATAAGCGATGCGGGCGAGTCCGCTGCGCACGGGTTGCACGGCGAACTCGTCACAGCGTTGCCGGATGCGCCGGGTGAGCGAGCCGTGGTCGTGCAGCCACGGGCGCAACGCGGCGGGGCAGCCGGGCGCGGCTGCGTGCCAGAATGAATCAGACTTGCAGGAAGTCATGCTTGTTTGCTATCCATCTTTGTAGGTGCGTGCGCGCCGCATCGGGTGCGTCGCGTAGCAGTTCGTCAGCGCTGAGTCGTGCCTGCTCCAGCAGGTCTTCGTCTTCGCTCAGGTCGGCGAAGCGCAGCATCGCCACGCCGCTCTGCCGCGCGCCCAGCAGTTCGCCGGGGCCGCGTAATTGTAAGTCTTGTTGCGCGATGACGAAGCCGTCCGTGTTTTCGTAGATGACCTTCAAGCGTTCGCGCGCCAGTTCGGAAAGCGGTTGCATGAACAACAGCACACACATGCTCTCAGCCGCACCGCGACCCACGCGACCGCGCAGTTGATGCAGTTGCGCCAGCCCCATGCGTTCCGCGTGGTCGATCACCATCAGGCTGGCATTCGGCACGTCCACGCCGACTTCGATCACGGTGGTGGCGACCAGCAGATGCAGCTCGCCCGCTTTAAATGCGGCCATCACGGCGGCCTTCTCTGCAGGGGGTAAGCGGCCATGCGCCAAGCCCACATTCAGTTCAGGTAGTGCTTCGGTCAGTTGTTGATGTGTCTCGATGGCGTTTTGCAACTCCACTTCCAGCGCATCCGACTCTTCGATCAACGGGCACACCCAATACGCTTGACGACCAGCGAGGCAAGCGGCACGCACGCGCTCGAATACTTCGTCGCGCCGCGCATCGCTCACCAGTTTGGTGACGATGGGCGTGCGCCCAGGCGGAAGTTCGTCGATGGTCGATACATCGAGATCGGCGTAGTAACTCATCGCCAAGGTGCGCGGGATGGGCGTGGCGCTCATCATCAATTGATGCGGTTCGGTTGTTTGTAGCCCGGGTTTCAACCCGACGCCATCTTGTCGGGTTGAAACCCGGCCTGCATTTTCTTTTCCCTTGTTGCGCAGCGCCAGCCGTTGCTGCACGCCGAACTTGTGCTGCTCATCCACGATGATCAAGCCCAATTGGTTGAATTCGACCGCTTCCTGGAACAGCGCGTGGGTGCCGATGGCGAGCAGCGTGTCGCCGTTGGCGATACGCGCGGCGGCAGCAGTCTTATCTTTCTTCTTCAGGCTGCCGGAAAGCCAAACCGGATCAATACCGAGCGGAACCAGCCATTCGCGCAATTTCAAATAATGCTGCTCGGCGAGGATCTCGGTCGGTGCCATGAAGGCCACCTGGTAACCGTTCTCGATCGCTTGCAGCGCGGCGAGCGCGGCGACGACGGTCTTGCCGCTGCCGACATCGCCCAGCAACAGCCGTTGCATCGGGTGCGCCTGCGCCAGATCGTGCGCGATCTCCTGCCATACCTTCTGTTGTGCACCAGTGAGTTTGAACGGCAACCTTCCGCGCAATGCCTCGGTCAATGTGCGCCGCGGCGGCAGGGCCGGTGCGGGGTGTTTGCTGCGCTCGCGGTGATGCACGCGCATCGACAATTGCTGCGCCAGCAGTTCGTCGAACTTGATGCGCCGCCAGGCGGCGTGGCTGCGCGCTTCAAGCGTGGTTGCTGAAATGTCCGGCGGCGGGTTATGCAGCAGGCGCAGGCTTTCGCCAAAGTCGGCGAGGCGTAATCTTTTTAGCAGCGTTGCGGGCAGCGTGTCAGTGAGCGGGAGGGTCTCCAGCGCATTGGTGATCAGTTTGCGCAGGACGGGCTGCGACAATCCGGCGGTGGTCGGGTAGATCGGCGTCAGGCTTTGCTGCAAGGGCGTTTCATCATCCACCGCGCGGCATTTCGGATGCACCATCTCCGGCCCGAAAAACCCCATGCGCACCTCACCCAGCGCGCGGATGACCTTGCCGAACGCGAGCTGCTTTTGCTGGCTCGGATAAAAATTTAAAAAACGCAGCGTGAGTTCTTCATCGCCTTCGCGCAGACGGCAGACCAGCGTGCGGCGCGGGCGGAACATCACCTCGCAATGGATGATGACGCCCTGCACCTGCACCGTCATGCCCGGCTGTGCAGCGGCGATGGGTGTGAGGTGCGTCTCGTCCTCGTAGCGCAAGGGCAGATGCAGCAACAGGTCGGCGCGGTGATGGATGCCGAGCTTGGCCAGTTTGGCCAGCGTGGCCGGCGCGATTTTGGCGGGCGTGCTCAATCCTGAAGAAACATCACTCCGTCCGCCTCGATCAGGGCGCCGCGCGGCAGGGTGGCAACGCCAACGGCAGCGCGGGCCGGGTAGGGCTGGCGGAAATAGGTGGACATGATCTCGTTCACCTTGGCGAAATGGATCAGGTCGGTGAGATAGATGTTGAGTTTGACCATATCGTCCATGCTGCCGCCGGCGGCATTAGCGACCGCGCGCAGATTCTGGAACACGCGATGGATCTGATCCTCGACCCCTTCCGCCATCTGCATGGTGGTCGGGTCGAGGCCGATCTGGCCGGACAGATAGACGGTGTCGTTCACCCGCACCGCCTGTGAATAGGTGCCGATGGCGGCAGGTGCGTCGGGGGTCTGGATGATGAGCTTGGTTGCCATGCTGTTTTGCTTTCTGAATAAAAGGGGGGAAATTTTAACTGATCAGTTTGGAGAATCGGTCATCCGCCAGGCGCAGCCGTTCGGCCAGCACATAGAGGAAAGCCTGATTGAAGTGGCTCTGGCAGGTCTCGGAAAGTTGCGCGAGTTGGTGCGGGTCGATCTTTACCACGGTGATTTCGGTGTTGGCGGTGACCGTGGCCGAACGCGGCAGCTGCCGCCCGCGGATATAGGCCATCTCGCCGCAGCAGTCGCCGTTGCGCAAGGCGATCAGCAGGCGCGAGCCGCGCGTCACGCTGACGCTGCCTTCGATGATGATGTAGATCGCGTCGCTCATCTCGTTCTCGCGCATCAGCACGGTTTTCTCCGGCTGCTTCTGCCACTCGCCGATGCGCAGAATTCCCCACAACTCGATATCGCCGAAGTCCCCGAAGAACTTCATCTTGCGCAGGATGTTGAACTTCTCGTTCTCGGCCACTTCCAGATCGCTTTTCTCGAAATGGCCGAGCGCGGCCAGTTCGTTGCCGAGCTCAAGCCAGGAAGCGAAGCGGTCTGCCGGATTTTTCTGCAGCGCGCGCAGCACGATGCGTTCCAGCGGCGGCGGCAGGTCGCGGCGCAGCGCGCTGGGCGACAGCGGGACGTCGTGCAGTATCTGCTGGTAAAGATGCGCCAGATTCTTCGGACTGTAGGGCGAGTGGCCGGTGAGCAGGCGGTACATCACCACGCCCAGCGAATAGATGTCGGTTAAATGCGTCAGCGATTCGCCGCGCACCTGTTCCGGCGACATGTAGTTGGGCGAGCCGGCATTGCTTTGCGTCTGTTCGATATCCATGCGCACCGCAGTGCCGAGATCGGAGATCTTGATGCCGTCCATCCCGGCCAGCAACAGATTGGCCGGTTTGATGTCGCGGTGGATGACGCCATGATACTGCGCGTAGTTGAGGGCGCGGCAACACTGGTAAAGATATTCCACCACGCGGTCGAGCGGCAGCAGATTGTCCGAGTGGATGAACGGTTCCAGGGTGCCGCCGGAAACATACTCCATCACCACGTAGCTGTTCTCGTCGTTTATCACCGCCTCGAAAGTGCGCACGATGTGCGGGTGGTTCAACTTGCCCGCCAGCGCCGCCTCGTTGCGCAATTGTTTGCGGTTTTGGCGGCCGTGGCGCGGGTCATCGAGAAAAGCCTGCTTGAACAGTTTGACCGCCACTTCGCGCTGTTCGAACGGGTCATAGCCGAGATAGACCTCGCTGGTCGCGCCCTGGCCGAGCCGCCGTAGCAGGCGGTATTGGCCCAGAAAGGGGGGCGGCTGTGCGCCCGCAACGACGGTGGTTGGTGTTTCCATGCGCGGCAATTTACACCATGCACGGCGGCGCGAACAGGGGCTCGCGCCGCTTGTTTGGCCGGGGGCTTTCGCCGATAATCGGGGCGTGCCGAATGCCTGCTGAAACGCATTCGGTTTTGTTTTGAAAAGTCGCCTGACTTTTCCATCGGCGTTGTGTCGGCAAGCGGGGCTGCCTCGTTGGATGCAAGCAATTAACCCCAGGGAACAAAAACATGCAGGAAAAATCCCGCCGTCTGGCATTGCTGGCGCTGGTGCTGGTCGCTTTTGCGCTTGCCCTGTTCAAGGCGAGCAGTTGGCATTTTGGTTACGGTTTCCGCCTGCCAGAACCCGTGCTGCAAGCTGCCGTGCCGGTGCCGGCGCCGGAGTCAAAAAAGTTCCGGCGCGGCATGCGTGGCGGCGCAAATCCGGTGCCATCCGGGCGGCTGGAGCCGCATCTCGTCTCGGGCATCGGGCGGACAGCCGATGCCGTATCGCTGGTCGAATTAAAGGATGGCAGCGTGCGCGCATTCTGGCGCGCCGCCGGTCGCGGGGGAGCGGCGGACGCAGCCATCATCAGCGCGGTGTTTGATCCTGCCGCGAACAGCTGGAGCGAAGCGCAAGAGGTGAGCGGGCGCGCTGCCACCCGGCGCAGTCTCCGTCGGCAGATTGGCGGGGTGGACGATCCGGTCGCGACGCGCGCGGCCAACGGGGCGCTGTGGTTGTTCTATGGCACAGACGGTTTTGCGGCCCGGCGCAGCAGCGCGATTGTGCTGATGAGTTCGGAAGATGAGGGCCTGCATTGGAGCGCGCCGCGCCGCCTCGTTACGACCCCCTTCCTCAATTTTGGCACCCGCATCAAGGCTGCGCCGTTTGTGTATGCCGACGGCACTATGGGGCTGCCGGTGCAACACCAGTTTATCACCCGTTTTCCCGAGATTCTGCGTCTTGATCAGACGGGCAAGGTGATCGACAAACAGCGACTTGCCTCGGGCGGGCGGGCAGCGTTGCAGCCGCTGGTGCTGGTGCGCGGCGAAAAGGAAGCGCTGGCGTTCAGCCGCGCGGAAAATGCAGAGCGGCGTGTGCTGTCGATGGCCACGGACGACGGTGGGCGGCACTGGCAGCCGGCGCAGACAAGCGGCCTGCGCAATCCGGATGCGGCACTGGCCGCGCTGGCGCTGCAGGACGGCGCTCTGCTGGCGGTGCTCAACGACCCCGAGCGCGGGCGTGAATCGTTGAGCTTGCAAGGCTCCGTTGACGGCGGCGCGAGCTGGCGCGAGTTGACCCGGCTGGAAGAGATGAACGGGTTGGGCAACGCCGGGCTGGCCAAATCGCAATGTCTGGAAGTGACCGCCCACCTGCTGCGCAGCAGCGACCCGGCGCTGCGCAATGCCGACGCGGCGCAACTTTCCCTCCGCCTGGCTGCCGCCGGGCCGCAGGTGCTGCGACAGGGAGGTTGCCATTTTGAATTCTCCGATCCGGCCATGATCCGCACCGGCAACGGCGATATTCACATTGCCTACACTTGGAACCGCACCTTCATCAAACATCTGCGCATCGATCAACGGTGGCTGACACAGCGTTTGAAGGAGCCGCAATGAACCACACCGATTGGCTCGGTCTGAGCGGCTTTGCCCTGGCATCCCTGTGGCCGGTATTGCACCTGCCTTATATTCGGCGCCTCGATACCTTGCGCCGTCTGCTGTTCGCCGCAGCGGGCTATGTGCTGATGATGGTTCCGCTGTTCGGCCTGTCGCTGGCGGGCTGGCTGCGCGGGATCATCGGCGACCTCAGTCTTACCACTCTGCTGCTGCTGGGCAGCGCGCTGTATGCGCGACTCAATCCGGCGGCCACGCCGTTGTGGGATGCGCGCGAGCGGGCATCGCTGTTGTTGTTCATCAGCGTCATGGCGCTGATGCTCTATCCCTTCGCGCTGGGATGGGGACCGCTCGACCCTTACCGTTCCGGTTACGGCAGCATCGGCCTGATCGTGATGCTGGCGCTGCTCGCGCTGTGGGCGCTGCGGCGCGGGCTGGCTTTGCTGCCGCTGGCCATCGCGCTGGCAGTCACCGGCTGGAGTTTCGCCTGCTACGAATCGACCAATCTGTGGGATTATCTGCTCGACGCGCCGCTGGCGTTGTATGCGCTGGGCGCCACCGCCGGAGGACTGTTGCAACAAGCGATCAGGAGGAAACGTGCATAAGTTGTCGCGCCAGGATTACCGCACCTCCGACACGTTACTGGCGGAGCCAGCCGATGGCGGGAGGATGTGCGATGCGACCACTCCCGCACCAGAGTGCTCCGCACCACCGGGTCGTGGTCGCACGCTGGTGCTGTCCGCGCTGGGCGGCGTGCTGGAATTTTACGACTTCGTCATCTTCATTTTCTTCGCGGTGGTGATTTCGCAACTGTTCTTCCCGCCCGACATGCCGGACTGGCTGCGCCAGGTGCAGACCTTCGGCATCTTCGCCGCCGGTTATCTGGCGCGTCCGCTGGGCGGAATCATCATGGCGCACTTCGGCGACCTGGCCGGGCGCAAGCGCATGTTCATGTTGAGCGTGCTGCTGATGGCGCTGCCGACCCTGCTCATCGGCCTGCTGCCGACCTACTCCTCGATCGGCATTTGGGCGCCGCTGCTGTTGCTGCTGCTGCGCGTGATGCAGGGCGCGGCCATTGGCGGGGAGATCCCGGGGGCGTGGGTCTTCGTCGCCGAACATGTGCCGCCGCGCCACGTCGGATTCGCCTGCGGCACGCTCACTGCGGGGCTGACCGGTGGCATCCTGCTCGGCTCGCTGGTGGCGATGGCCGTCACCCGCAGCTATGCGCCGGATGAACTGCTCGCCGGAGGTTGGCGCGTGCCCTTCCTGCTCGGCGGTGCCTTCGGCCTGCTGGCGGTGTGGTTGCGCCAGTACCTGCAGGAGACGCCGGTGTTCATGGAGATGCAGGCACGCAAGCAACTGGCGGAGGAACTGCCGCTGAAGACCGTGGTGCGCGCGCACCGTCCCGCCATCGTGCTGACCATGCTGCTGACCTGGCTGCTGTCCGCCGCCGTGGTGGTGATGATCTTGATGACGCCGACCTTGATGCAGAAGCTGTTCGCCATTCCCGGCGCCACCGCGCTCACCGCCAACAGCTTCGCCACGCTGGCGCTGACGTTGGGTTGCGTCGTGTTTGGCGCGCTGGCCGACCGCTACGGCGCGGGGCGCGTACTCGCCTACGGTTGTGTCGCCTTGGGCGCGACCTCATGGCTGCTCTATCAGCAACTGGCGGGCGGCACCGAGCATCTCTATCTGTTGTACGCCCTGAACGGCTTCTTCGTCGGCGTGATCGGCGTGGTGCCCAGCGCTGCCGTCATGCAGTTCCCGCCCGCCGTGCGCTTCTCCGGCCTGTCCTTCTCCTACAATGTGGCCTACGCCGTGTTCGGCGGCATGACACCGGTGCTGGTCAGCTTGCTGCTGCCGGTGCTGGGCGCGCAGGTGCCGGCTTGGTATGTGGTGGCACTGAGCGTCCTCGGGGTGGGCATCGGGCTGTATCTGATGCGGCGCGGAGAGGCCGCCGGTCAGCGCAAGGTGTAAAAACGGGGCGAACCGCCCTCGATTTTCATAGCGGCCTGGGGTAATGTCTCGCCATGCCCCGCCGCCCGCGCGTCCACATCGACGACGTACCGCTGCACATCGTGCAACGCGGGCACAACCGCGAGCATCGAACTCAACCCTGTGCGCGCCAATATGGTCGACGATCCCGCCCACTACCGCTGGAGTAGCTACCGCAGCAACGCCCTCGGGCAGACCAGCGACATCCTCACCCCGCACCCGCTTTACCAATCACTGGGCGCGACCGGCGAAGAACGGCAAAGCGCCTACCGCGCCCTGTTTCGCGCGCAACTTGATGCAGAAGCCATCAGCGACATCCGCCTCGCCCTCAACCAGAGCCAACCGCTGGGCAACGAACGTTTCTATCAGCACATCGAACAAATGACCGGGCAAAGGCGCGAGAGCAAACCGAGGGGCAGGCCGCGCGCAGAAAATGAAAGCGGTGGTGACATGGCGGGGCAGGGCGAGCTGGAACTATGACCCAGACAGCGCTTACGACTCATCCAGGTTTACCGGCTTGAATATAACTTGCGTATGTATATACTGCATGTAATCACATTCAAGGAGACCACCATGCGCACAGCAAAAGTATTCAAAAGCGGCAATTCGCAGGCGGTGAGGATACCGGCGGAATTTCAGTTCGATACCGATGAAGTGGAGATCTTTCGCAGGGACAATGAATTGGTGCTGCGTAAAAAAGCCAAATCGCTGGAACAAGCGTTCCACTTGCTCGGTTCACTGCCTGCTGATTTCATGACGGATCGCCAGGACGATCTGCCACAAGAGCGTGTTGGACTGTAGCCATGCCACGCTACCTGCTTGACACCAACATCTGCATCTATATCAAGAACCATCGCCCGGCAGAAGTGCTGGCGCGCTTTGCCGAATTGCCGCCCGGCAGAGTTGCCATGTCGGCTATCACGTATGGCGAACTGTGTTTTGGCGCGGAAAGAAGTTCAAAGTCAAAAGAATCGCACAGCATTCTCGAACAACTGATCACGCTGATCCCCGTATTGCCGCTGGATGAAACCGTATCGGTGCACTACGGGAAAATCCGCCAGCTCCTTCAAGTTAGCGGCAAACCCATCGGCAATAACGACCTGTGGATCGCCTCCCACGCACTCGCCAACAAGCTCATACTGGTCACAAACAACGTGGCAGAATTCGAACGCGTGCCGGGATTGCGGGTTGAAAACTGGGTTGGCGGGTAGGAGGAGGGATGCTGTGGAAAAACAATTCGAGCCTGGCCCCTTTAATCCAATCGCCAATTCCGCCGCTCACTGTATGTCGTGAAAGATATCAACGCAGGCGAATCACTTACCCGAGAGAATGTTCGCGCAATCCGCCCCGCATTGGGGCTGCCGACGAAATTTTTCGATCACGTGCTGGGTAAGACAGTGCGCGTAGATGTGAAGCGCGGAACCGGATTGTCCTGGGATATGTTGGGATGAATTCTGTTGATAATTTTAAGTAGGTTCAACTGTATAAATAATGAAAAATACCAACGGCCTGGAACGCATCAACCGCGAACTCAAACGCAGAACCCGCGTGGCTTCGATCTTCCCCAATCCGCCTTCTTGCCTGCGCCTCGTTTCGGCGCTGCTCGCCGAGTGCGACGAGGAATGGTTGACCGGAAAAATCTACTTGAATATGAACCCTTGATCCACCCAGCCCAATGAACCCTTCTGCTAATTTTTACAGAAAAGATGTTGCACAATCTTGTCTTAATAGTTTGAGGGCGCGCGGTTACTGTAGCACCATGAGGCTTGGCTCGGTCGGGTAGGCTCCGCTATCGACGAGCAGATTGCTGGGTTAAACTAGCATTCAAACGATCACTTGAGAGGTGCGCCATGAATATCGCCCTGCATGAATTGCCTGTCGAAGAACGAATCAGAATGGTTGAAGATATTTGGGACAGCATTGCTGCCGACAAGAAAGTGTTGGCGCTGACTGCTGAACAAAGAGCCGAGCTTGACCGGCGCTTGAATGCTTATGAGATTGATGGCAATCGCGGGCGCCTGGCGACCGAGGTGATTGCGGACATTCGTCGCAAACTATGACTTTTACGCTTCATCTTCGCCAGGAAGCCGAGCTTGATCTGGAAGATGCCGCGTTTTGGTATGAAGAACAAAATACTGGCTTGGGCTACCAATTTCTGGATGAAGCCCAATCGATCCTTTCCGCGATTGCGGAAACACCGCTGATCTTTCCTGTTGTCCATAAAAGTACAAGACGTGCTTTGATGCGCCGTTTTCCCTTTGGTGTCTATTTTCAAGTGGATTCTTCCGGCGTCATGGTGGTGGCGGTGATGCATGGCAGTCGCAGTCCCGCGCGCTGGAAGAGTCGGAATTAGTTTTCCTGCGAATTCCATGTCCTCCGCGCGGGTGGTTATCAGATAGCTGTGCGAGCAAAAGGGGCCAGGCTCGAATTAAATTTCAAAGCACGAATCATTGAACAAGCATTTTCCTCTCCTCGTGTTGCATTCGCTCTTCAATGTATTCGGAAAGTCAGACCGAGCCTGCTTCCTTCTGGCTGCGTACGGCAAGGATGAAAACGGTATCGACTTCGACCACGTAACGGTACAAAGCAACATAGCCGTGTGAGCGTTGCCCTATCACCAGTTCACGTTTGTCGTTATTTGAGGGGCGGCCGATCATGGGGTTGTATTCCAGTACGCTGATCGCTTCGATGATCTCGCGAATGCGCAATGCTGGGTTTTCGATCTGGTATTGCGCAAGGTGATCGAGGATGCGATCAAAATCATCCCCCACTTCCGCAGCCAGTTCGATGTGTGCCATGTTCAGCGCGCCAGTTTGCGGGCGACCGGGCGCTTGACACCTTTACCGGCCAGGCGACTTTCCAGGTAGCCGCGCATTTCCTGCCAGGGAATGGTTTTGCCGGTGGCCGCGATACGAGCATAACGTTCTTCGGCTTCCGCATCGAAAGCAGTTCGACGCTCTTCTTGCTCGGCCTTTTCTGCGATGGCCTCAAGAATGAAGCCGTGGGTTGTTGTGCCGGCTCGTTTTGCAGCGGCGGAAACACGAGATTTGAGATCTTCCGGCAATCGTATGGTGGTGGTGCTCATGATTGTCTCCAGAGCTTGAAGGGGTGAGGTTACTGTAGCACATGAGTGCTACCTCGGGCACATATCGCTGGTCTGCTTATGCGACGGAAGGCGGCTTTTTCGCCTTTGGTTAATTGTGCGACAATGCGCGCCCAATATAGAGAGCGCACTACGCGCCGGTTCCGATAGGGGAAATCCTTGGATAATCTAAAGCAGTTGCTCGCGCCGGATATGGCGGCGGTGGATGCGGTGATCCGCGCACGCCTGCATTCCGAAGTGGCGCTGGTCAATCAGGTCGGTGAATACATCGTCAACAGCGGCGGCAAACGGCTGCGTCCGGCGCTGGTGTTGCTGGCGGCGCAGGCTTTTGGCTACACAGGCAAGCATCATCACGACCTGGCGGCGGTAGTGGAGTTCATCCACACCGCGACCCTGCTGCACGACGATGTGGTGGACGAATCCGACTTGCGCCGCGGGCGCGAAACCGCGAACGCGCTGTTCGGCAATGCGGCCAGCGTGCTGGTTGGCGATTTCCTCTATTCGCGCGCGTTCCAGATGATGGTGGGGGTGGGCGAGATGCGCGTGATGCAGGTGCTGTCCGACGCCACCAACGTCATCGCCGAGGGCGAGGTGCTGCAACTGCTCAACTGCCATGATGCGGATGTCGATGTCGCCAACTATATGCGCGTCATCCACTGCAAGACCGCCAAGCTGTTCGAGGCCGCCATGCGCCTCGGCGCCATCCTGGGCCGGGCGTCGCCCGCCGACGAGGAAGCGGCGGCGCAATACGGCATGCACCTCGGCACCGCCTTCCAGTTGATCGACGATGTGCTGGATTACTCCGCCGACGAAAGCGAAACCGGCAAACATCTGGGCGACGATCTGGCCGAGGGCAAGCCGACTTTGCCGCTGATCCACGCCATGCAGCATGGCACGCCGGAGCAGGCCGCGGTGGTGCGCGGGGCGATCGAGCAGGGCGCTGTCGACAAGCTGGCTGAAGTGCAAGCCATCATTCACGCCACCGGTGCGCTGGAATTCACGCGCCGGCGCGCATTGCAGGAGGCCGAGACGGCCTGTGCCGCGATTTCCGCATTTAATGATACGCAATTCAAACGCGCTCTGTTAGAATTGGCGCACTTTGCCGCCACGCGGCAATTTTAGTTTCATCTCGGTAGCATTCGGAGTGTAGCTCAGCCTGGTAGAGCACTGCGTTCGGGACGCAGGGGTCGGAGGTTCGAATCCTCTCACTCCGACCAATTCTGGTCGGACTTCGCAAATTTCCCCCATTCTTCTTGTCACTGTGGCGAACCCTGCTGCCGGTGCGCGGGCTTGATCGTCGCACGGCAACTTCGGGTATCATCGTATTCTGGTCAGTCGGCGAGGCAGCGCCGACCCCGCTTGGCAGTCAGACTTTTTTGGGAGCAAACCATGGGTTCATTCAGCATTTGGCATTGGTTGATCGTGTTGCTGGTGGTGATTCTGATCTTCGGTACCAAGAAACTGCGCAACATCGGCAGCGACCTGGGCGGCGCAGTCAAGGGTTTCAAGGAAGGCATGCGCAGCGATGATGAGCCGGCGAAGAAAGTGCGCGATGGCGATCAGGTGATCGAGGGCGAAGCCAAAGACAAGACGCAGCACAAATCCTGATCGGCGTGGCGCGAACGATGGTGGTGCCAGTCGATGTTTGATATTGGATTTTCCGAGATTCTGGCCATTATGGTCGTGGCGCTGGTCGTCATCGGCCCCGAGCGCCTGCCCAAAGTCGCGCGCTCGATGGGGCAATGGTGGGGGCGCATCCAGCGCTATCTGAACAAGATCAAACAGGATGTCAGCAGCAGTATCGAGTTGGAAGAGCTGCGCGATACACGACGCCAGGTGCAAGCCGAGGCCGAAGAGATGGAGCGCTCCCTGCACAACGCCGGCAGCGAGATCAACCACAGCCTGGCCATGCTGGAAAAAGAACTCGAGAATCCCGGCCAAAATCCGGACAAGGATGTCGCGCCGCCAGCGCCTTCCCCGCTTCCGCCTGATCGCCCATGAGTTCCAGCCAATCCCTCGTCACGCATCTGATCGAGTTGCGTAATCGGCTGGTGCATAGCCTGCTCGCGATTTTGCTCATCTTTCTCTGCCTGTTTCCGTGGGCGGCGGATCTGTATGCCCTGCTGGCGCAGCCTTTGCTGGCGAAACTGCCGCAGGGCACGCAAATGATCGCGACCGACGTGACCACGCCGTTCTTCGTGCCGATCAAGGTCACCATGATGGCGGCGTTTTTACTGGCGCTGCCTTATGTGTTGCTGCAGATATGGCGTTTCGTCGCGCCCGGCCTGTATGCCAACGAAAAGCATTTCCTGCTGCCCATGATCCTGTCCAGCCTGGTGCTGTTCATCGCGGGCATGGCGTTCGCCTATTTCGTCGTGTTCCCCGCCGTGTTCGGCTTTGTCATCGCCAGTGCACCCGTGGGAGTGGCAGTGATGACCGACATCGACAAATACTTGAGCTTCGCCCTCGGCATGTTCCTCGCCTTTGGCGTCTCGTTCCAGGTGCCGGTCATCGTCGTCGTGCTGGCGCATCTCGGCATGGTGACACCTGCCAAACTGCGCGAGGCGCGCCCGTATGTGATCGTCGGCGTCTTCGTGGTGGGTGCGGTCCTGACCCCGCCGGACGTGATCTCCCAATTCCTGCTGGCCGTGCCGATGTGGTTGCTGTACGAGGCGGGGGTGCTGGTGGCGGACAGGATGCCCGGCAAAAAACCAGGGCTGGCCGAGTGAAGATTTATCCCATTCAGACTCACGGCGGGGGAACGGTGCGGGATGACCGAGAGCTGGACGTGGCGCGCGATCACGCGCTTCCCGTGCGCGACACCTTGCAGCGCCCGTTGCGCGACTTGCGCATCTCCGTCACCGACCGCTGCAACCTGCGCTGCACCTACTGCATGCCGCGCGAAATCTTCGATGAGCGCCACACTTTTTTGCCGCGCGCCGAACTGCTCACCTTCGAGGAAATCGAGCGCCTGGCGCGCGTCTTCATTCGGCTGGGCGTGCACAAGATTCGCCTGACCGGGGGCGAGCCCCTGTTGCGCCGCGGCATCGAACAACTGGTCGAAAAACTCGCCCGTCTCGATACTGCCGAAGGCAAACCGGTCGAGGTCGCGCTCACCACCAATGCGGTTCTGCTGGCCAAAAAAGCGCGCGGTCTGAAGGATGCCGGGCTGGCGCGGGTCACGGTCAGCCTGGACGGCTTGCGCGATGACACCTTCAAGCGCATGAGCGATTCCGACATCGCAGTGGCCACCGTGCTCGACGGCATCGCCGCCGCGCACGCTGCGGGCTTCGCGCAAACCAAGATCAACATGGTGGTCAAGCGCGGGGTGAACGAGCACGAGATCGTGCCCATGGCCGAGCATTTCCGCCACAGTGGAATGGTGCTGCGTTTCATCGAATTCATGGATGTGGGCACCACCAATGGCTGGCGTCTGGATGAGGTTGTGCCGGCGCGCGAAGTGCTGGCACGCATCGGCACGCGCCATCCGCTGCAGGCGCTTGATCCGGACTATCCGGGCGAGGTGGCCGCGCGCTGGCGCTATGCCGATGGCGCTGGCGAAATCGGCGTGATCGCGGCCGTCACTCAGACGTTCTGCCATGAATGTACGCGCGCCCGCCTGGCCACCGATGGCAAACTCTATAGCTGTCTGTTTGCGGCAGAGGGTCTGGATCTGCGCCGTCCGCTGCGTGCGGGGATGAGCGATCAAGTGCTGCTCAATCTGATCGCCGGAGGCTGGGAGCAGCGCGCCGATCGCTATTCGCAACTGCGCCAGCAATTGACTGGGTTGCCTTCCGCCAAAGTTGAAATGTCTTATATCGGCGGTTAATTCCGGCCCGGTGAGTCAGGCACCGGCCCGACAGCGCAGGCCGGGCAGGCCGGGTCCTTGCCGATGCGGGTTTGCAGCACATGCATGTTCAGCGCATCGAGGCTGAGCAGCTTGCCGGCCAGGCCCTGCTCGATGCCCATCAGCAGTTTGAGGGCTTCGGCCGCCTGCATGGCACCGATGATGCCGACCAGCGGTGCGAAAACGCCGGTGGTGGCACAGCGCAGTTCGGCCGCCTCCAGCGCTTCCGGGAACAGGCAGTTGTAGCAGGGCGTATCTGCGCGGCGGAAATCGAACACCGCAATTTGTCCCGAGAACTGGATCGCCGCGCCGGAGACCAGCGGCTTGCCGAGCGCAAGGCAAACGCGGTTGACGGTGTAGCGCGTGCCAAAATTGTCGCTGCAATCCAGCACCACGTCGCTGGCGGCGATCAGCTCGTGCAGTTGCAGTGCGTCGGGGCGCATCGCCAGCGCGATGCACTCGACATCCGGATTGATATCCTGCAGCAGACTTTGCGCGGAAGCGACTTTGCTTTGTCCGATGCAGGAAGTGCGGTGGATGATCTGTCGTTGCAGATTGCTCAACTCGACCCTGTCGTC
>Ga0210042_1001644_pt1 | contig 18205 bp, 19 predicted proteins | sample CryGeymeta201518_FD_183982 | JGI IMG/M metagenome (GOLD analysis project Ga0210042, IMG submission 183982) | Groundwater microbial communities from Crystal Geyser aquifers in Utah, USA - Crystal Geyser metaG 2015-18 (SPAdes) (version 2) | ecosystem: Environmental > Aquatic > Deep subsurface >... | reverse complement strand
AGTCGGGCAAGCCGGTCAACATCAAAAAAGGTCAGTTTCTGGCACCGGGCGACATGAAAAACGTCATCGACAAGGCACGTGCTGCGGCGGCAGAAAAAGGCCTGGAGACCGACAACTTCATGGCCTGCGAGCGCGGTGCCAGTTTTGGCTACAACAACCTGGTCAGCGACATGCGCTCGCTGGCCATCATGCGCAATACGAACGCACCCATTGTTTTCGACGCCACGCATTCGGTGCAACTGCCTGGCGGCCAAGGCACCAGCAGCGGCGGTCAGCGCGAGATGGTGCCGGTGCTGGCGCGCGCTGCAGTCGCTGTGGGCGTGGCTGGCCTGTTCATGGAAACCCACCCCAACCCGAGCCAAGCGCTGAGCGATGGACCCAATGCGGTGCCACTGAAGCACATGAAAGCCTTGCTGGAGTCCTTGTTGGCGCTGGATCAGGTAACCAAGCGCCATGGTTTCCTGGAAAATAGCTTCGCCGAATGAATCGGGCGGCGCAGCTGTTTTATTTTTTGTCCATTTTTTGAAAGAAGCAAATGAGTGCAATCGTAGATATCGTCGGTCGTGAAATTCTGGACTCCCGCGGCAATCCCACCGTGGAATGCGACGTGTTGCTGGAAAGCGGCACCATGGGTCGCGCCGCTGTGCCCAGCGGCGCATCCACCGGCAGCCGCGAGGCCATTGAATTACGTGACGGCGACAAAACCCGCTACCTGGGCAAAGGTGTGTTGAAAGCCGTTGAGCACATCAACACCGAGATTTCCGAAGCGGTGCTGGGCCTGGATGCTTCTGAGCAAGCATTTCTTGACAAGACGCTGATCGACCTGGACGGCACCGAAAACAAGAGCCGCCTGGGTGCCAACGCCATGCTGGCTGTGTCTATGGCCGTGGCCCGCGCCGCTGCTGAAGAATCCGGCCTGCCGCTGTACCGCTACTTTGGCGGCATGGGCGGCATGCAGTTGCCCGTGCCCATGATGAACGTCATCAACGGCGGCGCGCACGCCAACAACAGCTTGGACCTGCAGGAATTCATGATCATCCCGGTGGGCGCGCCGAGCTTCCGCGAAGCGCTGCGCTACGGTGCAGAAGTGTTCCATGCACTGAAAAAAATCATCGATGAGCGCGGCATGAGCACCGCAGTGGGTGACGAAGGTGGTTTCACTCCCAGCGTGGAAAATCACGAAGCCGCGATCCAGTTGATTCTGCAAGCCGTTGACAAAGCCGGTTTTGTGGCAGGCGAACACATCGCCATCGGCCTGGACTGCGCCGCCAGCGAGTTCTTTAAAGATGGCAAATACCACCTGAGCGGCGAAGGCCTGGTGCTTGATGCCCAGCAGTGGACGGACATGCTGGCCGCTTGGGTTGACAAATACCCCATCATCAGCATCGAAGACGGCATGGCCGAAGGCGACTGGGACGGCTGGAAAATCCTGACTGATCGCCTGGGCAAACAAGTGCAAATCGTCGGCGACGACTTGTTTGTGACCAACACCAAAATCTTCAAGGAAGGCATTGACAAAGGCATCGCCAACTCAATCCTGATCAAGATCAACCAGATCGGCACGTTGACTGAAACCTTCGCCTGCATCGAGATGGCCAAACGTGCCGGCTACACCGCCGTCATCAGCCACCGCTCTGGTGAAACCGAAGACAGCACCATCGCCGACATTGCGGTGGGCACCAACGCAGGTCAAATCAAGACGGGCTCTTTGAGCCGCAGTGACCGCATGGCCAAATACAACCAGTTGCTGCGCATTGAAGAAGACCTCGGTGACATCGCCACCTACCCAGGGCGCGCTGCGTTTTACAACTTGCGTTAGCCGCCATGCGCCAGCGGGCCGTCCCGGTTCTGTTAATCACCTTGCTGGTCGTGCTGCATGCCCAGCTGTGGTTTGGCCGGGGCAGTCTGCCCAATGTGGCACAACTGCGCGTCGACCTAGCGCAGCAAAACCAGCAAAATGAACTGGCGTTGCAAGCCAACCACCAACTTGAAGCCGAGGTCCGTGACCTAAAAGAAGGATTGGAATTGGTCGAAGAAAAAGCCAGAATGGAACTGGGCATGATCAAAGCCAATGAAATCTTCATCCAGTTTTCCCGCTGATAAGACATCGGTGAAAAAGCACACCTGAGTCAGCGGCATCCGCTGAAGCCCCCTACAATGGATTCGTCTGCCGTGTTCGCTGGGCTTTATATTTCCTTGAACCAATGCTCATTGAGCTCGGGCTTGGAACATCGTGCTGTCGGCGTGATCATCTCGCGTTAGATGAACCCAAGACACGCACTGACCTCGCCCACCTGAACCCCGGTTCAGGATGATGGTCTGGTGCCACGGCAGACAACTTCTCTCAGCTTTACCCCATGCAATTTGAACCCACCCTGATTTTTGAATTGGCCATGCTTGGACTGGCGACCGGGTTTCTGGCCGGCCTGCTGGGTATCGGCGGCGGCATGATCATGGTGCCGTTCATAACAGCCATCTTGTCCCACCGGGGTGTCACCTCTGAATTGGCGATCAAGATGGCTATCGCCACATCCATGGCGACGATCGTGTTCACCTCTGTCTCTAGCGTGCGCGCACACCACAAGCGCGGCGCCATTCGCTGGGATTTGGTCAAGGGATTGGCGCCTGGCATCGTGCTGGGTGCGGTGGTCGCAAGTCTGGGCGTTTTCGCGTTGCTGAAGGGTTCCGTGCTGGCATTGTTCTTTGCCCTTTTTGTGAGTTTCTCCGCAACCCAGATGTTTTTGGACAAAAAACCAAAACCCAGCAGAACCATCCCTGGTACCGCCGGGCTGGTTGGTGCCGGATCGGCGATCGGGTTCTTGTCTGGGCTCGTTGGAGCCGGTGGCGGCTTTATCAGCGTGCCGTTCATGACCTGGTGCAACGTGGCAATCCACAATGCCGTAGCCACCTCTGCAGCGCTGGGTTTTCCCATTGCTGTAGCCAATGCGGCAGGTTATGTCATCGGTGGCGCCGGACTGGCCAACTTGCCGCCCTATTCCCTGGGGTTTATCTGGCTTCCCGGTCTGGTTGTCATCGCCAGTTGCAGCGTACTTACCGCACCCGTTGGCGCCTCGGTGGCTCACAAACTGCCTGTCAAAAAACTCAAGAAGATTTTTGCAAGCATTTTGTATTTGCTTGCTGCTTACATGCTCTATCGCGGACTGATGAGCAACTAACTAAAAAATGGCCTGGCGTTGCGCGGCCAGGCCATTAAAAACATTGGTGGGATGTGCGGGGATCGAACCCACGACAAACGGATTAAAAGACGGCTAAATGGGGGTTGAAGCAGCTTCCGACTTCACTCCATACCTAACAAAATCAAGCACTTACGCGAACTCATCCGAACCCACGCGAAGCTGCCCGACACCCATCGAAGCTCCCATCGCTATCATTTGCGCTATCAAATGGAGCCCGATTGAGGCGGATTCTAGCCCTTGTCCATGGTCACCATTTTGAGGTTCAAAGGCCTGACATTCTGAGCCATCACTGCGCCCAGGGTAAACGCCGCCCACGCTTTGTGGTCTGCATCGCTGGAGCAAGAGCAGGGCATCACCTGCCCGAAAGCCAACCTCAGACTTCATAGCCAATTGCGCCGCCCCATGAAAGGTGCAAGTTTGAACTGATAGCAATGGCAAATCGATGTCGCCAAGGCGCTCGAAAGCAAGCTATACCGCTTGTGCTTGTGCCGGTGTCAATTGGCCCGTTTGCTGCTTGAACCCCAGGGCACTGGCAAATTCAGTGACACGCCAAGCGGCTGTGGTCAGCGCCGGCGTGCACTGGCCCTACCAATTCGCCGCTGCTTCGGTCGTGTCCTCGCTGGTACACATGGTGAGCAGCACAAACGCATCCTGGCACAACATCAATACCGCGCCTGGCGACGCCGTTGTTCCACCACCGAGCCACCAATAGGCAATGCCGCGTTGTCACGCGGGAGCTCCTGCACAAACGCCTGGCGACTCCCTGTCGCAGGTGGTCTCAAATTCCAGCCGCCATCAGCTCCAGGGGGCACCTGCAGCCCGTCACCTTGCTTGAGCCCCATCTGACGAACATAGTCCATCGGAATGCGTACTGCAAGGCTGTTTCCCCACTTGGCACTTTGCAGATACGTCATGGCAGATACCGGCAGACATGGATGAAGCGACACTGTAGCGCTGCATGGGCCAAGGTGATATGGCCATCAAAGGTCAGCGCCAGCGTCGATTACTGTCGTCAAGCTCTATAAGCCTCTACAAATCCATCATGCCCGTGGAATGCGTTTTGGCGGCTCCCAGTTCAGTTGGGGCTGCACCGCTTTGACAAGCCAGTTCTGTACCACGGACTCGACCCAGGACACGCGCTTTCCCAGACGCAGGGGTGGCGGGAATTGTCTGGACCGCACAAGTTTTTCGAGGGTGCGGTCGCTGATGCCGAGCATTTCACATACCGTTACCTTACCGACAAGTTGAACTGGAACACTCATGGTCATCTATCCAAGTAGTTACTGATGACGAGTAAAGAAACCGGTTTTAGCCTGCGCTGTCTGACAGGCTGTGGTCGGCAAAGGCCAGAATCGACAAAAGAAACTCGCCCTGTTACGGGCGAGGTAAAAATAAAATATCCCAGTCGCTGCGCCGGGCTAAAAAACGCCCTGTTCTATTGCGGCCTTGGCCCTCAGCTTTTCCAAGCCCTGCTGCCCTTCAGCATGGCCACATGCAGCTTGATGCAACGCTGTCATCCAGTGATAACTCGTAGCCTGCCCGTCTTGGGGCAACTTGAGTTCGCGGTACATGAAAGCGACCAACAACTGGACCGCCGGGTCTGCATGGGCTAACGCAGGAGGCACGAACGCTGCAAAATAAGGGTCAAGACGCAGTCGTTCAAGCTCTAGCCCAACACGCGCAGACAGTGACTCCCGGGCTGGCCAAACAAAATCTGTCAGCGATACCGTGCCAGCCAAAGCCAGAACCAACACTACTGGCAGCCCTAAATAGCGAGCCGCGTTTTCGTGAACTGACCGCTGGGCACGACCGATGTCGCCTTCCTGGCGGCGCCATTGTGCAAGCCGCTCATAAGTTACCCCCAACGCTTGTGCCAACTTAGCCAACGTGTCCCCTCGCTGAGTGGCCTGCGCCACCAGCAATCGCAATAAGACGTGGTCGTCATGAATTACCGGTGGAGGGTTTGCCCGGTCAGATTTACGGCTTGATTTAACTTTTTTCATAACAGTGTCCTTGAGTTGCGACAGCAAAACGCTGTCAAACTGTGTAGAAACAATGCTTTTTTTGCCACGCCAACCGGAAGTCAAGGCCGCTTCATCCCCCTTGCCGCTTCATTCAACATAGCGGAATAGTCAGCTACTTCAAACCATGCTCCAGAAGACTATATGCGCCTACCCGATATACCCATCAACCGTACAGACTGGACACGCGTCAAAGCTGATGCCGCGCAAGACGCGCCCATTCATTGGGAAGAGCAATGCGACCCGAATGACCCCAATGATGCCGAATCCGTGTCGGCATATTGGCAGGCCTCAGAAATCATCCATAGCCCTGGAGCCCCAGACTTAATGGACAAAAAGCACAAGCCGTCTACGAGCAGCCCACCTGCAAAGGGCTTAACCAGAAATCAGGGGGGTGATATGACCATGAACAACCATGCTCACCCTGGCGAACTGATTACAGGCTGGCGCAACGATTTGCAACTTGATTTGGCAACCTTCGCCGAGCATCATGGCATCAGCCTACAGAGGCTTTCGAGGGTGACTCAATGCCTTGAGAGCATCTTTGTTGACTTGGACCGCTGCTTGGCTGAGGCTTTGGGTACAACACCGGGCTACTGGCTGTCTCTTCAGAATCAATGGGATTTCTGGACGGCACAAACGAGTGCCGAGACCACCGCTATCAAAACCTCAGTAGTGTCGAGCGGGGAGTCATCATGAATAACTCATGCGTCCTGCACCATGACGCGGCAATGGTGGCAGCGCTCAAAAATAACCCAGAAATTGCTGTCAATATTCTGAACTCAGCATTGGCAGACTGTGAACTACCTGGTGGCCAAGCAGCACCAATGACGGTTCTGCGTCAGATGGCACTGGCACAGGGACTGGAAGCTGTGGCTGAACGTGCCGGGATGTCGCAGACGCAGCTTTGCCAGGCCTTGCAAAGAAAAGGCAGCCCCGCCATCAAAACGTTTTTGGCCATTATTAAAGGCATCGGACTTCGTCTAAAAGTCTGTCGTGCTGTTGAGCATGTGCAAGAGGGTACGTTGGCAACTTCCACCATGTTCGCGCCCCCTCACGCCGACATTACTTAGCGCGAAGACGTATTGCCCGCACTTGGACTCAATTGCATGGATGCGCCACAGCAGTTGGGTCTTTCAGCCGACACAATGATTCAAGTTCTGAATGGCCAAGCTTCCCTTTCGCCCGAGATGGCGTTGTGCATTGAGGCCTGGTTAAGCGTGGCAAATGGCGGAGCGGCACAAGTTTGGCTGGCCCAGCAAGCTGCCTATGACCACTGGCAATCCAATCAAAGCTGCAAGGTCAGTACAGGTATGCCGCAATGACCAACTCTCATCAATTCACCAACGTCTGGGATGTGCTTGAAGACACCCCGCGCCGCGCCGCCAAAATGCGCATGCGGTCGGCATTGATGATGACACTGTCGGACATCATCCACACGAACAATATGACTCCAGGCGACGCAGCAGAGCTGTTCGGCGTGACCACAGCTGTCATTCACGACCTCAACCGCGGGAAGATAAACCAGTTTTCACTTGATGCATTGGTCGGCATGGCGGCGACTGCGGGAATGACCCCGTCGATAAATGTTACTCAACCAAAGCTTTTGCCCCTCAAAAAACCGAAACCCGAAACGCGTCAAAGTCAAGTGCAAGCGTCAGCCAGCGCGGTCTCGCCTGTAGAGCCACAGGGCCTGCCCAGCGGAAAATTCCCACCTTTGTCGCAGGAGACCAGAACCCATGTGACCACCGAACACGCTGCATGGCTGCTAGGGAGAGCTTGCCAAACCTTGCGAGTTTGGGCTTGCTACGAAACCCGAGCGCCGTTGAGACCAATCCGAGTCGCAGGACGTCTAGCGTGGCCGGTTGCTGAAATCAAACGCGCCCTGGGGGTGAAATGACAGACAACATTGACAATCCAGGGGCGAGCGCGAACAACCTTCAAAAGACAGGCACTTTTGGCAGCATCAAGCAAGGGCTGCTAGAGGCTATTGAGCACGCTGAAAGCAGCGTTGCCACCACAGATGTGACTCGACGGCTTGACACTGATGTTTTGGAAAAATTCGTTGCAACCGGCGATGGGTGGCGGACACGTATAAACGAAGTACTGAAAGCCTGGATTAGGACAAACTCATGATTTGGCAGCTGCCGAGGTTATTTCAGCGGAAGCGCCTGGCACTATCCTGACCAACGCCAGGAATCCTGGTTGTTGCTCGACTTCTCGGCACTGTCCCACAATGACGGCAAACAACCCATCCGAGTGAATGAGTTCTGCCGTCACTCAATCGCTCAATCGACGGTCAGTCCGAGCGCAGCACATTGTTCTTCAAAGCCAAGGTCATTTCTGGCCCTCCAAAACTTCTCGCAAAAGTCAACCAAAGCCGCGTTCTGCAGCGGGCTCAGGGCAACGAGCTTTTTGAGAAGCTCCCTAAGCCTTGCCCTGTGAAAAAAATGAAGCTCTTTGGAGGGCATCTCGGTGGTCTTGCACCCTATAGCGAGACCACCATGAACGAAATCATGGGGACGCAAGGCATCTTTCACAAACGAAGACTTGCCAGACTCGTGGCCAGTCACATCCTCATGAGAGCTTTGCACCACCACGTCGTGGCCATGTGAGCCTCTGGCACCGTCAAGATGCCGGTTTTGCAACCGAGGGCCGGTAAAATTAGCAGCGTCCGGCGCAGCCCAAACCGGTCAGCTCGGACTGCGCCCCAACGATGTCTGCCTCACGCTCAATGAAAACCCATGCTAGGCGGCCACTGCCTTTCATTTGGGCGTTTTCTTGGTGGCGACCTTGAGCGCCTTTTTTGCAGCTTCCCGAGCTTTACGAAGCTCCACACCTTTGCGCCAGGCATCGGCATACTGCTGTGCTGTGGGTTGGAGTGTGTACCAGGCGACAGAAAGTGTTGTGCGCAAGTGCATCATTGATGCTGGTGGTGACGGGCGAATGTCAGAAACGGTTGGGACGCTCTTGGCAGCTTATTGGACCTTTGTGTCAAATAAACCAGCGACCGTTGACGATGCCAACGTCCTGGTCGAAATGCTCGATATCAAAGCTCGTATTGAGCTGCATTCGGTCAGCGACCAGCATCGTTGCCTCGAAGCCTTGATGTCAAGGGTGATGCCATTCAAGCTCATGGTCGGGCCGGCAATGGTCACGAGAAATCTTTCCATTGCCGAAGCCATTCAAATGGTTTGCGAAGACCCAACCAATAGTCCCGATGTGATTGCGCGCCTTGCACAGTTGGGAATGCGAGTAACTTTTGCCAAGGGTAAATGGCAGCTCTATGTTGTCAATAGCCCTGAGCACCATGAAATGCGCAAGCTTTTTGCTGGCACTAAGTGGGCCTTCGGTGGTTGGGCAATGGTTCTGCGCCGCTTACCTGGTGGAGAAGAAAGCACTCAGCGCGTTGGTGTAGGTTTTGGCGCTGCAAAAGTTACAGCGTTTTATGTACCGCAGGACCTTTTGCCCCAAAACGACAGTGAGATGAAACTGGCTGCTTAAGTGCCGTAACGATGGTGGCAGCATCCATTGGCGCTTGTGAAAATCGCGCTCAGATGCCCAATTCCTTCGGATAAAGTGAGGCTTCAAGGCCCACTTTATCCGATACTCAGTTACCCTTGTTACCCCAAAATTGGAACAGAGACTCTCAACTGGTCCGCAATGAAATCGCTGGCGTCACGGCAATCATTACGCGTACGAGCAACTGCTAACGAACACCTCAGTGGACTAGTGGTAACCCGTCGTTTGTGACAGTCAGCAACCGCTGCAAAGCCGAGACTACAGAAGGTTAATTTGGAGTATCAGTCGTCCCGGTCAGTTATGGACTCCTCGCTCTTTCTGGCGAGCTGTAGGACGACCATGCTGATTACAGTAAACAGCCTGTCCGATTCGTCCTGGGACATCAATTCGATGTTGTGACGGTCACGCAGCGTCAGGATTTTGCCGGCAGCCTTCGCCAATACCGCCCCATCAGCCCTCTCCAGGCTGAATCGCAGGTCAAAGATGTTTCCTGAAATTTCTGCACCATCGTACGGGCCCCCTTGCACGTACATCTTTCTCGTGAACGACAGAATCTTCTCCTTGATGACGAAAGCACCAAGTTGACCGGTTACGTCCCACGTGTGTCGCAACGCAAATATCCTGCGTCGGGCAGTGGCCACGATGGCATCACCCAGACAAATCGTCCAGGTTGGCGAGAATAAAGCAAACTCTCCTTTGGCCTCGAACGCCAAGTTGTCGTTTTCGTCGGTTATTCGAATGGCGCCACGAAGTGACAAAAGCTTGTTGGCAACAGAGAGTACTTGGGGCATCTTTTGATGCTACCAGAGGACCTTTGCAGCCAAACTACCTAACCGCGAAGAGACAGAAAATCAGCGCCATGTCGTTTGTCGTGCACGCATCGGCCTACAGACCGCACCAGCATTGGATTTGGGCGCGTCATCTCTTTATTGTTGTTCGCTTACCCGCTAGCAAATTTAGCCCTCTGTTTCGCTTTAATTTTGTTAAAGAATGTCAGATTGGCAGCCAATGCGAAGCTCTTGGTCGAAGGGCTCTGGCTAGCTCAAATTTCAATCCACCAACGCTTTCAGCAGCGCATCCCTTGCATCCAGGTAAAACTCAATATCCAACTTGGTCGCCATGTCGTCAGACAGGTCAAACAACTGCTTACGACATGCCACGGGCAGCAACAATGACTTGGCACCCTTTTCAATGGCCAACTCGGCCAGCGTGACAGCGTTGAATACGGGCTCAATGGTGCCGCCCAAGGTCACCTCACCGACCACAACCAAACCACCCCTAACTGACTTGCGCAGCAGAGCGCTGGACAAAGCAATCAGCGATGCCACGCCTGTCTTGGCACCGGATTTAGCCGCATCAAAACCCCGGATTTGCACCGAGAACTCATGCTCACGGGGGTCGCGGTCACCGACAAGCTGCGCTGCGTGGGCATAAAGGTTTTGCTCGGCACAGCGAATAGATTCCCGAAACGGCGCAGGCACCGGGTTATTCAGCACCCGCACGCCGCTGCCCGGGCCTTCAGTGGCCTCCAGCCGGAACAGGCCTAGGTATTCGTCTTGTCCGCCCGGGCTGAGCGTCCAAATCTGGCCACACTCCAGCGGCTCGTCACCGATACCGCTCTGGCTTTGCAGCTCCGGGGTGGACACAAACTTCTCCACACCCTCAGTGCCAATCGTGTAGCTGAAGTGGGTGTTCCGGAATTCGGCTGCACCAATGCGCTTTTGCTGCTCTTTGACGCGACGGCGCACTTCCAGTGCCAACCTCACCGCCCATTCGAGGTCTTCATCGCTGACTTCGGCACCTTCATCGGGTGAAATCAGCTTGAGCAGGCCGCTAACGGTCTTGTTAACACCATTCATGTCACGCCCTGACAGTGCGCCACCCCAGAACACCCTACCCTGCAAGCTGGCAATCCGGCTCTGGCCGCGCAATTGGGTGAAACACTCTGACAAGAAGTCACTGACCAAGCCAAAGTGGTTGGTGAACAGGCTGGGGTTGAGCTTGGGCATGTCCCACCCCGGCAGAAAACAGTGGATACGGTCCATGAAGGCGGTGTCGTTGCGCATCTCCGGCGGTAAGGGGCCAAACAAATGGCCCACACGCTGCTGGTGCTCCACATCCACCTCGAAGTTTCCTACCATCACGATGGAGCCATCGGCACGAATGCTCTCTTTGCCGCGAGAAAACTCCCCGCTCTCCATGTAGCCCTTCATGATGTTGATGCCGTCCTTCTGGTCGAAGGACACCCCGGACACCTCGTCGAAACAGACCACGTCATACTGACACACCAGGCCGCGCTGGCCACTGGCGTTATTCACAAACATGCGCGCCACGCTGGCCTTGCCGCCTGAAATCAAGTGGGCATAGGGCGAAATTTGTTGAAACAGGTGCGACTTGCCCGTGCCACGGGGGCCGAGCTCCACCAGGTTGTAATTGCGCTCCACGAACGGCACCATGCGCAACAGCAGCGCGTCCTTGGCGCGGTCACTCAGGTCTGCCGGTTCAAAGCCGACGCTGCGTAGCAGCACATCACGCCACTCTGCGGTACTAAAGCTGGCACGCCCCTTGGCCAGAGCGGTGAGCACTTCGCGTTTTGAAAGCTGGATGGCGCGCAGTGCGTCAACGCCGAACGGCCGCCCACCCTTTTCTTGCGCAATGGATGCGTCATAGCCCAAGGTGACTTCGGCGTAAAAGCCGCCGGTCAGCATGCGCTCATGCTCTTTGACCATTTCCGGGGTTATGCGCACATCTCTCAGGCGCAGACTTGGCAGTGAAACGACATACGAGTCCGTATTGGAATCCAGGCGGGCCGTGATGATGTCAATGATTTTGACGGAGCCCTGCTCGCGCGTCCGAGAAATGAACAGGTTTTCTTCCCCAGCTTTGACCGTACGGGAGCCCAGTTGCTTCTGAACGATTTCCAAGCCCTCCTGGATTTCGGCCTCGTCGGTGGTGGCGCAGTAACGGCCCAGCAAAAATTCCACAACGTAGGTGGGCACCGGAAACTGGCGGCTGAAGGTTCGCACCAGGTCCTTGCGGACCACGTAGCCTTCAAACGCGGCGGTCGCCTTACGGTCCAGGTCATCTAATTCCATGGCTTTTCCTCATTCCCCGACCGTGGTCGGTTTCTTTTGAACCGCGTTGCCACTGGCATCCAGTACCACCACGAACGCGGCCACGCCTTCACTGGCATCGTCTTCCACAGCCAGTGAGGCCTTGCCATTTTCCAGGGGCCTGACATTTGCCACCAGCGATGAGTTGGCCAAAGCCGCTTTGGTGCGGATATCAACGCGCAACCCGGTGGTCACCGTTGAAACTTCGACTTTGCAGCGCAAGCCAGTCCAAGAGACCTTGGTGATGTCCGCCTTGATGTTGCTGGCCGTACCACCACCAGCAACCAACTCTAAAACTGGCACCAGGCATTCCTGCAAGGTCAGCCCGCCATGGTTGTAAACCTCACCGGCCATGAAGTTGGAGATGCCGGGGGCGAAGGCAATCTGCACATCCTTGCACCAGTCCCAGCCAAAGGTCAGAGGCGTGCCATGTGCCGAGTTCTTCAGCACTGCGCATCGGCCCCAGCGTGCGTCAGCTTCAAATTTGGGCAGCTCCGACTTGGGCAGCCCTCCTGGCACCAGTAACCATCCGTGGTCGGTGACGATGCGAAAACGTGCCCAGCCAGCCTCATTCAACTCAGTGAGGCGCTCGACAATCTGCGCAAGTTGCGTGTCCATGTCGCGTGCCAGGCGCAGACCATGCGCATGACCGTAATGGTCAAGGTCGCCGCATTCCACCCACGCCTTGCCGCTGGGGTCGCCGCATTCCTGTTTGTCCAGCACCTGGAAACCGTGGTCTGCAAGTAGCTTTCGGAAATTATGGGTGGACAGTGGCTTGCCGTCAGCCGCCACACTGGGCTGGAAGTCTTCGTCGGCCTTTTTGCCGGACACCCATTGCGCCACAGGTGATGCCCAGGCTTTGCCAGACGCCGTGACTGACGGCATGCTGGTCCACATGGCGCTGGCCGTGACTTTGCCCAATTCGGCCAGTTTCCCCTGCAATTGCATGGCCACGTCATAGCGCAGACCGTCGACGAACACGGTGCAGACCCCATCCAACGGGCCAGCCACACCTTGAGCACCATGATTCAAACCACCTTCTGCTTTAACCAGGTCCTGAAAACGGTGTGCCGATTCCTCCAGCCACGGCACGTATAGCGCGCGCAGGGCGGCACTGATGGCATCGGTATCCGCCTTGCTGACAACAGCGGCAAGCGCACGCATCGCCGCCTGGTCAACCTTCCAGCCTGACGCCTGATAACTTGTTGCGATTTGCGCCAGATTGGAGCCGATAGGTGTTTGCTTGGAGAGCGTTGCCACTTCAGCCAGATGTTGCAAGCCCTGTACCAGCGGCGCGCTACCCATTTTGGACCAGAGCCAGTCCCGTCGGCTGCCATGTTCTTTTTCCATATCCAGCACCTGGGTGCGTGCCTGTTCTGGCGACATGGCAGCACAGGCGTTTAAGGCGTAGCGCAGTGCAGCCTCAGCACCTTCGCTAGCACGCGGGTAGCCAGCGAATTGGTCTGGCGCATCAAACAGGCCCGAGGGTGCCGGGAGCGGCAGTTGGCCCAGCAGGTCCGCAATCGCTTTGAAACTTGAGAACGATTCGCTGTATAGCTGCCATACAGCAGCCCAGGCCCCCTTGCGCTCAGCAAGCTTTTCGGAAGCGGTCACCGTGCCGTCCGTTTGCGGGTCGAAACCCAGATTCTGTCGGCAGTGACTGACAAACACCGACCAGTGCCCTGCATTCCACTGCGACACTGCCTGGCTTGGGTTGTTCAACCAGACCAGCACATCACGCGTTGGGTTTGGGGCCAACAACGCATTCAGCCAGGCAGCATCAATGTGGCGGCCTTGCAATTCGGCAATTGGCAGGTCAAGCAGCAGACCAGCATCCAAAACGTTTTTGAGCGCTTCTTGCGTCGGCTTGTCCTGCGCCACATCCAGACCCAGACCACCCTTCTTTGCTGACAGGAATGCGTTCACGGTCCAGTCTTTGCCATTGACCTGGCTCCAGAACACCCCCCGATACTGGAGCTCCGCGAGCGGTTGTAGCTCGCGCGAACAGGTTTCGATAGCGCGCAAGTCTGCCCGGCTGGTGCCAGGCAAATACAGGATGGGCACCGCGCCAGACGGCACTGGGTTGCCCAACTTGCCAGCAACGATGCACTTCAGCCAGATGCTGGGGCCTTGGCGCTTGTCAGGCGCATAGGCACCCAGCACAAACAGTTCGGGCAAAAGCTTCGACAACTGTGGCAGTGAGCTTTCCCAATGGCGGTCGGCATCCGTCCACAGGATGGCGGCCGGTGTGGCCATCAACGCGCGGTTGACCTTGGCGGCAGAGCGAATTGCCTCGGCCAAGTTGGATAGTAGGTTCATGGTGTGGACTCGAGCAAACCCATCTCAAACAGGAATCTCGATGGCTCTTTTCGCCATCCGTTGTACCGCTCACCGTAGCTCAAAGTCAACGTCTCGATGGTTCGCGTAATAGCAACGAAGCAATTCCGGCGCTCCTCTTGCATCTCCCTGCTGTCGTCTCCGGACTTTTTGCTCTGGTAAGAGGGCAACTGGTCCTCAGACATTCCAACTAGGTAAACGTGCAGGAACTCAAGCCCTTTTGAGCTATGAATGGTCAAGCATCGAACAGAGTTTGAGGGTGCCTCTGGTGTCTTATTGGCAAGAGCCAATTCCTGCAGGAATTGCCCAAGCGACAGCGAGTAGGCATCGTCCCCACCACCAATTTCTCGAATGATGCCTCGCCAAACCGCCCGTTCCGTTGCGTATTCAACGTATTGCTCATCCGCACTGTCTTGACTCAGACTTTCAACGGAATCGAAATAAGCCAACGCTGACTGTACGAACTCGGCATACCTTCCATGGACTAGGGCACTGACAGCCGCCTGAAGTTCCTGGGCTACAGCTGGACTGTCGTTCACCAACGCGCCAAGGGCTTCAAGCTGGTCACCATTGAGCTGTGCAGAGAAGCCCGCGAGGTCTTCCTCACTTGAGTCCTGCGCCACACAGTCGGACAATGACTTAGTCACTATCGATGCCAAATCGTCGTCCGAGCGCACCAGAGCCAGCTTCAAGGCCGACGTCACGAATCGGAGCGGTGCACTCTCAAACTGAGACTTTCGCCGCTGAACATGGCTTGGTACTGACAGCGCGCTAAGCGCCTTCTGAACCCGTTCCAGAAGCCTTGTTGCACGGGCTAAAACGACGATGTCCGCCGGTCGTACGCCACCTTTCAAACGTGCGGCGACCTGCTCCGCAATGCCACCTGCCTCTTGCTGGTCATCGCCAAACGACAGCAACTCAATGGGGTTGTCGCCAGAGTCAGGCTTCATTGACAGTAACGGCTTCCTGTCGGAAGACCGCTCGCCGTTGTGAACAATAAGCGCATTTGCCAGTGCTACCACCTCTGGGGGGCACCGGTAGTTCTCAGGTAACTGGATTGTGGTCAAGTCATAGTGTGTAGCCAACTCCTTGACCCGCGTCGGGCTCGCACCATTCCATTGGTAGATGACTTGGTCATCATCAGCCACGATGAAGACATTGGCGTTCTTGTCGGGTGCGAGGGCGCGAAGCACCCGATATTGCGCCACATTGGTATCTTGGAACTCGTCTACGCAAACGTATCGATAGACCGTTCGAAGCTGCTTGCTGACACGTGGCCGCTCTCTGAGCAACTCTTCGCAAAAATACAGAATAGCACCATAGTCAAGACAGTTTTGTTGCTTCAACAGTGCCTTGTAGTGCCCAAAGAGAACTTGAAGCTGTTTGCCAGTTTCCGGGTCCTTTAACATCCCTGGAACCTTCGCATCGGGTGTGACGTTCCGCAGGAGAAAGTCCACGGCCGTCAGTGCTTTCTCAGCGGACACGAACTTTGTGAAATCTTCGGCTTTTTCGAACAAAATCGACTTAACTAAACCAACACGCTCGGCCTCCTCAAGGATTTCGAAGTCAGGGCTCAATCCAAAATGGCTACCGTGCTGTCGCAGAATGTCGGTGGCAAACGAATGAAAGGTCGTCAACAGAACCCGGTCCTTTGCGTGTGGAACCAGCTTCACGAGCCGCTCTCGCATCTCTGCTGCGGCCTTTCTTGTGAAAGTCAGGCACAAGATTCGAAAGGACTCATCCTCATTCTCTTGAATAAGTCGCCCAACGCGAGCGGTCAAGGTTGCAGTTTTGCCTGAACCTGGACCCGCTAAGACAAGAAGTGGTCCCGCGTCCCACTCCCCTGCAGCACGTTGGTTTGGATTTAATCGTTCAAGAAGTTTCATCATTTAGCCTCAGCTAGCGCCATCACCGTCGACAAGCAGTCAACGATTTCAATAGGGACTGAGTCAACACCGCGCGTGACCATTGCTGCGATAACAGCATGCGCAGCCGCAGGCTTTCCGTTGTTTGGAAGGCACTGATATAGCTGACCAGGATATGCGTCGTTGTTATTCTCAACTGTTATGTAACGGGGACGATTCTGCGGACTTGCATGGTCCTCATAGATGTCGACGAATCCCTTTCGACACAAGAACGGCTCGATGGGTTCATTGTTGGGCAGCAAGGTGAGGTGAGACTTCTCCGGACGCGTTCTCAAGGACTCACGTGCCTTCTTGACATTCTTCGCGCCGGCTGCATCTCCATCTGAAAAAACGTGCCATTGAATCCCAAGCGCATCCGCAGCCAAGATGAACATGGACAAATCGCTCTGGGCGTAGTCAACAATTCGAACCGCAGATTGTTCCAACTCGAGTCCGAGAGTTCTGGCGGCTCCTCCAAGAATGATTACATCAGTTTCGCCTTCCACCAAAATCCAAACCCTGGCAAAGAAGAGTTCACCTCTAGTTCTACGAACGAAGTAGTCGAATTTTTGAAGCTGGCGTTCATCAAGCAGACCAGGCGATATTGCACCAACCTGGACATTTCCATCTTTTTTGTATAGGCGCCTTATCGAGTGGACATCCACTTCGGACAACAGGTCACCTGAGTGAGTTGCAACAAGTTTTTGGCCATCAATGTCGCGAATGGTCTTCCAAAGAGCTCTGACAGCATTTGGATGGAGATGAGCTTCCGGCTCTTCCAAGGCAACGATAGGTTTGGACTCTTTCGCCCCTTGCTTCCTAGCCAGCTCTGACCTCAAGAATGCGTCAAAGAGCATCAGCACGGTGAGGCTCTGTGTTCCCTCACCATGACGTCCGATTGGTAACCTTGCACCGGTAGATGACGCGATGCTGACCTGGGTGCGATTTAGCATGTCGAATACACGTGCTGGAACCGCGTCAACACTGACAACATCTTCACCTCCGAGGGCCACGAACTCTTGCACCTTGGAAAGGTGTTCACGCACGCCCTTGAAAGTTCCGTGCGCCTCAATAATTTGAGCGTTGATTTCCTCCAATTGCTTTTCAATGGCTGCCCTCGTCGGCTCATCGATTTGCGAGTTCTTGACGAAGGGCGACCAGAACTGAGATGTGCGCGAGAACTCTTTGCCAGCATCACGCAAAGCCGATAGGTAGAACAATGGGCGCAACTGCTGAAGGCTGGACAGCCGGCTCCTGTTCTTCACAGGTAGCGCGCTGCCGATAGCGTCAAGGAACTCAAACGTGGTCTCGATTTCCTGAGTGTCTTTCGAGTACTCCGCACTGACGCGAAGTTGAACGCGGCTTCGGTCATCGGGCGGTACCAAAGCGATGACGCCACCGTCGCCACCCAACCGCTGCTCCACCTCGTCAGACCACTCCCCTGCAATCGCCTCCTCAAAGGTCAACGTGATAACGATAGGAGGGGCGGTAGTGGGGTCCGCTGCTCTGTTGTCAAAGTGGAGGTCAAACTCTTCAAACGGTGCGGCACGGCCCGCCGACCGCAGCGTATACAAGCATGCACGTAACGCATGGAGAACTGTCGTCTTGCCGCAATTGTTCTCGCCAACGAGTACGGTTGTCGGACCCAGCACAAGTTCAAGTTCCTTGATACCGCGGTAGTTTTCAATTTTCAACTTATTCAACAGCATCACAAACTTCCCTTAGCGGACGTCTTTTCCGCCAGCGTCAAATGGTGGTCATTAATTCGCTCGCCGTTGAACTTGTGGAACCAGGGGGCTGACTCGACGTCTTTGCCACGGTCTTTGTCCCAAGTGATATTGAGCTTGGGCTTTTTGTTGTGGCGCAGGACTTCGGCGGTCATGAAGGGGCGGATGTTCAGGCGAATGCCGTCGTTGAGGTCAGGGTTCCAGCCGATGGGTTGCTGGGATAGCGGCTTCCAGCGCACAAAGATGTCGTAGGGTTTTTCGCCCTCCAGAATGGCTTGCAGGCGGGTTTTGAGGTTTTGTGCGGCAGACAAGCGCAGCGGTGCGCCGTCTGCGCCGCTGGCCACGCCTGCCTCCTGGGTGCGAATCCAGTCGCCCAGGTAGGTG
>Ga0210042_1001640_pt1 | contig 18253 bp, 16 predicted proteins | sample CryGeymeta201518_FD_183982 | JGI IMG/M metagenome (GOLD analysis project Ga0210042, IMG submission 183982) | Groundwater microbial communities from Crystal Geyser aquifers in Utah, USA - Crystal Geyser metaG 2015-18 (SPAdes) (version 2) | ecosystem: Environmental > Aquatic > Deep subsurface >... | reverse complement strand
TCTGGGCGGACAGCGTCTGCCGATCGTGCTGAGGCGACTGCACAACGCCCGGCGGCTGACACTGCGGCTTGCGCCCGATGGCAGCGAAGTGCGCATCAGTTTGCCCGCCTGGGCGCAGGCGCGCGAGGCGATAGCCTTTGCCCATGCGCGCAAAAGCTGGCTTGCCGATCAATTGGCCAAGCTTCCCGCCCGCGCCGTGCCAGCGCCGGACGGCGACGTGCGCTATCGCGGCGCAACGCTGAAAGTTGCGTGGGACGCGGGCGCTGCCCGCCGTCCTTGTGTGGACAACGATGCCTTGCGCATCGGCGGGCCGGAGACGGGCCTGGAGGGACGCATTCGCCGCTGGCTCGAAGCCGAGGCCCTGCGCCTCGCCGAAGCGGACATGCACGATTATTGCGCGGCTGCCGGGCTCGACCCCGTACCGATCAGCCTGACCCGCGCCCAACGCCGCTGGGGCTCATGCTCGGACAAAAGCCGCATCCGCATCAATTGGCGGCTGGTCCAGGCGCCCGATTTCGTGCGCCGTTCCGTGGTCGCGCATGAAGTCGCGCATCTCGTTTACTTCGATCACAGTCCCGCATTTCACGCGCTTCTTGCCCGCATCTTCGAAGGCGAGATCGCCGCTGCGGATCGCTGGCTCAAAGATCACGGTCGCGGGCTTTATGTGAGCTTTGGCTGACGCGAAGCATTTGGGAATCGCGCCCGCGCGTCCTATAATGCCCTTATGGCTTCCAAATCACGCTTCAACCCCGTCAACGGCTTCGCCGATCTCTGGAACGAACTTCGCCGCCCGCAGCCCTATCGATGGCCCATTCTGGGGCTTTCCATCCTGCCTGTCGCGGGGATGCTGTACTGGGGAATGAACAGCACATCCTATGGTCAGCCGGAACGGCCCACGATCGAATACATCTCGACGCTGGATGAAGCCCGCACCGATGCCCAGATCGCGGCTGAAAACCGCGCCAATCAGGAAATCAAGGACTTGCGCGCCGCCGAGGAGGCGCGGATCGCCGAAGCCAAACGCGATATTTACAGGGCGCTAGGCGAAGCGGCAGGGATGGATGTCGAGGAGATCGAACGCAAGGCTGCGGCCGAGCGTGCAGCCGAAGAAGCCGCTGCCGCAGAGGCGCGCGCGCCCCTAACCGGCCGCGCCGCCCGGGACACCGTCGAAAGCATCGCGCAATAACCGCCAGCACGCGCCACGGCGACCACGAATGGATGGCCGCAGCTTCGCGGCTGGCCGCACGTGCGCGCCCGCGATCGCGTCCCAACCCCGGCGTTGGTGCATTGGTGGTCGCGCGTGACCGAGTGATCGCGCGCGGCTGGACACAAGCTGGAGGCAGGCCCCATGCAGAGGCCGTGGCGCTGGCCGGTCTTTCCCGAGAGACGCTGACCCAGGCGACGCTTTACGTCACGCTTGAACCTTGTGCGCACCCATCGCAGCGCGGCCCGGCTTGCGCCGATTTGATTGTCGCCGCCCGTCCGGCGCGCGTCGTTATCGGGCAGCACGACCCCGATCCCCGGACCGCTGGCGTGGGTCTTGCGCGTCTGCAAGCCGCCGGGATCGACACCTGCCTGCTGGATGATCCGGCCTCCGCTGCAAGCCTTGCCGGGTTCCTGACCCGCCAGCGCCACAGCCGTCCGTGGGTGACGCTGAAGCTGGCGACCTCGTTGGATGGCTGCATCGCGCTCGGCGATGGTGCCAGCCAGTGGATCACCGGCGAGACCGCGCGTGCGCATGTCCATGCCCAACGCGCGCGTCATGACGCGATCCTGGTGGGCGGCGGAACGTGGCGGGCGGACTCGCCACGGCTCGATGTGCGTTTGCCGGGGCTGGAGGCGCGTTCCCCGAAGCGCGTGGTTCTTACAAGCGGGCAGGCGCCGGCCGCAGATGTCACCGCGATTCCAACGCTCGCTGCCATCGACAGCCTCGACGGGGTGCTTTACCTTTATGTCGAAGGCGGCGCGGTGACGGCGGCGGCCTTTGTCGCGGCCGATCTGATCGACGAGCTGCATCTCTACACGGCCCCGATCCTGATCGGTGACGGCCGCCGCAGCCTGGGTGCGCTGGGTCTTGCCAGCCTCGCCGATGCGCATGGGCGCTGGCACATTACCGAGCGCCGCCAGCTTGGCAGCGATCAATTCAGCGCCTATCTGCGCGTGCGAAACTAAAAAGGGACACCCACCCATGTTCACCGGCATCGTTACCGCCATTGGCACCATCGCCGCCGCCGAACAGCGTGGCGACCTGCGCCTGCGGATCACCGCCCCGCTTGACCCTGCGCGGATCGACATCGGCGCATCGATTGCCTGTTCGGGTGTGTGCCTGACCGTGGTCGAACGCGGCGGCACACCGGGCGATGCCTGGTTCGCGGTCGACCTTTCAGGCGAAAGCGTCAGCCGCACCGTCGCCGGCATGTGGAACGCGGGCGGGCAGCTCAATATCGAACCCAGCTTGCGGCTTGGCGACGAGCTTGGCGGACACATTGTCACTGGCCATGTCGATTCCGTGGGTGAAGTGGTGAAGGTGGCGCAGACGGGCGGCAGCTGGCAGATCGCGATCCGCGCGCGCGCCGATATGGCACCCTTCATCGCGGAGAAGGGCTCGATCACCGTCAATGGTGTCTCACTGACGGTCAACGACGTGCGCGATCGTCCCGACGGCACGTGCGATTTCCTGCTCAACATCATCCCGCATACCGCATCGGTGACAACGCTGGGTCTGCTGACCGAAGGCGACCAGGTAAACCTCGAAATCGATGTGCTGGCGCGCTATCTCAGGCGGATGCAGACCCTCGCCGCATCCCGGTGAGAATGGGCCGGTGAGAATGGGCCGGTGAGAATGGGGCGGTGAGAATGAGGCGGCAATCAGCCGCCCGGATGTGCTGCGCTCAGCCGCAGGAACGGCGCGCGCAATTCTTCGGGGCTTGACGACTCCAGCACGCCGGCCGCGACATCCTGCGCCGACCAGAATTGCGATGGCGCCGTATCATCCAGCATCGCCCAATTCGGAAACAGCCGTTCGTCCATCGCTTCCGTCAAAAGCAGTCGTACATCGGAATGGCGGTCATCCTCCACAATGCGCGCAAACAGCGTGTCGATTGAGTCCGCTGGGCCTTCGATCAGTTGCAGGTAAAGATCATGGCGGCAAACCAGCGCCCCGGTGATCCCGAGCTGCGGGTTGTTGCGCCTTGCGGACGACAGGATGCCAGCCAGCATGGACGTATCGAAGCCGAACGGCTGCGAGCGGTAAATCAGGCGCTTGTCGATTGTTGGCACTCCCGTCATCACTGTGGATTTGATGCTACGACAAACGGAACGCAAGCGATAGCTGTCTGTTATGGTGGCATGGGCAAGGCGTGCGGTTGCCTGCATTACGATCGCCCGCCTCCGTGTCACCGATTGCCCAGCACGGCAATTCAGCCCCCGTCCCTTGCTGATAGTTACCCAGGTCGATAACGCAGGATGGCAGGAAAACAGAAAAGTGGATGACGCATTGAGCAGCACCTTGTGACGACCAAAGCCGAAACACTCAAACCTCTGCTCTGGCAGCCCGATAATCTGGTGCGGGCCATACAAGCCGCTGGCGTGACGCTGTGGTCGTGGAATGTCGAAACCGATGCTCTAGCCATGGATGATCATGCCTATGATCTGTGGGGCATACCGCGGAACACCGAAGTCAGTTTTGAAGATCTTTCGGCCCACATCCATCCCGCCGACCGTGATCGTGTGCGCGCCGCCTTCAATGCGACCCGGGCGATCATCGGGCCGTATGAAATTGATTTTCGCATCATGGTCGGTGACGAGCTGCGATGGATTTCCGGACGTGGTCAGGGCGATGACGAGGGGATCGTTCGCGATCTCATGTTCGGCATCTTTATCGACGTAACGGGACGCAAACAGGCCGAAGAAGGCCGAGAATTGCTCGCTGGCGAGATGAGCCACAGGGTCAAGAACATGCTGGCCATTGCATCAGGCCTGGCCCACATCACCGCACTTTCCACCAAAACCACAAGCCAGATGGCGTCGCAACTGACACGAAGACTGACCGCGCTCGGCCGTGCGCATGATCTTGTTCGACCTGTCCCTGGCCAGACACGGGCGCCGTCCTCGCTCCTTGGCGATCTGTTATCGGTCTTGCTGGCGCCCTATGATGATCTGGGTGCGTTCAGCGGCCGCATTCGCGTCTCGGTGCCGCGCATGCGTGTCGGCGATGCAGCCACCACCATCTTTGCCCTGATCGTGCACGAGCTGGCGACCAATTCCTTGAAATACGGCGCGCTTTCTGTGGATAAGGGCACGCTGGATGTCTCCAGCACGGCGCGCGACGAAGCCGTCACGATTGTATGGACAGAAAGTGGTGGACCCAAGGTCAAGGCGCCCATTCACGAGCCGGGATATGGCACGAAGCTGATCGAGCAAAGCATCATGGACAGTCTTCAGGGTTCCATCGAATATGACTGGGTGGAAACCGGACTTGTTGTCACGATGAAGGTCAATCCCGCGCGCCTCATCCTGTAGCGTGCTGACGCTGCGCCACGTTCCCAGGATCGATCGTCATCGAAGCTCGCAGGCCCGCCCTCCAGCAGCGTCTGGTGGGGCGGGCATGGCCGGACGCTAGTTTGCAACTGCGGAAAGCGCGGCGATGAACTTGGGCAAGTTGCCGGTGGTCAGCCCTGCGATATTGATCCGGCCCGATGCGGCCATATAGATGCCGTGTTCCTCGCGAAGCGTAGCGACCTCCTCCTTCGTGACGGGGAGCATCGCAAACAGGCCGTTTTGCGTGCCCAGCGGCGTCAGGTCGATCCGCCCCGCCGTGCCCGCCTTGGCAAGCGCATCACGCACCTTGCGCATCCGGGCGCGCATTTCGTCAAGTTCAGCCAGCCATTGCTTGGTCATGTCGGGATCGCGCAGGATGATCCGCACCGCCGCGCCGCCGTGATCGGGCGGCATCGACCAGGCCGCACGGGCCAGCGCATTGGCGTTGGAAAAGGCAGTGTCGAGCGTGCTTTGCTCCTTCGCCAACACATAAAAGGCGCCCACCCGGTCACGATACTGCCCGAAGTTCTTGTCGCAACTATAGGCGATGAAGGCTTCGGGCACGGCGGTCAGAACGCTGCGCATTCCGGCGGCGTCTTCCTCAAGCCCCTGGCCAAGGCCCTGATAGGCGGCATCGATGATCGGGAAGGTGCCACTGGCTGCGAAGGCCGCTGCAATCTGCGCCCAATGATCAGCCGTGTAATCGATGCCCGTCGGGTTGTGGCAGCAAGCATGAAGCAGCACGGCCTCAGCATCGCTCGCGCTATTGATCGCAGCCAGCACCGCATCGAGGTTTGCCGTGCCATCGGGGTTGGCGTGATCGAAGGGGGCAAGCTCCATGCCGAGATCAGCGAGGATCTGCGCATGGTTGGGCCAGCTTGGCACACCCATGTGAACGCGGCGCACCCCCGCCTTGGCTGCCAGCGCCAGCGCCAGTCGCACCGCGCCCGTTCCGCCCGGCGTCTGCATCCCTGTGATGCGCCCACCCATCGTGGCATCGCGGCCGAAGATGTACGGCATCAGCGCATTGACGAAGCCCACGTCGCCTTCCGGGCCGAGGTAGGATTTGGAATCCTGCTTATCGACAAGCACCTGTTCCGCCGCCTTGATCGCGGCGAACACAGGCGTCCCACCTTCCTCGGTCCGATAGACGCCGACGCCAAGGTCGATCTTGTCCTCGCGCGCGTCGGCGGCGTGGAGGCGGATTAGAGCGAGAAGGGCGTCGGGCGCCTGCGGGCTGAGTCGGTCAAGCATCATGCCCAGCGCCATGGCGCGCAATGCGCATCATCGCAACCGGGATCGCGCTTTATCGGATTAGAAAGGCGACCACTTCTGTTCCTTCGAGAACTTCATGTAGCCTGCATTGATGCCAAGCCTGAGGCCGGCACCGACCCGGATCGGGATCAGCACCACATCGCCGCGGCGCAGATAGCTGGCTGTCAGGCCCCCGACGAAATAGGCCTGCCCCTCGCCCGCAGGGAAACGTTTGTAGAGTTCTTCGGTGTCAAAAAGGTTGTAGACCAGCACGAAGGTGTTGGCGGCATTGGCGCCGATATCGAACCCCACCGAAGGCCCCGTCCAGTAGACCTGACGTGCGCCTTCAACCCTGTGATGCAAGGTACCCGAGCCATAGCGTGCGCCGACGATAAACGCCCCGCCCGCCTCGCGCCCGACGATATAGCCATTGGGCTCGCCCTGTTCCTTGAGCAGATCTTCAATCAGCTTGGCGAGGCCTTCCGCGCCCTTGCCAAACACACCTTCGGCAGCGCCGATCAGATCGTCCTCGCCATAGGTCTGGCCACTGTTTTGTGCGGCGGTGGTGACCGGGGCCACACCTTGATCCGGAACTTCAGCGTTTGGAACGGTCTGAGGCGCCGGATAGGTATCGAATTCGGTGCTGAACGTGCTGTCAGCCGGCGCCGGCTCCACCGGGACGGGCTGCGCCTGCGGTGCCTCCAGATCGCCATCGACGCCGCCGGCGCTGTTTTGCTGCGTATAGGCGGCGTCCGGATCGAAGGTCTCCAGATCCTGCGCGGCGGCGGGCGCGGTTAGCGCAAGCGCCGCGAGCGCACCCATCGCCAACCCCGCGATACGGCGGCCCAGATCAGGGAAACGGGCGTTCTTCATGCTCATCATGCAGCCTTTCGCAGCGGCGTGTCAGCCCTAGATTGTCACGCTGGCAGGAGAATCGGTTCCTGACAGCGGCGCAACTGCTCGTCGCCGGGGCGAATCGGATTTGCGACGAGTCGTGACGGGCTAGGCCTGCGAGGCTGAACGCGTGCCGAACCAGCCGCCCGTCCGCCATGTCCCGTCGCCGGCCAGTGATGATGCCTTTTTTGTGAAAGTCACCTTGCCGCTGATCAAGAGGCCGACTATAGGCGCGCGTTCGCAGCGATGCTGTGTTCCGGAGACGTGGGTGAGTGGCTGAAACCAGTTCCCTGCTAAGGAACCGTACTCTATCCGGGTACCGAGGGTTCGAATCCCTCCGTCTCCGCCAACCTTTTTGTAAGCAATTGATATCTTAAAAAACCCTCCCTTTTGAGGGGCTTGCTGAGATTGATCCGCTACAAAAAGGCGCTACAAATGCGGGTCATGAATCACCTCAGAAAAACCAGTGATGGCACTTGGGAAGTGCGCCTTGTGGTGCCCTTGGAATGCCGCGCCGTGATGGGACGAAACAACCTGACAAAACGGCTGGGGCGGATATCGCCCTCAGAGGCTAATCGGCTGGCAGTGCCTGTGGTGGCAGAATTTCAGGCGCGGATTGCAGAGGCGCGGATATCACCAGCCGAGCGGCAGCGCGCGGCTGAGAGGCAGGACGAAAGCCTCAAGGCGATGATGTCGGACAAGCTGCGCAGATGGGAAAACATCATCGATGTGGCAATGGTGGATGCGGAACAAGCCGCCTTGAGTGCGCCCGCTAAGCCAGTCTCGCTTGCTGCGATGTTTGCTGATTATGCCTCTGAGGCGGGATTAGCGCCTGCTACGGTAAAGCGGTGGAAGCCCTGCATAGATCACCTGATTGCGCATATCGGGCATGACAATGCGGCTAGTGTGACGCCAGCCGACATTCTGTCATGGAAAAACGAGTTGCAAAAAGATCGCAGTCAAGCGACCGTGCGCAATGCCTACCTTGGTTCTGTGAAAGCCACTTTTACTTGGGGCATCGGGAATCTGAGGGTCACGTCAAATCCCGTGGTGGGCATCAAAGTTCGGGTGCCACAAAAGAAGAAAACCCGCTCTCAGGGATTCCTGCCTGATGAGGCGCGCTTGATACTCAAGACCGCTCTGACAGGCGACTACAGCCATTTGAGCGAGCACTACCAGCGCGCCTTTCGCTGGGTGCCTTGGGTTTGCGCATACACGGGTGCCCGAGTTGGCGAGATTACGCAGATGCGCGGAATCGATGTGTTTGAGCGGGACGGGCACTGGGTGATGGATATCACACCTGAGGCAGGCGGGACGAAAACAGGACACGCACGGCTGGTGCCGGTTCACCGGCACCTCATTGAACTTGGTTTCCTCGCTATGGTGGCTGAGGTCGGCGACGGTGCCTTATTCTATAATTCTCGGCTGGCGAGGGGAGGCAGTGCCGCGAATCCACATCACAAGAAAGTTGGTGAGCGCCTTGCCTCATGGGTAAGAGATATCGGGGTCAATGACCCGCGAATCCAACCCAATCACGGCTGGCGGCACTTGTTCACCACGCTGTCGCGCAATGCTAACATCGACCCCGAGGCAAGAGACATCCTCAAAGGTAGTGTGCCACGCACTGAAAGCGAGAAATATGGCGACTATGACCTGTCACCCTTAATCCGCGAATATAACAAGTTCCCAAGATTCAAAGTGGAGTGATTATCCCTTAGCGGTGTCGGATTTGATTTACTGATATCAGATAGTATCCAGCCCCACTTGAGGATACAATAGGGGGGGCTCTTTTGTCTAGGTAGGGGTTTGATTAACTAACTCCTACCCTAAAACTCGCAGGATTCAGCCATTGGGTAGGGGTAGTAGGGGCAGTAGGGGCTCTTTTCAGATTTTATATTATATGCGCACAATGCCAATGTGCTCACAACTTTTGCAAATAACTCCTACCTACCCCTACCCCCCTACCTTTATTATAGAATATATACTTAGAGACATAGAAAACCCACGTTTTCAGCCATTCTTTATGATAATTCGGTAATAGAAATGGGTAGGGGCTGAGTTTCCCCAGCCCCTACCTCATGATCTACCCCTACCCTTTTCCGTATTTCATCAAAGCCATGATGGCATCTGTTTCGGAATCGAATGTAATGCGCAGCCGCCCATAGGGTTCTGACTTATAGAGAAAGAATCGAACTGGCTTTTCACACTCGCGATATAGATCACTCCAACGCGGACTCTGTTCGCGCAAAACGCGCCACTCCCATTTGCCATGTCTATTCTGGGTTAGCCCTTGGTGCCAGCCGCCCTTCATGAGATTAACTCCCGCAAGGTAAGCGGCAACTGAAAACTATCAGCCTCAGGCAAGTCCTTTAGTTCCCAGCGGGTCAAACCCTTCGCGGTGGTCGGCTGGTGGAACGGCAACCAAGGTGCTCTACCCTCAGCAAACCCTTTCATCCGCTTGCCCAAATTATTTGACGCGCAAGCCTTATATCCGTTTTCGCGGCAAAACTCGGCATACAGGGGATAGAGTTCCCCGCCAGTGAAGCGGGTCTTTCCCTTATCAAAACGGTTGCCCGAAAACTGCCTCAGCCAAATCTCTACGCTATCTTGCGCCCGTTCGGACTCATTGATAGCCAGCCACTCAGCGCGGGCGATATCGCAAGATAGGAGTGGCGAGGGCTGGCGGTGATCTACCGAGTGCCAAAGTGCGAGGTAGTCTACGGCATTGACTGTGCCCCAATCGACCACAGGGATACCAGCCGCGATGTTCTCAGGCGATGGCTTAGACTTAACCCGAACCGCAGCGAATCTGCGCATTCCCGTGGTATCCAAAATCTTCTCGCCTAATGTGCCGTTGGCACCGCCAAACAATGTTGTCTTATTTCGGGTAAAACTTGTGATATTTGTATGAAGTAAACGCGCCCTTCGTCTTTCACTAGTTATTGCGTTTTTTACCGCTTCGATATCGGCTTTCTCAGCTTTCTCCATTTCATCGCAGAAGACAACTGGGTAGTTCCAAATATCAAGATTCGACTTATCGGTTATTTGGTGAAAATCACCCTCATAAACCAATTCGGCAATGGGGCTAAAAAACCTTTTCGCGATTTGGGTTTTGCCTCCGCCCTGAGTTCCCGTCAGAACTACCATCAGGTGGTTCTCAGGCTGGTAAGCGGGATCATTGATCAGTTTTCGCTTCACGCACCACATCGTGGTTTGCAGGGCAGCGATGACATATTCGGGCGAATGAGTGGGGTCACTGATCGCTAATGCGAGTGCCTGCCAGTCCGCCTTTCCAGCCAGCGGCTGGGTTATCAGGGCGGTTAATCCTGCCAGCCGCGCATTGCGTTTTGAGCTACACCAGCGGGTGAATGCGTCGGAAATATCACCTTTTGTGAACCGCTTCGGCGGCAACGCCAGCCGATGCACCAGCGAGCGCAATTCAGTCTCCACGCTACTTGCGTTTGGCTCCTCCTCACCAAGCCCTGTGGCTAACATCACCCCTGAGTAATCGACCGTGAGGCTATAGGTCTTGGCAAACAAATCCATGAGGTGCCCGCAATTTTGCGGATAATCACCAAGGGTTGCGACCACTCGCCAATAGTGAGCCGCTGAATCGAAGTCCTTTATATCTACCCCGCGCTTATTCGCCCATTTGCGAAGTGGTCGAAGGTCGGATTCTGGGTCTAGACCCAAAAACAGAGACTTTAGATCAAAGGCTTTATCGCAAAGATTAGTGGATTCGAATGTCTGGGTGATTGCGTCTAGGTCTGATTGAGATATTTGTTTCATAATTCATGTCTTTTCCTTTGGTGTTGATTGCCCATTACCCAAGGGCGGGGTATCCCCAGAGGGATTGCGAATTGCCCATACTAGGGCATTTTCTGCCTGCCTCAGCGTATCGGCTGGTGCTGGTCGAAAGAGGTGGCTGGTGCTCCACTGTGCTGCCAAATCGGCAAGAGTGTGGGGCGTTATCGGGATCATGTGCTTAACGGCATTGAGAGCCGCATAGAGGCAAAAGCGATGCACTCGGCTGCCTTCCTGCCTTGGCAGTTCTTCACGCATCCACGGGCTTACCAGAGGCGAGGATTCCAGCCGTCCAATGATACGCCAACAAGGGGCGGCCGGGGGCGCACCCCGGCTGAGTTCTGATAACTCGGCTGGTGTAAGCGGGCTGGTATCGCTGAGATATGTCGGGACAGGTTTGGGGCGGGCAGGCTGCGAATTTCTAAAGGAAAACGCAGTTTCTAAAGGGCAGTCACCGAACTGAATAAACGGGTCGCTGGCGTCGATGGCATCAAGTCCGCTCTGACTGATGACAGGACGCAATGCCCCAGCCCTTGAAGTGCGGAACGCGTTGAACGGCTCCACTAAGGTAATGGTCTTGTTTTTGCCCGCATCCCAGAACGGATTGCCCGTCCAATCGGCTGGTAGGAATGAAAGCCGCGCTGGGTCTTTTGTCGCTATGTCGATTGCATCGCTGAATACCCGTGAACAAGCGCGCCAGACAGGTAGCCATCTATCGCGCGGCACATCGCAGGGTAGTGGCAAGAGCACGCGGTAACGGTGATGCGATGCGCAATTTGCTGTGGTGGTATAGGCGATATAGGTAAAGCCTGCCTCATCTAACCAATCACAGCGCGCTTGAAATGTCATGTAGCGCGGATCATCAGGCGCGATATCAAAGTCACCAGCAAAGAAACTCAGGTGCCTTACATTGGCATTAGCGCGCCGCCCCTCACACAGCCCGCTAATCATGGCAGGGCAATCTAGTTTGGTATCCCTACGCCGCGATATCTGGGATTGCTCTTGCATGAAGAACCCGAGGTCGCACCAGCCGTCAAGCAAGACGGGGGTAGACGCAGTTGCCCTTGCCGATGTGAATAGCGAGATATGCACAAATCACCTGCCAAGACGGCGTGAGGCAAACCATTCGATTAACTCAGCCTCTACCCAGCCGTGAGCGCGCAAGCCGATCATGTAAGGCTTGGGAAAGTTCGGCTGGTGCCTCAATCGGTGCAAAGTCGAAACTGAAATACTCAGCAAGCGGCAAGCCTGTCTGGTGCTGATAAGAGGCGGGGTATCGGTTAAATCTACGGGGTATGTAATGGTAATCATCTGCTATCCTTTGAGTTGCTGTAACTCTATTTAGCTAAATGGACACCCGCAAAAAGCCCTCGCATTTGAGGGCATGATCTGATTCACTCGCCGCACTGGACGGAGAGTTTCGATGCACCCACGCAGTCTGTTTTCTCTGGCGGAGCACCTGGAGCGGCTGAGCAAGGACGGCGATCCGCTGGAGGTGTTGGCGGGCACGGTGGAGTTCGAACGTTTTCGGCCGCTGTTGACCCGCGGTCTCGGCTATAGCGACGGCACCAAGGGTGGCCGCCCGGCATTCGACCCCGTGGCGATGTTCAAGGTGCTGGTGGTTCAGGCGCAGCATAATCTGTCGGATGCGCGCATGGAGTTCATGATCCGGGATCGCTTGAGCTGGATGCGTTTCTTCGGCTTCGATCTTGGCGGCGCGATGCCCGACGAGAACACCATCCGCCACTATCGCAACCGGCTGACAGAGAGCGGCACGCTTGAGGCGCTGATGCAGGCATTCGAACAGCAACTGCGTGAAGCAGGATACCTGGCGATGGGCGGTCAGATCGTCGATGCCACGCTGGTGCCCGCGCCCAAGCAGCGCAATACCGAGGACGAGAAGGCCGCGATCAAAGCCGGCAAGTCAGCCAGGCAGATCTGGCGCGGCAAGCCGAACAAGGCGCACCAGAAGGATGTCGATGCGCGCTGGACGTTGAAGATCGGGGGCAAGATCCGCTACCGCCCCGATGGGACGCCGCTGCCGCAGATCGCCACGCCCGTGTTCGGCTATAAGTCGCATATCAGCATCGACCGGCGCTATGGGTTCATCCGCAAGGCAGCGGTGACCTCGGCTGCCGACAGCGACGGGCGCCAGTTGCGCCGGGTGATCGACACCACCAACACCGCCGGAGATGTCTGGGCTGACAGCGCCTATCGCAGCGCCAGGAACGAGGCATTGCTGAAGAGCAACATGCTCAAGAGCCGCATCCATCGCCGCAAGCCCAAGGGCAGGCCGATGCCCGAGAGCATGGCGCGCGCCAACGCGGCAAAGTCCGCGATCCGCGCCAGGGTCGAGCATGTCTTCGCGCACCAGAAGAACCGCTATGGCCTGTTCATCCGCACCATCGGCATCGCCCGTGCGCAAGCAAAACTCACGCTCGCCAATCTGGCCTATAACTTCGACCGACTGATCTTCCATCAGCGGTGTGCAACCACGGGATAGGTGCGCCTGAAATCCACCGAAAGGGCTGAAAGGCTAAAGAACTCCGCCGAAAAGCGGCCAATCCCACCCTTCAAGTAGCGTCTCTCGCGGCAATCCCCGCAACCAAGCCAATCACAGCGCAAAAACCACGGTTGTTGCGGGTGTCCAGGTTGGAGAGACGCATCATGCCCCTGCTCGATCACCACCGGCGCTTCATGTCGACGTGCAGCACATGGTTGGTCCTGCGATAAGAATGTGTCCATGGCGTCCCACGCCGGTGCGATCCCCAAGCAGCGATACCAAAGCGTCCCTAGAAGCAATGGGATCACTCTCAGGGCATAGCTGACCACTTGAGCAGCTTCCGTCGAGTTCCAGGGCGGCAATGCCCGAGAGACGAATTCTTGGACCCTCAGAACACCATATGGGTCCATTGCCATCCCACAGGTGCGTAGGGGTGCAATCGAATTGCTGTCCCGCTGGCACCGTGACGACCTGAAGTGCAAAAAGTAGTGAACTGAACATCGTCACAGCATACCATTGATTTGGGTGCCTAAGGCAGATTAAGACGCGGCACAAGGAAGACAAGTCATCAGCAAAGACGCAGCTCCCCGAGCATTCCATCGAGGTGTTTCTGAGACATCTGAGCGGACCGACCATTCATCCATACGGTCTTGTCGTCAACGTCGGTGCGTATTACGCTTTCAGCCGCATAAATGATGACCTGTGGCATAAAATCAGGCGGGCAATCATAGAACACGGCACCATCCCGAATGATTGAAGTGATCTGAATGGCGTAGGGATTCGCACCTAAAATCGGCTAAACTGGGGCGCAGTATTTCTGCGGATCCAGCTGAAGTAAGTGTGGCGAGGTGGTGTAATGAGCACCGCTGCGCGAGCGTGAATGTCTGCTAAAAGGTCGGAACCTGAAGGGCAGGAATTTTTTGCGAACAGGGCATATCCTAGAAGCCACCACTCAGTGTTAGGTGGACTGATTTCGCACAGCTTCGGCAACGGGACCGGTTGCTGGAAGATAGAATTTGTCTGGCAAAAAAAGGCCGAAGGAGACGCCTGTTCGAACTATCTAAGCCGAGCTTTGTGAGGCTGATTTGACACAGATTAGATGCCTTACAGTTTTCTAACTTACGATAATGGTTTCATCATCAGCCATCCATACCAAAATCCTTGATCCCTAGACGGATCAAGGATGTTGGTCGCCAGCCTCAGAACGCGATGCTGAGGCCGGCAAGGGCGGCGTGTTCGGTGGTGTTGGATGAGAACTCGCCGGAGTAATCGAGGCGTATCTCCATCTGCTTGCCGATCGGGAGAACTGCGCCGATCCGTCCTGCGTAAGCCGTGCTGTTGAGCCGCGTCGAGGCGATCCGTGTTGCCTGTTCCGGGGCTGTGGCGAAGGCGGTCAAGGCCTGCGGGGCACGATCGTCCAGCTCAAATCGGGCAGCCAGCTCACTATCGATCCGCAGCTTGCCGAGCGGCAGCCGGGCCGCGGTCCCGGCAGTGGCGCCGGCGACCTTGTATTCCTGCCTTCCGACAGAAAGCGCCGCAGGGCCTCCGCGTTCCACCGCCTGATCGAGTGCGATCCAAGCATGGTCGCCTGCGACAAAGGGCTCGATCGACGCTTTGCCGAGATCAAAGCGATAACCGAGCCGCCCGAATACCTGCGCCATATCACCGGTCGAGCCGCTCGATGTAGCATCGCTCAAGCCTGCGGCGCTGATACTGCGCTGGGTGGTCACGTCGAAGTGCGCAGCACCCCCGCCTGCCATCAGCGACAGACCGCCCATTGACAAGGTGGCATAGACGCCGCCGCCGGTCTGTTCGAGCCGTCCGGATGACCTACGCGCATCAATCCGGATGCGGGTGTCGAGGTAGTTGACATAGAACCCTGCGCGGAAGGTAATCGTCCTGTATCGGTCTTGCCCTTTGCGATGGCCGGCACCGTCGTATCGTCGCCGTGGATGCGTGTTGCGGCCAGAACATGCGCCTCGATCAGCTTGTAGAGTGGCATCAGCGCGTGGGCCGCCGCGCCCACCTGATCGGCAAGGGACTAGACGCTGAGCGGCGCGCCTTCGCGGGCAAAGCGCTCAGCCTAGCGGTTGAGGGGTTGGTGCTGTCCATACTTCTCGAACAATCGCATCGCGAGAAAGCTGGGGCCCACCACCTGCGACCTCAACTGGGCACGCGAACTTTCCCAGAGAACAGTCCTGGGGCGATAGCTTCCTTGAGCGCAGTGGCCGCTGTGAGATTTGCGTATTCCAAGACCAAAAAATCATCAAAATCGCCAAGGGTCGCCGCGATCTGCTTTTGCTCATCAATTGGTGGCACTGTGATTCTGACTTGCTTCAGATCGCGAACATTGATGACTTGTTGGACAGAGCCCTTGGTCTCTTTCTGCAAGCGTGTCTGCCCAATCGGCGACCGTAAGAATTGATAGAGATAGCTGGTGGTGATTTCGGGCGTAGGGCAAACCGCTGCGACTTGTCTCGCAAAGTTTGCGCCTGCAAGTTCCATGGGAACCACTGCGCACGCGCCAGGGTACCCGAGCAGGCTAATGACGATTTCGCTCCCTTTGAGTTGGGTGCGAGGATATTTGCCAGCGGTTTCCTCACTGATTGTTCGCAACGTTTCGATGCTGATCTTCCCGTTTGGAAAGTCGCCACCACGAACCAGAGGCAAACCACCCGGCACGTGGCGCCCAGGCGTTTTGATCCCATATGTGACAGGCTTGGCAGAAAGGTCTTCAAGAGACCTCTCTGCCCACGATGCTGCGATAGCCGTCGAGTGTCCTGCTTTAAAGTGACCATGGCCGATGCCTTCAAGGAGGCAATGTGACAAGCGGGCGTTTGTCGCCTCTGCCTGTGCGATGACCTGTTTCGACAATGCAATTGTCTCATCAATCGAACCCAGGACCTCAGCAATCTTTCGCTGCTCATCAAGTGGCGGAAGAGGAATTTCGATCGCGCCGACAATTTTGGAATTGAGGTTAGGTTGTGTGCCCGCCTGGCTTTGAGCCACCAGATATCGGTTATGAGCCTGTAGAAAAAAATACAGATACTCAGGGTCAAGCTGGTCCGTCTTAATCGCCTTGAACGCCACAAACCCGCTATGAATACACGCGTGGATCCCCGAAAAAAGGATCCGTCCAATTGTCCCTGAAATGCTCATGATAAGATCGCCCGGAACAATCTCGACCGCCGCTGCCTTCCCGGCCTCCGAGAGGTATTGCGTGGTTTGCCGCAAGATCCGGTCAGACGCCGTGACATCAGCAATCCGCACGTAACCGTGGCCTGTGTCAGAAAACCATTTGGGATCGTTGATAGGCGACGGCACTGCTCCGCGCTTTATGTGTGCAAGCTCACCGAGCGCGACGCGCGGCCACGCTGGATCGCCATCAATCGGCATACCCAAGCCTAGCGAGGTGCCCGAACATCACGGCTTCTGCCGTGTCGCGCTTTGCTATCAGGTCTTTCAGCTTGGCCACCTCTGTTCCCAGATCGGCCGCCTCTGTCTCGACACTTGTGTCAACATAGCGGCTGACATTGAGATTGTGGCCATGAGCAGCGATTTCCTCGACGGAGACGACGCAGGCCAGCTTATCGACATCAACAAACGCATGAACCGCATCAGCCAATGTGCGAATATGATTATCAGATAAAACATTCTGCCCTTTGCCCGGCTGAAAAGTGGCATCACCGTTTACAATCAGCACCTTGCCGCGCCGCTCATTTGGCTTATTCTTTCGGCACACCAGCACAGCTGCAGGCATTCCTGCGCCATAAAACAAATGGGGGGCAAGGCCCACCACCGCTTCAATCACATCCGAGGACAGCATCGCTTCCCTGATCCGCCCCTCGGCATCACCACGGAACAACACGCCGCGCGGCACCACGACCGCTAGCCTTCCATCGTCGTTCAGACTGGCCATCATGTGCTGGATAAATGCAAAATCGCCGTATTTTCTGGGCGGGCAGCCATACTCATCGCGTCCAAACGGGTCGCCGGTCTGCCATGTATCATAGCCCCAGACTTTCTCGCTGAAAGGCGGATTGGCAAGGACTCGGTCATAGCGTCCGATGCCATCTACAAATTGTCGCGACTTTGGGTCGTACCGTTTTGGGGACAGGATTGTATCGCCCCTGGCTATGAAGGCTTTTTGGGGATTTTGCAGAAACATATTCATCTTCGCGATCCCCCAGGTCGCAAAGTTTTTCTCCTGCCCAAAAAGCGATAAATCTCCGGGGTCCTTATTGTGATCCTTGAGATACTGCAGGGCTTCGAGCAGCATCCCACCTGAACCGCAGGTAGGATCATAAATTGACATACCCGGTTGCGGATCAACAATTTCAATCATCAGCCGGCTAACACAGCGCGGGGTGTAGAATTCACCGCCGCGCCTACCCGCCCCTTCAACAAACATTTTCATGAGATAAAGGTAGGCATCGCCGAGCATGTCGGCGGGGACATCGGCATTTCGCAAGCGATGCTTTTCGAAATGGTTCAGCAGTCTCTCTAGCAGCGCATCGGAAAATCGTTCCGGATTGGAAAAGTCCACGGCGCCAAAGACACCTGCCAGCTGCGGATTGGCAGCTTCGATGGCGATAAGCGCATTGTTCAAGCGTGCGCCGATTTGTGATGAATGTTTGCGTACGGCATCCCAGCAGTGTTCGGCAGGGAGTTGGAGGCGGCGCTCGTCCAAGTTGGCGGAGGTATTGCGGTCTTCTGTTAAACCCAGCACAACTTCGCATTCTTCCTGCCAAGTGTCACAGAGGCGTTTGTAGAAGAGCAAGCCGAAAATATACGGCTTATAGTCTCCGGCATCGACTGTTCCGCGCAAAATGTCTGCCGCGCCCCAGAGATGCCGTTCAAGTTCTGTTTTAGTGAGAATGACTGGTACTCCATCGAGGGCGCGGCTTTAGAGGTCGAACAAGACTGCCGACTGATGCCGATTTCTTAAACGGCCCGGTGTGTCGGATCAACGCATTCACAACACGATGGCCGTGCTGCTGGGTGCCTGTCTCAGCGAATGCCTACATTCGGGTCGCCCGCTCAAAAATTTCATGAACGGTCAGAAGAACGCGCGCGCGATGGACTTGTAACGGTTTTGCGCCGGTCACCGATCTCACTAGGCCACCTTGGCTTCGAATGCGAGCGGGCTGATGCCGCCCAGATATGAGTGGCGCCTGCGGGTGTTGTAGAACCCGTTGATGTATTGGAAGATGGCAGCTTCAGCCTGACGCCTGGTTGGCCATTTCTGCCGCCAGATCA
>Ga0210042_1001630_pt1 | contig 18305 bp, 11 predicted proteins | sample CryGeymeta201518_FD_183982 | JGI IMG/M metagenome (GOLD analysis project Ga0210042, IMG submission 183982) | Groundwater microbial communities from Crystal Geyser aquifers in Utah, USA - Crystal Geyser metaG 2015-18 (SPAdes) (version 2) | ecosystem: Environmental > Aquatic > Deep subsurface >... | reverse complement strand
CCCTCAAGAGTCAAATTGCGGCTATGGTATTTTTGAGGGGTTTTGACAAAAAACTTTTTATATTGAGAGTGCTTTGTCAAGACTCCGAAATCAGCCATCATCTGCAGGGTAATGTCAATATATGGTTTGGAACTCATTTCGCCAAGACACTTAATTGAAGTGTCTTTTTTTGCGTAAGGCGCGGAGATCAAAATTGAAGAGAAATACTGACTGGAAATTTCTCCTTTTAATTCAGCTTTTCCACCCTCAAAAGTTCCGCCTTCGATCTCAATGGGCAAACAGCCATTTCCGTAAATTGATTTAATTTTTACTCCTACTTGGTTTAAAGCCCCAATTAAATCTTGAATTGGCCGACCTTCTCTCATTCTCTTGCCCCCATCAATGACAATTTTCCCCTTCGGCGCTAAAGAGGCAAAGCTTGCTAGGAATCTAGCCGTAACTCCAGAATTGCCGACATTAATAATCTCCTTCGGAAGTTGGAGCCGCCCTCCGGTTCCGATAATGATGACCTTGTCTTTTTTTATTTCAGATTTTATCCCAAACTCTTTTAAAGCCTTTAAGGCGTGCATCTGGTCTTCGGCTAATAAGGGGTCCTTCAAAATACTCTTTCCTTTAGCTAAACCAGCAATAAAAAAGGCGCGTAAACTGTGAGCTTTGGAAGGAGGGGCTTTAATTTCTGCTGGAATTGGTTTTTTTAAAGGAATAATTTCAATCATTTTATTCTAATAATTAACTAATTGGATCCTGCCTGCAAACTTAAATCTGCGATTACCAAAGCAGTCATTGCCTCAACCACTGGCACTGCCCGAGGCACAAGACAGGGATCATGCCGGCCTTCAATTTTTAAAATTTCTGGCTTTTTTGTTTTCAGATTAACTGTTTTTTGTGGTTGCCCAATTGAGGCAGTTGGTTTAAAAGCAACCTTAAAAACGATCGGCATGCCATTAGAAATTCCACCTAAAATTCCGCCAGCATTATTGGTTCTAGTCATAATTTTCCCTTGGCTTAGATAAAATTGATCGTTATTTAAAGAGCCTTTCATTTCTGCGACCTTGAATCCGACGCCGAATTCTATTCCTTTGCAAGCAGGAATTGAAAAAATTGCTTTTGCCAGATCGCTTTCTAAACTATTAAAGACCGGTTCGCCTAAACCAACTGGCGGGTTCAAGATTAAACATTCGATAATGCCACCGAGGCTGTCGTTTTGTTTTTTTACTTTTAAAATCAGTTTCTCCATTTTTTGGGCTGCTTTAAGATCAGCGCATTTGACTAAATTTTTTTCCGGATTTTTTTTGATTTCTGCTAAACTTACTTCCTTTGCTTTTATTTTTCCAATCTGGACAGTATAAGCGTAAATTTCTATTTTTAATTTTTCTTTTAAGAGTTGTTTGGCTAAAGCTCCGGCCGCCACAAAACCAGCCGTGATTCTCCCGGAGAATCTGCCGCCGCCCCGATAGTCATTAAATCCTTTGTATTTAAAATAAGCGGTCAAATCCGCATGGCCGGGCCGAGGCAGGTTTTTAATCAATTCATATTTTGAAGAATCAACGTCTTTATTGAAAATCAAAAGGCAAATTGGGCTGCCAGTGGTCAAACCATTAAAAATTCCAGAGAAAATTTCTACTTTATCCTCTTCTTTGCGGCTAGTGACGAGTGAGCTTTGTCCTGGCTGCCTCCTTTTCATTTCTTTTTGCATGGCTTCAAGATCAATTTTAAATCCAGCCGGAAAGCCATCAATCAGGACGCCAACACATTTACCGTGGCTTTCGCCGAAACTTACAATTTTTAATTTTTCTCCCAAAATATTAGCCATTTATTTGACAAAAGTTAGCCATTTTAAATATTTTTTTTCTTTGCCTCTGATAATTCTCTCAAAAACCTCTTTTAATTTTAAAGTAATCCCACCAATTTTTCCTTTGTTAATTAGGGTCTTATCAATCTTAGTAATCGGACAAACTTCTACGGCCGTGCCGGTAAAGAAAGCTTCATCTGCTATTTTTAATTCTCGGGGTTTGATTTTTTTCTCTTTGACTTTAATTTTTAAATCTTTGGCAATTTTAATAATTGAGTCCCTGGTAATTCCCGAGAGAATGTTTAAGAGTGAAGGAGTGTAAAGAATTTTGTTTTTCACCAGGAAAATATTTTCGCCTGGTCCTTCGGCAATGAATCCTTGATAATCCAGTAGTAAAGCCTCATCAAAGCCTTGCTTCTTAACGTCCAAAGTGGCGAAGATAGAATTCACGTAATAGCCGCAGACCTTGGCTTCAGCTGGCACTGATTGAGGATGAAGTCTTATAAATTTTGAGATTTTGACAGCAATGCTTTCTTTGGCTAAATATTTCCCCCAGGGCCAAAGAGCAATACCGACTGAAACTGGCGCTCCTTGAGGATCAAGACCCATTTTGCCATAGCCATAAAAAGCAATTGGCCTGATATAGCATTCATTGATTTTGTTGGCTCTGATAGTTTGGAGAACCGCCTTTTTTAATTCTTTCTGGCTAAAAGGGACTTTCATCTCCAGATACTTTGCTGAATTAAAGAGTCTCTCAAGATGTTCGTCTAAACGAAAAATAGCCGGACCTTTGTCCGTCTGATAACACCTTACTCCCTCAAAAACGCCGCTGCCATAATGCAAGGCATGGGTTAAAAGATGAATTTTTGCCTTTTCCCAATCAACCAATTTCCCGTCAAGCCAAATTTTTTTTGTTTTATTCATTTTGTTTCTGACAAGAGGATTAATTTATGATTAGCAATATCATATAACATTTTGTTGTCTTGTCAATATATTAGAATTTTTAGCCAAAGTCATAAGCCTCTTTTGAGTTTTTGTTTGACAAGATTCGCTATTCTGTTAGAATTTTAATTCAGGAATTTAAAAATTATGAAAGTTGCTTTAGTTCACGACTTTCTTACTCAATATGGCGGCGCGGAAAAGGTGCTTGAGGCTTTTCATGAGATATGGCCGGAAGCACCTGTTTTTACTTTATTTTATAACAAGAAGAAGCTGGGCAACAAATTCAAAGATTTTAAAATTAAAGTTTCGCCAATCCAGAATTTACCTTTTGCCAAGTCTTTTTATCGGTTTTATCTTCCTTTAATGCCGGTGGCGATCGAAAGATTTAACTTTGATGATTATGACCTCGTGATTTCCGATTGTTCTGCTTTTGCCAAAGGTGTGATTACGAGAAAAAGTTCTTTACATGTCTCATATCTTCATTGCCCGACGCGATTTCTATGGAGCGATACTCATGAATATCTTGATAGTTTAAGGGGTTTAGAAAAGATTTTAAGGAAGTTGGTGGCGCCCGTTTTGACTGGTTTAAGAGTTTGGGACTACCAAGCAGCCAGTCGGCTTGATTATCTTCTCTGCAACTCAGAATTTATCAAGGAAGAAATAAAACATTTTTATAAAGCCGAAGCGCAGGTTATCTATCCGCCAGTGGAGACAGATAATTTTTTTGTTTCCGATAAGATAGAAAATTACTTTTTGCTCATCTCACGAATGAGGGGCTACAAAAAAGTGGATTTAGCCATAGAAACATTTAATAAGTCGGGGTTGCCTTTAAAAGTTATTGGCTCAGAAGGTGAAATTTACAGAAAAAAAGCCAAAAAAAACATTGAATTTTTAGGCTTTGTTGACGAGGCATCGAAAGCAAAATATTTAGCCAATTGTCAGGCTTTGATCTTTCCGCAAAAAGAGGATTTTGGCATTACTGCGATTGAAGCCATGGCTTCTGGCAGGCCGGTCATTGCTTTTAGGGCTGGCGGGGCGAAGGAAACAGTGATTGAAGGGAAAACAGGCTTGTTTTTCAATGAGCAGACGAGCGAATCTTTAGGCGAAGCAGTAAAAAAATTTAAGTCATTGAGTTTTAATCCAGAAGAAATTAGAAATTATTCTTTGAAATTTGATAAAGAAATATTTAAAGAAAAGATAAAAAATTTTATTAACCATGTTTGGCAGAATAAATCTAAATAAATTTGAAAATTCAATTGGCGGAGCAGCGATTATTATTGCTGTTTTTTCTGTTTTGACCAAGATATTAGGTTTGTGGCGCGACAGGCTTCTGGCCTCGAGTTTCGGCGCCAGCGAGACCCTTGATGCTTATCTGGCTGCTTTTCGTCTGCCTGATCTAGTTTTTAATACTTTAATTTTAGGCGCTTTTTCCTCGGCTTTCATCCCGGTTTTTTTGGCTTATTGGCGTAAAGATAAAGCTGAAGCCTGGCGGATTGTTAACTCAACTTTAAATATTCTTTTTGCGGTTATTTTTGTTCTTTCAATTTTAATTATTATTTTCGCCCCTTGGCTTGTCAGATTGATTGTGCCTGGCTTGAGCTATTATGCTCAAAGCTTAACCATTAAGCTGACAAGAATCATTAGCCTAAGCATCTTGTTTTTCACTCTTTCTAATGTCATCTCAAGCGTTCTTAATTCTTTTCATAAATTTTTAGCTTATAGCTTAGCGCCTTTGATGTATAATTTGGGCATTATTTTTGGAATTTTATTTTTGGTCAAAACAAACTTAGGGGTTTCTGGCCTCGCTTGGGGAGTAGTTTTAGGCTCTTTTCTGCATTTGATTGTTCAATTGCCCTCTTTATTTAAAACAGGTTTTGTCTGGCGGCCTCTTTTTTCCTTATCCGCTGGCGTCAAAGAAATTTTTTTGTTGATGACCCCGCGTTTTTTAGGCCTAGCCATTAATCAAGTAAACGTTCTCACGACAACCGCGATTGCCTCTTTTGTCGCGAGTGGCGCGATCGCGATTTATAATTTGGCTTTTAATTTAGCAAGCGTGCCAGTTGGTTTGATCGGCGTGCCTTTGGCTATTTCTGTTTTCCCCGTCTTAAGTCAAAGTTATGCGGCAAAAGATGAACAAGTTTTTGCCTCAAAACTTTCAAAAACCACAAGACAAATTTTTTATTTCATTCTTCCCCTAACTGTTATTTTTTTTCTTTTTAGAAAAGAAATTATAGAGATTATTCTACAGACAGGGCTATTCACAAAAAAGGACAGTTTTTTGGCCGCTCAAACGCTTGGTTTTTTTTCTTTGTCGCTTTTTGCCCAAAGTTTAATTCCTCTTTTAGCCAGAGCTTTTTATGCTCAACATAACACAAAAACGCCGGTTTATGCCGCTGTCTTAAGTTTAATTATTAACATTCTCGGTTGTCTCGTTTTTGGCAAAACCTTGGGCGTGAGCGGTCTAGGTCTTGCTTTTACTCTCTCAAGCTTTGTCAATTTTTTCTTGCTTTATTTTCTCCTAAAGGGTCATGGATTAGGATTTCAAAAAAGAGACGTCTATCCTATTTTGAAGTTTCTCCTTCTTTCTTTTTTGACCGGTTTACTCATCATTTTTTTAAAATTTTTTCTGGCCTCAATGCCTAATTTAATGAAAACCGCTATAATAATTTTAGCCGCCATTTCATTTTATTATTTTTTAAGTCTGATTTATAAAATAGAAGAGGCCAAGAAACTAAAAGATTTTTTAAAATTTTTTCAATGATTCGCAATTTTTCTATCATTTCTCACGTCGATGCCGGTAAGTCAACCTTAGCTGACAGATTTTTAGAACTGACAGGGACTATTCCAATCGGAAAAATGAGGCCGCAATATTTGGACAGACTCTCTTTAGAAAGAGAGAGAGGAATCACGATTAAACTCCAGCCAGTGAGGATGACCTATCAAGGGTATATTTTAAATCTTATTGATACGCCAGGCCACGTTGATTTTTCTTACGAAGTTTCAAGGTCTTTGGCTGCGACTGAAGGAGCCTTGCTTTTAGTTGACGCTAGAAATGGTTTAGAGGCGCAGACGGTGGCTAATTTTTATCTAGCGCAATCTCTTGGGCTTAAAATTATCCCTATAGTTAATAAAATAGATTTGCCAGACGTTGACGTTAATTTAAGAAAAAAAGAATTAGCTGATTTTGTTGGAGTTAATGAAGAAGAAGTTCTTTGTGTCTCAGCTAAATCCGGAAAAGGGGTGAAAGAGGTTTTGGAAGCAATAGTCAAAAAAATCCCTGAACCGGCAGGCAAAAAGGAAGGACCTTTCCGGGCGTTGGTTTTTGATTCTTTTTTTGATGAGTATAAAGGCGTGATTGTTTATATACGAGTGGTTGATGGCGAAATTAAAAAGGGTGAAAAGATAAAATTTTTTAGCAACAATGTCAAAACAGAAGTTAAAGATTTGGGCATTTTCACGCCGGAGCTTGAAAGCAAAGAAATGTTGAGTCAGGGAGAAATTGGTTATCTAGCCACTGGTTTTAAGGAGATTAAATTAGCGCGGATTGGAGAAACGGTTTTGAAGTCCTACGAGGAGCAGATAGAACCTTTGCCTGGTTTTAAACCTCCCCAGCCCATGGTTTTTGCCGGCTTTTATCCAAGGAGCGCGGATGATTTTGAAAAATTTAAAAAAGCCCTTGAAAAAATAGAGCTCAATGATCCAAGCATTGAGGCGAAAGGAGAACAACTGAAGTCTTTGGGGCTCGGTTTTCGTTTAGGTTTTTTAGGCCCGCTTCATTTGGAGATCATCTCCGAGAGATTAAAAAGGGAGTATCAAATAGATCAAGTGATCACCCCGCCAACCACTGAATTTCGTCTGACAGAAGAAACTGGCAGGGTGATTAACATTCATTCCGCCTTTGAATTCCCGGATGGTAAACTTAAAAAAATCGAGGAGAGATTTGCTGAGATTAAAGTTATGGTTGTCAAAGAGCATTTGGGTGAAGTGATGAAATTTTTAGAAGACTTTTCCCGAGAAAATCCAAAGAGATTTAATTTTAAGAAGATGGATTATCTCGGATCTTCCTGTTTTATTGAATTTAGAATGCCCCTGAGTCTCCTTATCCAAAACTTTTACGACAAACTTAAATCTGCGAGCCATGGCTTCGCTTCCTATAGTTATGAGCTTAAAGATTACGAAGAGGTTGAAGTAAGTAGAATGGACATATTAATTGCTGATAAAAAAATAGAACAATTTTCAAATTTAGTTTATCAAGACAAAGAATATCCTGTAGCTAGAAAAATGGTGGAAAAATTAAAAGAAATTTTACCGCCTCAACTTTTTGAAGTTAAACTTCAGGCCGCTATTGGTGGAAAAATTATTGCCTCAGAAAGAATCAGCGCCAGAAGGAAGGACGTTACCGCTCCTTTATATGGCGGAGATGTTTCGCGAAAAAAGAAACTTTTAGCTCGGCAAAAAAGAGGAAAGAAAGAAATGGCTGGAAAAGGAGAAGTCCATATTCCAATGGAGGTCTACAGAGAATTATATAAGAGCTAAGAGTTTCCCTTTAAAAAATGATTCACCCATAGTGGAAAAATTATGAAAAAAACTTTTTTTATTTTCTGTTTTTTATTTTTTTCTTTTTTTATTTCAAATAAAATTGAAGCTTTAACTTTTGGCACGCTTCTTTATAAAACAGGCGAAAACGGCAGGATGTATGGCTTAAATGAATTTAAATTTTCTCCCTTTGTGGGCAATAAATATCTAGGCGGAGTCGGGATTTATATCGGCAAAATAGAGGGCGAGCCATCGGTGGTTGAAGTTTCTTACGGTCAGGTCAGAATTATTCCTGCCCGTTTTTTTATTGATTTAGACAAAGGAGAGGAGTTTGTTGGCGCAAAAATTCCGAAAGATTTTACACTAACGCGGGTGAGTAAAATAAACATACTTGAACATATTAGATGTCAAGTAGGTGAAAAAGAAGATTTTGCCTTTAGGGAACAAAAGGGGCCATTAAATGGTCTTTGGACTTCAGTCGGTTTAGCAGAAAAAATTTATGAAAGCTTGAACAATTCCTTTTTAACTTATCACCCCCGGTCGACGGGCCTGAACCCTTTTTATTACACAATTGACATCACGCCCGATGGCTATGATAATATCGGCGCGATTAATGACAGCGGAGATTGTTTTTCGCAAACAAAAGAATTTTCCAAAATTCATCATTTTGGTCACGGAGACTTTTGGGAAAATTTTGCTTTTAAAGAAGTTAAAAAATTTTTCGAGGCTCTTTTAAAAAAGGACTTAGGGGTTATAGACCAATCAAATTTTTTTGGTAAGAAAAATGGCTCTGATTTTTATATTTTTTCCCCCTACACCCAATATCTTCAACCAACTTTAACAGAAGCTAAACTTGACATTCCCATTGCTTCTTATGGCAAGAAAAATTTGCCTGACATGTTTTCTGAGGGAAAATTGGAAAAAGAAACTTTTTTGGCTGTGGCCGAGCGGGTTTTGACTGATCTCGGCGTTAGTATAGTCAAACAATTCTCTATTAAAAAACTCCATTTAGATAAAATAATTGGCTTATTTAATGACATTAAAGAAAGACTTGTTTTAGTTGAGTCTGGTTTGCAGTTTTTAGGAGTGAAAGTTGATTTAAGCAAAAAAATGGCGATTATTCCGCAAAAAATAACAGAAAAAATTTTAGAAAAAAATAAATTTATTTCTGGTTCTGTGGGAGAGATTAAAGAAACATTTAATGATCTCGGGGCTGGTCTAAAAGAAGGGCAGGAAATAGCTGAAAGAGAAGAGAAAGGATTGTTATCCGGGCCTGAGGCAGAAAAAAAAATTGAGGAATTTATTTCTAAATTTGATGAAGAAGAGGAAAATGACGAGAAACAGGAAGAAGCGCAAAGGCCGGAGGAAAAACAAAAAGAGACACCAGAGGAAAAAGAAAAACAGGATAAGGCGAAGAAAAAAGAACAGGAACAAAAAGATAAACAGAAGCAGAAGCAGGAACAAAAGCCAAAACAGGATAAGGTCAAACCGACAGAAATACCAATAAAAATTAACTCAGGTGATTTGGTTATTAACGAAATTTATTCTTACCCCAAGGAAGACGAGCCAGAATGGATTGAGATTTATAATAAAACAGACAAAAAAATTGAGCTGAAAGGATTTACGATTGAGGATAATACCGGTCCGGAGTTTGGCAGCGGTCGCTTGACCAAGCTCGATAATCTTTTTATTTTGCCAAAGGGTTTTTTAGTTTTAACCAAAGGCGAAGATTTCAATTTTAGTCTTAACAATAAAGGTGATATTTTGATTTTGAAATACGGCGAAAAGATTATTGATAAAGTTGCCTACGGCGATTTTGATGATGGTCAGGTTTTAAACAACGCGCCTTTGCCTTTGCAGAATGAGGCGGTCGCGCGTTTATTTGATGGCAAAGATACGGGCAATGATTTAAAAGATTTTGCCCTAACAAGCGAGCTGACACCTGGTCGGCCAAATAAAATTGTGATGCCAGGAAGATTAAAGGCCGATTCAGGAGGAGTTGGGGGTTCTGATGATCTCCAATCTCCATCTCAAACTACTTCTCAGTCTTCTTCTCAGTCTTCTTCGCCCTCACTGCCTCTACCTTCTTCTCAAACGAATATTTATTATGTTTATCAGCCTCCGCCTCCTTCGCCAGCTCCTATTTACCATTCTTATAATTATTTAAACGTGGTTATTAACGAAATTGCTTGGATGGGCACTCAGGCCGAAGCAGTCGATGAATGGATAGAACTTTTGAATACCACAGAAGAGTCTATTGATTTGAGCGGTTGGATTCTCGAATCGCAGGACGGGAGTTTAAAGACAAGTTTATCTGGTGTCATCCCAGCTTATAGTTTTTGGCTTTTAGAGAGGACAGACGATACGACAATTATTGATATAGAGGCTGACCAGATTTATCAAGGTAGTCTGGCGGATAGTGGTGAAATTTTGGAGCTAAGAGACGGAAAAGGGAATTTAATTGATTTTATTGATTGTTTTTTAGGTTGGTTTGCCGGCGATAAAGAAAGTCAATCCTCAATGGAGAGGATTGATCCAAAAGTTTCTGGCAATTTAGCTACTAATTGGCAAACGAATAATGGGCAAAAAATTAATGGTTATGATAAAAATTCTCAACCTATTTTTGGCACACCCAAAGCAGAGAATAGTCCGCCTCTTGAAGAAAAAAATATCGTTTTCCAGAACAGCATTTTGACCCGAGATCTCTATAATCTCTATAACTGGTCAGATAAAATTGAAGGACAAGCAGCGGCTTACACAAGCACCACTAACGCCTTAAAAGGAGTAATGGTCTCTTTAAAAAGCGAGAAATTAAATAAATATTGGCAAGATAATCTTTCTTGGTCAGAAGAGCCTATCTATCATTTGGCTTCTTTAGATAAAAAAAGCGGCTTTCTTTATTATTGGCTTTTAAATACTTCTTCTACCTTATCCGAAGATCATTATTTTCTAGAGTCTTTTTCTTTTTCTCAAACTCAAAGAGGGACAACTTCAACCTCAGAATTTATTTTAGATAAAAATCCGCCGCCAGTACCTGAAAATTTATTTGTTTTTTATGATCGGGAGAAAGATGAGCTTAATTTTTCTTGGTCAGAAGTTCAAGATTTTTCAGGGATTGATCATTATCAAGTTTACTGGTGGGAAAACGAAGTTCAAAATACGGCCGCCTCAAATGAAACAAATTTTGTGATAAAAAGTCCTCAAGAAAAAGAGTATGCTTTTAAAGTAAAGGTCTATGACAAAAGTGGTCTCTCTAGTGACTGGTCAGAGAAAATATTTTTTAAAGATAAAATGGCTGATTGGCGGGAAAGGAAAAAGGTGGTTATTGATAATAGTCAAAATGCCAATAATTTAAAAGATTTTGAGGTTGATGCAGAAATTTTATATGAGCCAGAGATGAATAGCGATTTTTCAGACATTCGTTTTACTGATAGCGATGGTCAGACTTTACTTGATTTTGGCTGGGAGATCAACGATAATGGAGAAGAGATGAAAATAGATAATGTCAGCTCAATCGCCGTGGTAAAAATTCCTTATATTCCTGCTTATTCCACAAAAACCATTTATTTATATTATGCCAATCCGTCTGCACCTACAGCGGCTAATCTTACCAAAGCTATAACCTGGTTTGATCATTTCGAAGATGGTTCGACAGCCAATAATTATGATTATGCCTATTGGACTTGGGATACAGCTAATAGTAGGTTAAATTTGGGCACATCTAATGTTGATGCTTATCTTGTGCCTAAAAATTTATTAATAAAAGATTTTATTTTTAGAATTCGTTATTGGCGCAACAATAATTATGATGACTGCTACAGGAAATTAGTTGCTTATCGTTTTCAGGACCAAAATAATTATTTTAGTTACGCACGTTATCCCGACATTCCTGATCGTCCTTGCACTACTTCTAACTATCATTTAATAAAGAAAAAAGATAACGTTATTACCGCTTTGGCTAATTTTACTCCAAAAGAACCAAAGGAAAATTGGCAAACTCTAAAAATTTTTACCTATGAGACTGAACACTCTTTTTTACATAGTTATTTTGGGAAAGTTGATTTTGTCACAGAAGATTTAAATACTGAAGGCTTGCTTCGTCTTGGAGACAACGCTTATTACGACATGCCTGTTTATTATGATTACCTTTATATCCGCAAGAATACCAAGCCAATGCCTATAGTTTCTGTTAAAAAATAAATTAAAATATGAAAATAAATTTTTTAGTTCCCACGACTGGTCTTACCGGTGGAATTAAAGTAATTTTTGAACATGCCAATAATTTAACTAGATGGAATCATGAGATTAATATAATTTACCCGTATGTTTTGCATCAAGATGCTGACTGGAAAGAAGAAATTATTGGTCGATTAAAAAAAATCAGAAGGTTTTTTTTAGAGATTATCGGTCAAAATAGAATAAAATGGTTTGATCTTGATCCACGAATTAGGATTATTCGGGTGCTGAATTTGTCAGTTAAACATATTCCTGATGCTGACGTGACGGTGGCAACAGCCAATGAAACAGCAGACTGGCTGGCATATTACCCTCTTTCTAAAGGCCAAAAATTTTATTTTATTCAAGATTATGAAATTTGGACTCGACCTCAAAAAGAAGTGGATGCTACCTGGAAAATGCCTCTTAAGAAAATTGTTATTGCTAGCTGGTTGAAAGAATTAGCCGAGCGAAAATTTAATGAAAAGATTTATGGTATTGTGCCTGATGGAATTGATTTTAAAAAATTTCATAATGAAAACAAATTTTTTCACAAAAACAAGCGAATTTTAATGATGTATCATATTTTAGAAAAGAAAGGCTTCCGAGATGGTATAGAAGCCTTTAAAATTGCTAAACAAAAACACCCGGAAATAGAGATTACTTTATTCGGGGCCTACAAACCGGGTGTTGAGGTGCCGAAGAATATAAAATTTTACTATCAACCATCTTCAGAAAAATTGCGAGAATTATATTCTACCTCTGATGTTTTTTTATGGTCAAGTCGTGTCGAGGGCTTTGGCATCCCGCCAATGGAAGCAATGGCCTGCAAATGCGCAGTTATCTCAACTGATACAGGTGCGATTAGAGATTATGCTATCCCGAATGAAACAGTTGTTATTGCCCCACCGGCAGAATCCCATTTAATGGCCGAAAAATTGATAGAATTGATAGAAAATAAAGAGAAATTAAAAAAAATATCTTTGGCTGGTTATGAAAAAATTAAAGAATTTGATTGTGAGAGATTCAGTCGGCGACTGGAAAAAATATTTTTAAACGAGATTAATAAAATAAATTAATTTTTAATATGGGTCAAAAAATATTAGAGAAAATTAAGGAAATAAGTTCAGTGCCCAAAAATTTATTTTTTAGGACTTTAAATAAAAAATTTTGAAATATGGAAAGAGATAAAACTGATTTATCAATTATCGTTGTTAGCTTTAATACCAAATATTTTCTTGAGAAATGCCTTGGATCTATCTCTCGCCAAAGAGTCAATGGAGACCTTGAGGTGATTGTGGTTGACAACGGATCGCAAGATAATTCTTGCGAGATGATAAAAAATAAATTCTCCAAGGTTAAATTAATAGAGAATAAAGAGAATTTCGGATTTGGCAAGGCTAACAATCAAGGAGCAAAAATCGCTCGCGGCGACTATTTATTTTTTCTAAATCCGGACACTTTAATCAAAGACAATATTTTTCCAAAAATTATTGAAGTTTTTAAAAATGATCCTCAAGTCGGGATAGTCTCGCCTCTTCTTGTTTTAGAAAATGGCGAAATTCAGCCCTGGGCCTATGGTCAGGAAGAAAACCTCCCTCAGCTGATTAAAAGAAAGATTAAAAAAGATTTAAACAAGACGATAGATTGGGTTTCAGGCGCGGCTTTTGTTACCCGAGCTGATATTTTTCGAAAAATTGGCGGTTTTGATGAAAATTTTTTTGCCTATTTTGAAGACAGGGACCTTTGCCTGCGAATTAGAAAAATTGGTTATAAAATTGTGGTTTTACCAGAAATTAAGGTTATTCATTTTGGCGGCAAGAGTTTAATCTCAGATAAAAAACGCAAGAAACTATATTATCAATCGCAAAACTATTTCTGGCGTAAACATTATGGCTTTCTTGAATCTATTCTGATGAGATTTTTTCGCTTGCCGTATGTGATAAAATCTAAGCTTTGAGAGGAATAAAAAATAATAAAAACAAGAGCGGTTCGATATCCATCGAACCGCTCTAAAATTTACATTAACCTCCTTTAATTTTTGGGTTTGTTATTTTTGTCCCTCTTATCAAGTCTCGGATAGTTTCTCGTTGTCTAATGAGTTCTATCCGATCAGATCTGACAAGCACTTCTGCCGGCCTTGGCCTTGAGTTGTACCAAGAAGCCATACAAAAACCATAAGCTCCGGCATTTTTTATCACTAAGAGATCGCCTTCTCGTACCTGGTTGATCTCTCTCTGCTCGGCAAATTTGTCGCCGCTTTCGCAAAGATTACCTACAATGTCAACCTTCTCTTTTTTACCATAAGGGTTTGAGAGATTGACAATCTGGTGGTAAGAGCCATACATGGCTGGTCTGATGAGGTGATTGAAACCGCTATCTACGCCGACAAATTCTCTTCCATCAGGATTCTTTTTAATGGTATTGACTCTGGTTAATAAATAACCAGCTTCAGCCACTAAATAACGACCCGGTTCAATTATCAAAGTCAATCTCTTGCCATACTTTCGGCAAAATTCTGAAAATCGTTCACAAAACTTTTTGCCCAGTTCTATCAAGTCTAGCGGTTTCTCTTCCGGCTTGTAGGGTACGCCTAATCCACCGCCAAAATCAAGAAATTCTAAGCCTTGAAAATTTTTTGCGACGCGCAAAAGAACATTCATTGCCATTAAGAATTTGTCAGGGTCCAAAATTTGCGAACCAATGTGCTGGTGAAGACCGATAATCTTCAGGTCATATCTTCCGGCGATTTCTTTAATTTTGTCAACTTCCGAATACCAAATGCCGAACTTTGACTTTGGTCCGCCAGTAATGCAATGATCGTGATGACCCGCTCCGACATCCGGATTAATTCTGACGCAGACCTCGGCCCCTCTGTATTTTTTGCCGAATTTTTCCAAGCGCGAAAGCGAATCAATGTTCAGCAAAATTTCTCTTTCCATGGCAAAAACCATCTCTTCATCAGTGATGTTGTTGCCAGTGAAGAGAATGTTTTTAGAGGAAAATCCGACTTTCAAAGCTAAGGCAATTTCTCCGGGAGAAACCGCGTCAACCCATATCCCTTCTCCCTTTAAGAACTTTAAAAGATAGGGATTGGAATTCGCCTTGACCGCGTAAAGAATTTTTACCGGTTGGTAACGACCAAAACTCATCCACAAGCGACCCGCTTGACTCCTAATTTTTTCTTCATCATAAATAAAAATAGGAGTCCCAAATTTTCCTGCCACTCTTTCAAAAACACTCGTCTCTATCATTTTGTCCTCCTTTCATTAGAAAATGATTGTAAAGGTGCGCCTCCTTTTTATTTTGAGTATATTTAAAAAATAAAAAAAGTCAAGCCCGTGAGGACTTGAAAAATAAAAGTCTAAATTAAAATTTATTAACAGTTTTTATGTTCTCCTTTCCGGGAATTTATCTTTGTCTTTTTCCCAGAGTGGTTGATATAATTTTTTCGCTTCTTGAGAATAAACCGTCAGGCAAGGAAAGAATCTGTTCACTAGCTCTTCCGCTCCTTGATGAGTTGGGTAGGGATGATATTTTCCCACCAGCTCTTTAAGGATTTCGGGATTGTCTAAAACCTGGCAAGGCAGGTAGAGATTTTTGCTGAACGGCTGCTTGTCACGCATGCCCCTAAAGAATGGTGAATTTAAGGCCTCAGCCAAATTGGTCTTTTTAATATTACTGGCTGCTAAATGAATAAAGATACAGGGCTCTAAATCGCCGTTTGAATTAACATGAGCAAAACGGCGGCCGCCAGCAATGCAACCGCCAACCCATGGCGCGTCGTTCCAAAAATCAATCAGGAAAATAGGCTTGTTGGCTCGAAGTTGGTCTCTTCTTTCTTTCATGAATAATCTCTGTTTTGGAAAGGGCATTAAATTTAGGTCTACCTCCTTGCCAACCGGCATATAAAGGAAATACCAGCCAACGAGTGCTCCTTTCTCAATCATTAAATCAATAAATTTATCAGAAAGCGCTTCTTCCACGTTATTTCTCGTGGCACAAATGGAATAGCCAAAAGGGACGCGATATTTTTTGAGCAAGTCCATGGCTTCCATTATTTTGACAAAACTTCCCTTTTGCCTTCTTTCATCCGTGCTTTCCTCAAAGCCCTCAATAGAAAAATTAACAATCACGTTGCCTAATTTTTGCAGTTTCTTGGCTTTTTCTTCATCCAATAAGGTTCCATTGGTAAAGACTTGAAAATAGCTGTTCTGATGATTTTCAAATATTTTGAAAAGATCTTCCCAGATAAACGGTTCGCCGCCCAAGATAGTATAAAAAAGAGTGCCGATTTTTTCTCCCTCGCTGATAACCCGGTCAACCGTTTCAAAACCAAGATCGTCTTTTTTTGAATATTGATTGGCGTAACAACCAACACATCTCAGATTGCATCTCATGGTTGGGCTGATCAGAATCGTGTATGGAGCTGGACAACCGTATTTCTTTTCATATTTATAATAACCCGAAGGTCGCAGGACAGAAGCGCGAATTAAAAAATCACCGAAAAATTTTTTTCGGCAATTAGGATGCATGTTATTTATTATTCTTTCAAGCAGCTTCAACCCCTGAGGATTTTTGAAGAAGATAGACTCCACGTTCTTTATACTATTCGCCATTTTTCCTTGGTCTTTCGCTCTTTCAGATATTTTTTCTATCTGCTCCGCTATTTTTTTGACGATAATTTCTCCCCTTTCTTCTTTCTCGATTAAAGAACTGATCGTCTTTTTAAGATGCCATCCCTTTATCCTGTCTAAGATGTTTGGTCCCATAAAATAAATATATATTAGGGGGCTTGAAAGTCAAGCGAATAAGTGATAAAATAAGCTTAAATGGCGAGGGATAAATTTTTTAAAATCATCTTATTTTTTTCGCTTTTTTCCATCCCTCTGAGAATCTCAGCTTCTTCTAATATTGTCATTAATGAAATTTGTTGGATGGGCAATAGCACCAGTTCAGCCGATGAATGGATTGAGATTTATAATCCGACCAAAGAAAATATTTCTCTTGAAGGTTGGCTCTTAAAAAGGGCGGATAAAAAAGTAAATCTTAAGGGAGGGATTAAAGCCTTCGGATTTTTCCTTTTAGAAAGAACTGATGACGAGAGTGCGTCTGACGTGCCAGCTGACCAAATTTATAAAGGCGCTTTGTCTAATAAAGGAGAAAAATTGATTCTGGAAAATGAAAAAGGCGAAATAATTGATTCAATTGATTGTTCTCCAGGTTGGTTTAGCGGCGATAATAAAACTAAACAGACAATGTCAAGAATCTCTCATTTGGTTTCAGCTAGTGAAATTTCAAACTGGAAAAATAGTCAATCTGCTGGCGGTACGCCAAAGGCGGAAAATAATTTTGAGAAACAACCTGAAAGCATAAAGAAGGGGAGTCTTTCGCAAAAAGAAATGAGCCTTGATTTGACTGGCAGCGAGGGAGAGATAGACAGCACTAGATCAATTAAATGGCGAGATTTTTTTCTTAAAAGTTTTATCGTCCTCGGTCTGATTTTAATTTTATTAATAATTTTAAAGTATAAAAATTTAAAAAATGAAGAAAATAGTTAAAATTTTATTAATCATTATTTTTCTTGCCATTCCTTTCGGCTTTTTTTTGAGATTTAATTCAGAAAAAGCGCATGAGCGGGTTTTTGACCAGCAGAGAATTAAAGATCTAGAAAATTTTAAAAAAGGAGCGGAGAATTATTTTAAAGACAATGGCTGCTACCCTGTCTTAGATGAAGGAGGGTGTTTAGAGGATTACAAAGAAACATTTAGACAGAGACTAGTGCCTCAATATCTTGATTCTATCCCGGCTGAACCAGAACCGGGCTTTAGCTGTTATTTTTACCAGACGCAGAATCAAGGCGAACTTTACAAACTTTCCGCTCGCCTGAGCTTTGAAAAAGAAAAGGCAAAAACAGATGGCGGAAACTTGGATAGGTATTTTGAAATTTTTAATCAAAAAGAAGAGAAGCAGGTTGTCACTTATTTAGATCATCAGGTCATGAGTTGGGGGAATAACGAAGCCAATCAATTAGGAATTGAAAATGGAAAATATAAAAAAGGCGCTCAATTGATAGAAGGATTGACCAATGTGGTCGCCATCGCCGCCGGTTCTTCAGTCAGTTTAGCTTTAACCAGTCAAGGTGATGTTTATACCTGGGGAAACAAAGAGTTTAAACCAGTTAAAGTTAAAAATTTAAAAAATATCAAAGCTATTGCCGCTGGCGCTAATCATTTTTTGGCTTTAAATTCTGAGGGCAAAGTTTTTGACTGGGGTAAAAATGATTTTGGCCAATTAGGCGACGGGACAAAAACAGACAGGGATGAACCGGTTGAGGTTTCCGCCTTCGGCGGATCCGCCGTAGGCGGAAAAAATCTTCCTCAAATTAAAGCCATTGCGGCTGGCGCCAATCATTCTTTAGCTTTAACTTCAGATGGTTTTGTTTATGCCTGGGGAGACAATAGTCAAGGTCAAATTGGCGATGGCGTGAGTTCGCCTGATAGAATAGCGCCGGTCAGAGTTGAAGATTTAAGAGAAGTAGAAAAAATTGCGGCTGGCCTGGGGCATTCTTTGGCTCTAACTTCTGACGGTCAGGTTTATGCTTGGGGCTACAATTATTTCGGCGAGTTAGGTCTTGGTAATAACCAAGATCAAAATAGGCCGCAAGAAGTGAAAAGTTTGAAAGGGATCAAAGAGATAGCGGCTGGTGATTACCACTCCTTGGCTTTAGGCGAAAATGGGATGGTTTACGCTTGGGGCTACAATAAATATGGTGAATTAGGCGACAGCTCGGGCGAGGATAAAAATAGGCCGGTGATAA
>Ga0210042_1001625_pt1 | contig 18343 bp, 11 predicted proteins | sample CryGeymeta201518_FD_183982 | JGI IMG/M metagenome (GOLD analysis project Ga0210042, IMG submission 183982) | Groundwater microbial communities from Crystal Geyser aquifers in Utah, USA - Crystal Geyser metaG 2015-18 (SPAdes) (version 2) | ecosystem: Environmental > Aquatic > Deep subsurface >... | reverse complement strand
TGGTGAGTTCACTCATCTCCGTCGGCTTGTTCTGGGTCACCGCAAAGTCGGCTGTGGCGAAGCCCGCCGGGCCCGACGAGAACCGCAAGTCGGGTCGCAGCGGCCCAAGCTCGAAGTACCGGACGGTGCTCTCGAAGCCCAGGGGCTCGATCCAGACCGTTGCACCCTCGGGAGCGTGTGCCGCGAGCCACAGGCTGGCGCTGCGGTAGGTATCGCCCCAGTACGTCGGCTCCATCCCGCGCCGCGCCGCGCCCGGCAGCCCGCCGATGAGCAGGTTGTAGTACGACAGGTGGTAGGGCGTGAACTTCGCCACCGCCGCCAACGGACCGACCAGCGCGCAGAACAGCAGCACAGCGGTGAGTTTGGGGCGGAGTTGAGGCACGTCAACCCGGCGCGCCGCCCACTGGATTCCCGCGTCCAAGACGGTCCTGAACCCAACTGCCGCCAGGATCGCGACGTACGGGAAGATGGGCAGGAAGAGTCGCACGCCGCTGTACTTCGGGGACGAGGGCAAGCAACTCGGCCCCAGGTTGACCAGCAACGCCCACGCCACGAGCAGCAGCGCGACAGCGCTGGTCCGCTCAACGCCCGCGAGGTCCCGCCGAAGCCAGCGAACGCGCGCCACGCCGACCAGCGCCAGCAGCCCGGTGGCAGGCGGCAACGTGATCGCCGACATGACAAGCGCGTAGTGCCACGGGGCCAGCGCGTAGACCTTGCCGAAGTACAGCACCGACACCGGGTCGTGGCGGAAGTGGAACTGGAAGTACTCCACGAACCGCGCCCACGGGCTGTGCCACAGCCACGGCCACGTGGCGACAAACACCACCGGTCCCAGCGCGCCGAAGCAGACGGCAAGCTTGAGCAGGTGCTTCCGGGCGAACAGCAGCGCCCACGGGAAGACGACGAACGGGAGGAAGAACGCGTTGAGCTTCGTCCCCAGCGCCAGCCCCCACAACGTTCCCGCGAGTGCAGCCCGGGCCCACGCCGTGCGCGTCGTCGTCGGCGCGTCGTCGTCCGCCGACGCCTTCCAGGCGGCGACCACCGTCAGGAAGGATAGCGACATGATCGGCGCATCCAGCGCGGCCAAGTGGCAGTGTGCGAAGACCCGCGGCATGAGCAGCAACGCACTCACGGCGTAGATCGCTGCCGCCCCGCCCCACAAAGCCGCGACGAACAGGTACAGCCCAGCAAAGCAGCAGGCGCAAAGCAAGTTGGTACCCGTCCGCCAGGTGGCGTTGTAGGGAACCAGCTTCCCGAGCGTTGCTCCCGAGACGGCGGTCACCAGTTTGGAGAACCCCGGGTGCTCGTCCTTGGCGTGCCAGTAGGAGTCGATTGCCTCCCCCGAAGCCGCAACGCCCGGGGCGCGGATCAGCAGACGCAGCCACTCCAACGCCTGCGTGGCCTTCGAGGTGTAGATCGGCTCATCGTAGGTGATCCCGTACATCGAGTCGGTCGCCATGAGCGCCGCCACCGTGACACAGAACACGGCAGCGGCCGACACAGCCCGTTTGGTGGAACTGGATAGCCGGAGGGCGTTTGATCGCGCTGTCACTTCCGTTTGCGCGCTCAAGGTAGGCGCCTCCGCAGCCTCGCCGACCCGACTGCCAGGCTGACCACGAGGGTGACGGCGAACAGGCTCAGGAACACCCCAAAGCGCAAGCTCTGGGGGAAGTACACAAACGATAGCCTGTTGCTGCCGCCGGCCGTCTGCACAGCGCGCAGAGCGTAGTCGGCGCGCCAGACAGGCAACTCCCTCCCGCCCTCAAAGGCGTGCCAGCCTGGGTAGTAGGTATCGCTTAGCACCACAACCTCCCCCTGGGCGAACGGGCCTCTCAGCGACACGAAGTTGGGCTCGTGTCGCGCGACCACCACCGGTCGGAACCGAGGCTTGTCCGGGAGCACCTGGATCGGCGCCGGATCACCGCTGAAGAGCACCTCCGAGCGGGGCGCAAAGCCCGGAGCGCTCACCAACGCCAGCGCCTCCTCCGGGCCGACATGCCGCCACCGGGCCGGCACGAACGCCCGCGGAAGCGCCGCGGTGTTCGCGTACAGGAACCCTTCGGAGTCCGACAGCAACCGCAGCTTCTCCAGCGGCTCAAGGCGAAACGCGGAGTGGACGAACCCCACGCCGAGCAGGTCAATCAAGGGAAGCGAGGGATCCGGCTGCGCGAACCCCTCGGTTGTGCTGCAGCCTGCTGTCAGCAGCCGCCTCGACGCGCCAATCTCCAGCGACTCCGAGCCCTGGATGTCCTCCAACCCAACGATCATCGGCGTGTTCGCGGACATGCGGTGGATTGCGTCGCGGCCCAGGGACAGCATCCGCGGGTGCCCGGCGGCGCGTTGCATTGTCTGGACGGCCTTCGTCGGCACGTGTAGGTATGCCGGGTCTACGGCGGGAGTGTACTTGTCGAAGTACACGTAGAGGTCAGCCGCCAATACAGCCAGAACCACCGCCGCGCCCCACGCGCGCCGGCGCGTCATCAACACCGCGCCGGCCGCCCCTGCCAACAGGAACGCGGCGAAGCGCCCAAGCTGCATCAGCGTGTAGTGCCCGATCCCGGGGAGGCTGTTCTCCAGAGTCCCCGTCCTGAACCAGACCCATAACCCCACCACAGTGCCGGCGACCCCGAGCACCAACGCCACCGCTACCACCCGAGTCGAGGCGACTGCCCGGTCGGCCCGTGCCGATTCCAGGAAGCCTTGCATGCCCAGAGCCCCGAGTACGGCAATGCCGACCGACAGCAACAGTACCGCCCTGCCGATGCCGGGCAGTGACTTGAACCCGGGCACCAGGTAGTACAGCGGCGCGTTGGCAGTTGTGCCTGTCGCCAGCAAGCCGCCGAACACTACGACTCCGAGCCAGAACGCGGCGCGCAACCTGTCCGCCCCAAAGGCAAAGGGCGCAAACAGGAGCGGCACAACGCCAACGTAGAACGCGCTTTCGCAATAGGCCCGGTACCCCCCGCCCAGCTCCGCGCCCCAGTGGTTGTAGTCAACAGGATTCCCGAAGAGGTCCGGAATCAGGCCGGTGAGCAGCCGCTGCACTTCCAGACCGTTGCTCAGCAACGCGCGATACGGCAGCCCTGCCGACCGCGTGGACAGGGTCACCAGTTCCAGCGTCGGCAGCAACTGGCACGCCGCCAACATTCCGCCGACGCCCACCGACACGCCGGCACAGGCTAAGGCCGCGGCAGCCCGGCCGGCGCCTCCCTGCCGGGCTGTGCCGAAGCAACGCCAGGCCCCGTACGCGCCGAAGAGGAGCAGCACGAACAGCGAAATGTGGAGATGCCCGCTCAGGAACTGCAACCCGGTGAGCAGCCCGCAGAGCGCGGTTCCCGCCGCCCGCCGGCCCCGAAGTGTCCACTCAAACCCCACCAGCATCCCGGGCAGCCAACCAGACACCGACCGCAGGCTCGGGCAGCAGAGCCAGGCCACCACAAACCCGTTGAACATGAACGCGAGGGCACCCACCAGACCCGGCCCCCGTCGCAGCCCGATCAGGCGCAGAAACCAGAACATCAACGCCCCCGAGATGAAGAGGTACAGCGAGGTCGCCCACCCTAGGGCACGATCCGTGGGCATCACGGCGTGAAGCCACGTCTCAGGGTAGAACACCGCAGACTGGTTGTTCCCCACGAACGGGTTGCCGCACAGCACGTACTGGTTCCACAGCGGAAGTTCCCCGCGCCGCAGGCTCTCCCCGGCGAACTTGCGCCACGGGTAGAACTGCTGGATCGGGTCGAGCAGGGGGTTCTTGACGCGCTTGAACTCGGGGAACTGGCGCGAGTAGTGCCGCCACGGCTCCATGATCAAGAGCAGGTCGCCGGGAACCATCGCGCGGCCGGTGAAATTGCAGCGCCACAGGAAGCCGATTGAGAGAACGGCCAGCAGTGCTGCGCAGCGCAGCTCGCGGGCGAAAGAACGGTCAAGGCGACCAACCATGAAGGCGCATTGTACCGCAGCTTCGCCGCCCCGCGTGCCCGGTCGCCTCCCCCACTGCGGCACGGTCCATCCGGGCAGTGTGCGGCGCCGCCACACGCCCGCCTCCATTTGCGGGCGCGGCTGGACTGGGTACACTCAGTGCCATGCCAGCCAACCTGACGCCCATCTATCTGAAGGCTGACGCAGCCTTCCGCGCCGCAGAGACGACCGAGGAGAAGATCGAGTGCCTCAAGCACATGATCACCGTCCTGCCCAAGCACAAGGGCACCGACCACCTCCACGGCGACCTCAAACGGCGACTGGCCAAGCTCACGCAGCAGCAGGAGCAGCAGCGCAAGAGCGGCGGCGGGCGCTCGCAGTTGGTGGACATCGAGAAGCAAGGCGCCGGTCAGGTCGTCCTCCTCGGCGCGCCAAACAGCGGCAAGTCAACCCTCCTGAACGCCCTCACCAACGCGCACTCCGAGGTTGGCGACTACCCGTTCACCACCCACGCAGCAGTGCCCGGCATGATGCCGCATGAGGACGTCCAGATCCAGCTCATCGACACCCCACCCGTCACCGCCGACTACTGTGAGACGTGGCTCCCGGGGCTGGTCCGCAAGTCCAACCTCTGCCTGCTCGTCGCCGACCTCGCCAGCGACGACTTGCTGGAGGACATAGACACGATTCTCAGCCTCTTCACTCAGCGCAAGGTGCCCCTTGTCCGCGAGGTGCCCGCAGACAACGACGATCCAACCCTCGGCCACGCCAGAACGGTCGTGGTCGCGAACAAGCGCGACGCCGACGACGCGAACACGCGCCTGGAGATGCTCGAGGAGCTCCTCGGCCAGCGGCTGGACACCCTCCCCCTCTCCGCGAAGACCGGGCAGGGAATGGCAGACTTCCCCGCCCGGATCTACGAATCCCTCGACGTCATCCGCCTCTACACCAAAGAGCCCGGCGAGAAGGCGGACCTCGTGCAACCCTATGCGCTGCCACGGGGCAGTACCGTCGAGGACTTGGCGCTGGAGGTGCACCGCGAGATCGCCGAGAGCCTCAAGCACGCCCGGGTCTGGGGAACGGGCGTGTTCGACGGGCAGACGGTGGGGCGGGAGCATGTGCTGCATGAGAAGGACATCGTGGAGCTGCATGCGTAACGGCCAGGCGGAAGTGTTGACCGGGGCTGCTGTCCCGTGTATGCTTGTGAGGACACCCGAGCAGGGAAGGACCGCGATAATGCCCCCCGGAGTACGCTCACGCCAGATCCAGGGCGATGCTACCGTACAAGCCGCCGTTGTGCGGGGTCTCCGCGACGGTCTCGGGCCCGCGCTAAGGTCGGTCATCTTGTTTGGGTCCCAAGCTTCCGGGAACGCACGCCCCACCTCCGATGTCGACCTGCTTGTGGTCGCGGACGGGCTCCCGCTTGACACTCGGGCAAGGGACCGGCTCGCACACCAGCTTGGCAGGCTGTTGTTCGGCGCAGTGGGCCGGCCCGTTCAGGTTGTGCTGTTTGCGCCAAGGGAACTGGAGGAGGCAGTGAGCGCCTTCAACCCGCTACTGCTTTCCCTCACGGACTGCCACCGTATCCTCCTCGACTCCGAGGGCGGGTTCAGCCAGGCTGCCGATAGGCTCAGGCTGCTATTCGAGTCGGGGCGTGTCCGTCTGGAGGGACCGTTACGGTGGCGGATCCCTGAGTGGCAGGTGGTCTGACGTGGCTTCTCCCCACGCAGTGGCGGAAGCGTTCTTCATCGAGTCGAGAGATGACCTCGAAGCTGCCGCCCTGCTCGCTGACCACGGAAAACACAGCAAGTGCCTGGAGCACGCCCAGAAGGCGGCAGAGAAATCGCTGAAGGGGGCCTTGGCGCTCCGCGGGGTCATCTTAGCAGTGCATGCGGTCACCGAGACGTTCGTCGTGGAGTTCTCGGACCTACTGAGTGAGGAGTCGATCCGCCGACTCCAAGACGCCGCCGATGCGCTTGAGGGACGGGGGACGCGCTTCGAGTATCCGTTCTTCGGCAGACCCGATTTGCCAGTGTGGATTCCCTCTCGGGACATCACGGCGAGCGAAGCTCGCGAAGGGCTCGACCACGCTCGTTGCGTGTGCGCCATCGTTGCTGGGCTGCCATTGGGGCGGGTCGAGGACCTCCATGCGGATCGGTAGGACGGAAGCCTTCAAACGCGACTACCGCGCCCTCGGGTACAATCCCTCCCACGAACCCGCCGACGGGAAGCCGCGCGTTTGCCCCTCTCCCTCTTCCAACCCTACGTCCGCTCCTGGTTCGAGTCCACCTTTGAGCGCGTGACGCCGCCGCAGGCGCAGGCGTGGCCGCAGATCGCGTTGGGGAACAACACGCTGATCTTCTCTCCGACCGGGTCGGGCAAGACGTTGGCGGCGTTCCTGGCGTGTCTGAACGACCTCTTCCGCATGGGCGAGGAGGGGCTGCTGCGCGATCAGGTGTACGTTCTCTACGTCTCCCCCCTGAAAGCGCTCAACAACGACATCCAGAAGAACCTCCTCGAGCCTCTGCGCGGCATTCGCGAGCACGCCGAGAGAATGGGTCTGCAACTGCCGGTGGTCCGGTCGATGGTGCGCACGGGCGACACGCCGCAGCGCGAACGGCAGGCGATGGCACGCAAGCCGCCGCACGTGCTCATCACCACGCCGGAGTCGCTGTTCATCATCCTGGCGACTCAGCGGTTCCGGCTGGCGTTCGAGGACGTGCGGTACGTCATCGTCGACGAGATCCACGCCCTGTGTGACAACAAGCGCGGCGTGCATCTGTCGGTCTCGCTGGAGCGGCTGCAGCACGCTGTCGGGCGGGAGTTCGTGCGCATCGGCTGCTCGGCGACGCAGCGGCCGCTGGAGGAGATCGCCCGGTTCCTGGTGGGCGTCGGGCGGGAGTGCGCGGTCGTGGACGTGGGCGGACGGAAGAATCTGGACGTGAAGGCCGTTTCGCCGGTGGACAACCTGGCGGAGTCGATGATGGACGCGATCTGGTCATCCTGCTATGACCGCGTCCTGCAGGAGGTGCACGCAAACAAGACCACGCTGATCTTCACCAACAGCCGCTACAAGACCGAGCGCACGGCGCTGCGGCTGAACGAGCTGGAACAATACCGAGCCGAGGGCGAGCCGGCGCGGATCGGCGCCCACCACGGCAGCATGTCCAAAGAGCACCGGCTGGAGATGGAGGACAAGCTCAAGAGCGGCGAGCTGGACGCGCTGGTCGCCACGTCGTCGCTGGAGCTGGGCATCGATGTGGGCTTCATCGACTCGGTCATCCAGCTCGACTCCACCAAGTCCGTGTCCACCGGCTTGCAGCGCATCGGGCGCGCCGGACACCTGCTGGACGCCACCAGCAAGGGGCGGCTGATCGCGCTGGACCGCGACGACCTCATCGAGTGCGCTGTCACCGTGCGCGCGATCATGCAAGGCGACCTCGACCGAACGCGCATCCCGCAGAACTGCCTCGACGTGATCGCACAGCACGTCGTCGGCGCCGTCGCCGCGCAGACCTGGGACCCGGACGAGCTGCTCACCCTCTTCCGGCGGTCGCACTGCTACCGCGACTTCCCGACGGAAGACTACTACCGCGTCCTGGAAATGCTGGCGGCGAACTACAGCTTCCACCTCGACCAGCCGCCGTTCGAGAAGCTCAACTGGGACAAGATTAACCGCGTCCTCTCCCCTGCCCGAAGCACGCGCAGCATCGCCTTCCGAGCCTGCGGAACCATCCCCGACGAGGCGAGCTACGACGTGACGCTGGAGGCCAAGGACAAGCGCGTCGGTCGGCTCGACGAGATGTTCGTCAACGAGCTGCGCCCGGGCGACATCTTCGTCCTGGGCAGCACGGCGTGGAAGGTGAAGGGCTTCCGCCAGAACAAGGTGCTGGTCGAAGATGTCTACGGAACCGCCCCCACGATCCCTCTGTGGATGGGCGCGCGCATGTCGCGGACGAAGGACCTGGGGGAGCTGGTGGGTCGCTTCCGCGGAGAAATGGCAGCCCGCGTCCACGACGTCGACTGCCTCGACTGGTTGCGCACCGAGTACCACGTCAACGACAACGCTGCGCACGCGATCCAGTCGTACTTCAGAGAACAGCTCGCCTCAATGGAAGTCATGCCCACCGACGAGACGCTGGTGGTCGAGCACTTCCGCGACGAGTTGGGTCAGCAGAACGTGGTGGTCCATTCGCCCTTCGGCGTGTGGGTCAACGACGCCTGGGGAATGGCGTTGGCCGAGCGGTGCAAGGACGAGCTGGGGTTCCGGCCACGCGTCGCCTGCCTCGATGACGGCTTCCTGCTGACGGTGCCGCACTACGCCGAAGACGGCAGCGAGATCCCGCGCGACCCCACCACTCCCCTGGCGTACCAGCAGACCGGCGAGAAGCGGGAAGCTCCGCTGGTGAAGACGCAGCCACTGGACCCCGACCGACTCCTCCAGATGGTGGCCGCCGAGGACTTGGAGCGGCTGCTGGAGCGCGCTCTGCGGAACGCCCCGATCTTCGGGGTGCACTTCCGACACAACGCAGTCCGTTCGCTGCTGGTACTGCGGGAGTACCAGGGCCGCGGAACCCCGGTCTGGCTGCAGCAGCTCCGCGCCAACGAGATCTACGAGGCGTGCCGCGACCAGCACGATTTCCCACCGGTGGCCGAGACGCTGCGCGAGTGCCTCAACGAGGCGCTCGACTTGCCGGGCCTGCGCGAAGTGCTGGCGGACCTGCGCAGCGGGGAGATCCGGGTGCACGTCCACGAGGCGGAGATCCCCAGCCCGTTCTCACACTCGCTGCTGACCATGGGCACGTACTTCGACATGGGGCGCGTCCCGGCGCGCGAGCGGCAGTCGCGCCTGATGCACCTGCACAAAGAGATCCTGCGCAAAGTGCTCAGCGAGGAGGAGCTGCGCGACCTGCTGGACCCGGAAGTGGTCGAGCGCGTGGACCGGCGGCTGCAACACCTGCTCCCCGAGCGCCACAGCCGCGACGCCGACGAGATGGCGCGGATGCTGAAGGACCTCGGCGATCTGTCTGACGAGTCTGACCTGTCCGACGGGTCTGACGCCGGCCTCTCCCTCGCCGCCCGCACCCAGGGCGACTGGCACGCACTGCTCTGGGAGTTGGTTGACCGCCGCCGGGCGCTGTGCGTGCCACTCAATACCCTTGAACGGGACCAGTGGCGCTGGATCGCCGCGGAGAACTTCGGACTCTACCGGCAGGCGTTCGCCAACAACTGGAAGCTCACACAATGGGAGGAGCAGCTCCTGGGCTTCATGGCGACCAGTCGCCCGCTGACGATGCTGGAGGTCGCCAAGAAGGCCGCGCGCGACGGGGACGTGCGCCTGACCGTGGACCGGTTGGTGGAGGCGTATTGGCTGGTTAGGCTTCCGGGGGAGGCGTCAGGTCGATCCGACCGATCCGACGGATCAGACCGATATGTCCTCTCTGACCTGTGGGTGCCACAGGAGTTCGCCAGCAGCACCCTCTCCCGCCAGCAAGCCCGCCGCGCGCTCCTCGAGAACCACCTCCGCACCCATGGTCCCGTCACCAAGTACGAGAGCATGGATCGCTACGCCTTTCCCATGGTCGAGGTGGAAGACGGATTGGACGCGCTCATCGAAGCCGGTCTCGCCGTCCGCGGCGAGTATGTCAACACCAAGCCGCTTCCGCAATGGTGCTGGCGCAGCAACCTGGAGGAGATTCACCGCCTCACCCTCGCCCGGCTGCGACGCGAGATGGAGCCAGCCACCGCGACGGAGTTCTCCGACTACATGCTCCGTTGGCAGCACTGCCACCCCGACACTCGCGTCGAGGGAATCGACGGGCTGCGCCAGGTGTTGCGCCAGCTCCAGGGCGTGGACAACCACGTCGCCGTCTGGGAACGCGACCTGCTCAGCGGCCGCGTCGTCGACTACGCCCCCGCCCTGCTCGACCGCCTCTGCTACAGCGGCGAGGTCACGTGGCGGCGGTTCGGCTGGCAGGATGTCAAGCGCGGCCAGATAGGCCTCTGCTTCCGCGACTCAGCAAAGTGGCTGCCCACGCACCCCGCCGACATCGACGCTGACCTCGGTCAGTGGGACGGCAAGCTTGCAGACGTGTGTACCGCCGTTCGCCAGTTCCTCAGCGGGTATGGCGCGCAGTTCAGCGAGGCGCTCGTCGCCGGCACCGGCGCCGATGAGAAGCTGGTGCTGCAAGCGCTCTGGCACCTCGTGTGGACCGGTGAGGCAACCAACGACAGCTACGAGTGCCTCCGCACAGAGGCGCGAGGCGAGGGCGACCCTCGGTCCCGTAGGTCCAGCGCGTCTCAAGCCGAACTCCCCACCCTCGGTCGCTGGGTCGCCACCGAACGCCTCGTGCCACCGCCGCCACCCAAACTCGACGCCGTCCAGCGCAACCTCGACCTCGCCCGACAGCTCCTTCGCCGCTACGGTCTCCTCTGCCGCGACATGCTCAAGCGCGAGGTTGCCATGCCGAGGTGGGCGGACCTCTACAAGGCGCTCAAGGAGTTGGAGATGCGCGGCGAAGTGCGGCGCGGGTACTTCGTCGAAGACCTGCCTGGCGAGCAGTACGCACTGCCCGAAGCCGTCGAGCTGCTACGCGCGGTCAAGCGGACCCACGCCGAGGCGTCTCCGGCGGAAGCGCAGCCGATGGTCCTCCTCAACGCTTGCGACCCCGCCAACGTCTTCGGCACGATTCTGCCGCTGACCGACGAAGTCGGCCAACCGGTCAAGTGGTCACGGCGCCCGCAGGCATACGTCCTGTTCCGCGCGGGCATGCCGCTGCTCGTGTACCACGACACCGTCAAGCAACTCGCCGACCTGTCCGGCGCCGAGGCAGAACGCGCCGTGCAGCGGCTCATGGAACTGGTGGAGGCGCCGACCGCGGCGTGCCGGCACAAAGAGGTCGCGATCAAGTCGTGGAACAGCCACCCCATCGACGTGTCGCCGGCCCGATTCCTGCTGCAGGAGTTGGGCTGGCTCCCGCTCAAGAAGCGCGCCCTCATCTACGACGGCCGCCAGCGCGCGCCACACCGCAGCTACCTGCCAGAAGCCGGGAGCATCCCCGCCGTGTTCGAGCGCCTGGGCAAGGAGGACGCTCCCGTCAAGTACGACGAGCGTTGGATCGTCTCCCGCGCCCCCCAGTCGACCCGCGGGCTGTTCCGTCAGCTTCTCTACCTTCTCGAAGAGGTCCTGCCCGAGGAGTGCACTTTCCACTACCTCGCCACCCACTGCGAAGTCCGCTACCGCGACGTGAAGTGCCTCCGGCCGTGGCCCAAGCAGAGATCCCTCGACCTCATCATCACTCAGCGCGCGTGGACGCCGCCCCTCAAGATCGAGTTAGGCGCGGACCTTGACGACCCCGCCTTGCGCAAGAAGATCGTGGGCCGCTTCGACGCGGTGAAGGCCGAGGTTGACGCCCAGTTGGGCGAGATCACCGATACCCCAGCTCCGCCGACAACTCGAAGTACCGTTTGAGTGCCTCACTCGGCACGTTGAACGGGATGTGGTTCCCGATGCACATCATGTAGCCGCCCGACCTCTTTGCCGTCTCGACCATTGAGAGCACCATCCGCCGGATCTCGTCCGGGTCGTTTCGCATCAGGATGCGGCAGTCGCCTTCGCCGGCGAGGAATGGGTTGTCGTAGCGTTCCGCCAGTGCTTTGTAGTTGGTCGTCGGCTCACTGATGATGCCCCGGGCACCGCACGCCATCACGTCGTCAGCGAACGCGTCGACGCTTCCATCGACCATGAAGAGGACTGCTTTGCCAGCAGCCTTCAGGATCGCCCAGAACTCCTCGTAGCGCGGGAAGATGAACTTGCGCATCCATTGCGGCGAGCAGATCGGTCCCTGGCTGGTGACGATGTCATCGTGGCAGATGACGAAGTTGATCGGCAGGCGGGCAAAGGCCCGGAACGCGCGCCGGTTGATCTCGCCGAACTCCTCCATAATCCGCTCGAACTCCGGCTCCAGACAGATCCCCAGGAAGTTCTCGTAGCCGAACACCAACAGCGGCCACATGAACATGGTGTTGTAGAAGCCAACGCTGGCGTCGCTCCCTTCCGGGGCGCAGTCGCCCCACTCCTGGCGATAGCCCGCCCGATGGCGCTGGTAGATGATCTCCTCGCTGCTGTAGTCCCCATCCACGACGACCCCCCACCCGGTGAAGTCGCCCTGCGCCAGCGGGCTGAACTCCAGCATTTCCTGCCGACTGCCAAACCGGACCCGGGCTCGGTCCTGCTGCCAGGAGTCTCGCCGCACCTCCCCCCACCGGTCGCGTCCCGTCTGCTCCTCGATGCGCTTCAGCGGGTCATCGCTGGCGGGCACGGGGAAGCCGACGTGTGGGTACAGCTCGTTGAGCCGCAGCATGCAGCTCCGTGGCTGCGCGTAGAAGTCGATGCCAGTGAGGGACGTCGCGGCGTCGGGGTTGGACCAATGCTCCCAGTGAGGAATGCGTTTGGGGCCTCGGCCCATGTACGAGAGGTAGCGGTCGGTTGGGGTCATATTCGGAGTTCTCCTTGAGTCAACAGCGTACAGCGGGGCAGCCGGCCCGCCGACATTCCACCTCGGTTGCCGACCCCGCGGGGGAAGGAGCGGGCAAGCTGCCCCACTGTATGGTTCGCCGGGTCCGGCTCTCACTCACCCGTTCCCGGGCACCGTCGTGAGCACCACTTCGCGGAGTTGCTCCATGAAGTACCGGTAGTTGGCGAACGTGACGTCGGACAGGACGAAGTGATCCGGGCCGGGGATGAAGCGGCCTTTCTCGATGAAGGTGCGCGCCCGAGCTACCTCCCGGTCGATTGCCTCTTTGCCTTCGGCCATCGCCTGCTTGTTCAGCCCGCCCACACAGCCCACCGTCGGGAAGCGGTCCCGGACGCGAGCCACGTCATTGAGCGACTGGACCTCGTAGGGGTACAGCGTCGTGACGCCGCCTTCGCGCATCAGTTCGGTGAGGTCCTCGATGTAGCCATCCGAATCGACAAGGATGATCTCGATGCCGTGCTGCTGGGCAAAGTCGGCGATCCTGCGGTAGTTCGGCGTCATGAACTCGCGGAAGGTCTTGGGCGAGATCATCGACCCGGTTCGGCTCGCCATATCCTCCCAGCACTCGATGAGGTCGAAGTCCGCGTCTTCAACCTGCTTCTCCCAGAGCGCGATCGCCATGTCGGTGTAGTAGTCCATCATGTCGTGGACCAATTCAGGCGCGTCGTAGAACGCATACGCCAGATTCTCATCGCCCATTCGGTTCCGGCAGAAGCCGTAGACGCCGCGGTGGGTGAGCTGCAAGGGGTAGTCGCGATGGCGATACTCTTCGACCAGCTCCGCCCAATTGCCTGGGAATCGCGACGGGTCGTCGGCCTGCATGTGCTCCCGTTTGTAGCGGTCCCAGTCGGCCATGGACTTGATGGGCCAATCGAGGTCGTGCCGGTTGTAGTCGCCGGTCTTCTGAATCATCTCGACCGTGCCATCACCGCGCCGACGAACGACCCGGGTCTCGGTGTCCTCGAGCACTTCCACCGGAACGGGCTGCGAGGGGTCCATGTTGACTGGCGTGCACTGCCACCCACGGTGCTGCCCCTCGAACTGCAGCAACTCATCGATGCACTCCCGGATCCCCGGGTACTCATTCTCCCAGTGTCCCAGGACGGCGTTGGCACCGCCGAACACCTTCATGAAAGGGACGCGATCAACCGGCTTGCCGGTCAGCGTCCTGACGAACCGTTCGCGGGTATTCATGGGAAGCTCCAATCCTCGTCGTCTGTTGCCGGGCTGCCCTGCTGAGTTCGACGTTCGCGCTGCCAGCCCTGCTGCCTGCCTCTGCGAGGCGCCGCGGGCGCCGCTCCGGCCGATACGCGTCGGTCGAAGCGATTCACGTAGGGCGAGAAGGAACCGCGCTGCAATGGCCGAATACTCATCGCGTTGACCATTGACCTGCCACTGGCTGACCAGCTATACTCGCGAAGGTTAGGAATACACCGAAGTGGAAGTTCGCAGAACTTCACCCGGGGGCGTGTGGTGAGCACCCAACACACTGCTGTGCACGCAGAGGCGTCGAACTTGTGCAATAGCTTCGGTGTATTCCTAACCTTCGCGAGTATAAGTGACAGGCTGCCGCCCGCCTGTTCGGCGGCGGCGTGGAACGGGCTCAGTCCCAGTCCGGTTCGCTTCCCCAAACCGGTCGTGTAGAAAGGGTCGGTCGCGGCTGCCGGTGGCACGCCGAGACCCGGGCCGTTGTCTTCGACCACCAGGCGCAGCCGGTCTGCCTCCGGGCGCTCCGCCACTGTGACCGCAACGACAGTGGCGCCGGCCTTCATTGAGTTCTCCAGCAGGTCCAGCAGGTGCAATGAGAGGTCACGCACTGCACGACGCTCCGCTCGGGCCCGCAGTGGCAGGGAGCCGTTTCATCCGGTTCGCCCTCTCAGCCCCAGGGCGTAGAGCTTGCCGACGAGGTCGAATGCTGCGTCCCGCGACGCGAACAGCCGGATGCCCTCGGCGACGGCCCTGTCGCGCACTTCGCTGTCCGGTCTGCGCCCGGCTGCGAAAACGACTGCCGCAAGCTCGGCGTGCACCGCCACGGCCACGGCGTTCAGGTGGACCTGCACCGTGACCAACACGCCGCCGCTGGGCGCGTTCGCCAGAACATCACTCAACAGGTCGGAGACGTAGCCGGCCGTGAGCTCGGTTGCTGGTCCGAGGGCGAGCTGAGGGGTCAGGTCTTCCAGTTCGAGCTTCTCGATGAAGTTTGCGAGGGTCATGCTTGCTCCTTGCCCGCCGCCAAGTGGGGGCAGCGGGCCAGGGCGGCGCGGCCCAGGACGACGTCCTCCGCCAGTGCGCTACAGCTCGGCGCCTCGCACGCTCCGCAGTCCCGCCCGGGGAGTTCGCCGGTGAGGGAGTCGATCCGGGCAAGCTTCTCGATGGCGGAGCCCATGTCGAGATCGAGTCGCAGTCCGGGACGAGCGGAGAATGGCGTCTCCCGGCGGACGACGGTGCTAGGCGGTTCGTCGTCAAGGCCGTGTCGGCGCCAGCGCTCCCGGGCAAGGGAGGCCGTCTCGACCATCAGCGGTGAGCCGAAGCAGCCCTGGTCGCAGGCATACAGCTCCAGCACCTCAACATCTGGCACCGTTCCGTCCTCGACACGCTCGAGAACTTGGACGACGTCCCTGACTCCGAACACTTTGAGGACACCGGCGAGGTCGGGGGCCACAGCCCGCCCCGGCGGCGGTTCTGGCGAGTTTGCGCGGCTCAGGCCAACTCGGGACAGCACTTGCTCGCGGAGTTCGTCCAGCGGGATGATCGCTGTCGCCAGACCGGGCGGCCAGTTGGATGTAAGCACGGTGCGTTGGCACGGACACGCGACGCCCAGTGCGGCTGGCCTGTCGCTGAGCTGGAAGCGAGCGGCTTCGAGGGGCGACAGGAATGGCGCGAGGTGGCCCAGCAGAGACGGGAAGCGAGTCTCGATCCGGTTGACGACAGCGGGGCAGACAGGGGAGAGGACCGGTTTGGGCCGGGTGGGCTGCCCGGCAAGCTCGCCGACGGCCACCCGCAGCGCGTGCTCCCACGGCGCAGTGGAGCGCACTTCTGCGTAGCCTGCGTCCAGGAGCGCTCGAACCACCCGGTTGGGACCGACCTCTGCGCCGAACTGCGACAGGAACGCGGGGGGTACCACGAGCACCATCGGGGTCTCGTCGGTGGTTGGGGCCGGCGGGCAGGCCGTTCCCAGGGCTCCCGTTGGGCAAGCGGCGAGGCAGGCGGTGCAGTCGACGCACAGGTGCGCCAGCAGGCTTGGCGTCTTGTCTCGGACACGAATGGCGGAAGTTGGACAGGCATGCACGCAGCGCAGGCAGCCCTTGCACCGTTCGGGAGCGATCCGGATCGAGTTGCGCAGGCGCTCGCCCGTCTGCGCCGCCGTAGCGCAGACGGAGACGGTAAGCCGCGTGCCCTGTCCCACGGTCGACTGGAGCACGAAACGGTCCGTGTGCTTGCGGATGTTGGGCAAGCCCATCCCTGCCCCGAACCCCAACTGGCGCGCTGCCTCCGGCGCCGTGGAAAAGCCTTCCTGCAGCGCTCGGTCGAGGTCCGGTATGCCGGGCCCCTCATCGGCGATCTCCAGTGTTGGGTACCCACTTTCGAGGGTCGCTCGCAGCGTGCCCCGGGTGGCGTGGATGACCACGTTCGTCTCGGCTTCATAGGCAGCGATGACGACCCGACGAAGGACGCCGGGGTCCAGGCCGATCTTCTTCAACTGGGCCTTCAGGGCGCTGGTTGCTCTGCCTGCCGAATCGAGGTCGCCTCCGGTGAGTGCGTAGGAATAGGTGGTCACGGCGTCTCGGCCCCCCCGCCCTTCCGCAGGCACTCGTCCAGCAGGTTGCAGGTTCTCGCCAGCTCGGCGGTGGAGTGAAGAAGCACCGTGCCGGCCTTGTCGGCAGCCGTGACGAGCTCCGGGGGAGGAGGGGTGGCTCCGGTCAGGCAGATCGCGGGCACGTCCATGAGTTCCGCCAGCCGGAGGAGTTGGGGCCCGCTGAGAGGCGTCGCGAGCAGCGTGGTCTGCGAAGCCTCATTCAAGAGCACGCTCATCTTGTCGGACCCGTACACCCGCAACACGTCCAGCCCTTCGGGGCGGCAGCGAGTCAACAGCCTCGCCCCGCTCCGCTCGATCAACGCGGTGAGTTCCATGGGCAACTGAGTCTCCGACCGAGACTCCGGCAGTCCGGCCGCCGGTGCTGGAGTCGAGATCACCCAAGAGCACAACGCACCGGCGCAACCGCTTTGCCACGGCGCGCCGGTGCGAGGCAAGGCCAGCATGGCAACTGCGGTGCAGATTCTGCTTCCGGCAATCACGCGCGCAACCGGGCGGTCAGCTCCCCTTTCCGCAGTGCGCGCCGGCAGTCGCCAGTGTCAGTAGCGGCTGCGATATTGGTGGGCACTGCTCGCCAAGTGTGGTTCGACAACCGTTGTGGCCGACGGTACGCACGCCCCGCCATTCCCACGTTCGTCTGTCAGGAGGACTCCGGATGTTCCCGGTTCGTCGCAAGACCCAGTTGTCGGAGGATGTCTTCGACTTCGATATCGAGGCCCCCCGCATCGCCAAGAAACGGCAGCCGGGGCAGTTCGTCATCGTCCGAGTCGCCGAGGGCTGCGAGCGGACTCCGCTCACCATCGCCGACGCCGACGCAGAGCGAGGCACGATTCGCCTGGTCGTGCAGCGCGTGGGGACGTCGACGCGGAAGCTCTGCGACCTCAGCGAGGGCGAGGCGATCCGCGACGTGGTGGGTCCGCTGGGCAAGCCGACCCACATTGAGAACTGGGGGCACTGCGTCTGCATCGGCGGCGGCGTTGGCATCGCGCCGATCTACCCCATCACCCGGGCAGCGAAAGAAGCGGGCAACCGGATCACCAGCATCCTCGGCGCCCGGACGCAGGACCTACTCATTCTCGTCGACCAAATGGCCGAGCTGAGCGACGAGGCGATCGTCATCACCGACGACGGTTCCTCGGGCAAACAGGGGCTGGTAACCGATGCCCTCCGCGAGTTGGTCGGGCGCGGCGAGGAGATCGACATGGTCATCTGCATCGGCCCGACCGTCATGATGAAGTTCGTCGCCCTGCTGACGAAGGAACTCAACCTGCCCACGCTGGTCAGCCTGAACCCGATCATGATCGACGGCACCGGCATGTGCGGCGGGTGCCGCGTGCAGGTCGGCAGCGAGACGAAGTTCACCTGCGTGGACGGTCCCGAGTTCGACGGCCACCTGGTGGACTTCGATGACCTGATGAAGCGGCAGCGAGTGTACTTCGGTCAGGAACAGGAATCGCTGAAGCACTATCACGAGAAATGCAAACTGGGAGCGTAGCCGTGTCCGAAGTGCAGACGGAAGCAACGACCGAGAAGAGACCGAAGAAGCCCCGGATCCCTCGTCAGTCAATGCCGGAGCAGTCGCCCGAAGAGCGGATCCACAACTTCAACGAAGTTCCCTTTGGGTACACCGAGGAACTGGCGAAGCTGGAAGCTTCGCGCTGCATCCAGTGCAAGAAGCCGATGTGCATCGACGGGTGCCCGGTCGAGATCGACATCCCGGCCTTTGTTCAGCTCGTTGTCGAGGGGGACTACGCCGCGGCGGCGCGCAAAATCAAGGAGACGAACGCGCTCCCGGCCATCTGTGGCCGCGTGTGCCCGCAGGAAGAGCAGTGCGAGGTTGTCTGCGTGCTGGCGAAGAAGCGCGAGCCCGTCGCCATCGGGCGGCTCGAGCGATTCGTCGCCGACTGGGAACGCGAGCACGGACTCGTCGAGGCGCCCAAGCGGCCGGCGGCGACCGGGCACAGGGTTGCCGTCATCGGCGCTGGGCCGGCGGGGCTGACCGTCGCCGGTGAGATGGCCAAGTACGGGCACGAGGTCGCGATCCTGGAAGCCCTGCACGAGCCGGGCGGCG
>Ga0210042_1001615_pt1 | contig 18405 bp, 24 predicted proteins | sample CryGeymeta201518_FD_183982 | JGI IMG/M metagenome (GOLD analysis project Ga0210042, IMG submission 183982) | Groundwater microbial communities from Crystal Geyser aquifers in Utah, USA - Crystal Geyser metaG 2015-18 (SPAdes) (version 2) | ecosystem: Environmental > Aquatic > Deep subsurface >... | reverse complement strand
ACGCGCCACGCCTGACGCCGTCCATGCGGATCGCCTTGCAAGATCTTCAACTTGATTCCTTGCTGGTCATCTATCCGGGTTTACATCCTTATCCCCTTGGAGAAAAGACTCAGGCTATTCCGCTGGTAAGCCTCGCTGACTCCCCCATATCACCATTCGATCTATAAAGCAATTTCATCTCAGTGAAACAGAAAAACCTTATGGAACCTACACTGAACGAGGATTTGATCCGCTCACTGACCACGGCGCAAAGCATCCAACGCGGATTGAGCATTATGGTAGCTCCCTGGCCTGGCCGCCAGGGCAGGCAGAGAGCTACCATTATCGTTCAGGAGCAATTTCCGAAACTTATCGCCAGGGAAATAACCTGCTTGGGGGTGAGCTGCTGCTTGCAAAACGTTTCACCAACAGCGCAGCAAAGCCGCGAATAACCAGACCGCATAAGGGACCGTCCGCCAAGCACCCGGGCCGCGGACGCCGGTTGCGGGCTGTTTTCTAAATTTGCGCCACACGAGTTGCAGCAGGCCTGTAGCAACTAACGATGCGGCCATGACCACAAACGCCGCCTGCTCCGCGCCCGACGGAGCAAGCCACAGCAAGGCCATCCAAAGCTTGGCGTCCCCGCCGCCCATCCGATCGGCGCGCCACATCGTCCCGACGTTCTTACCGGTAGGCCTTCGGCGGGAGGCCAGGAACAGCAGGGCGCAGGCCAGCCCCTCTGCCAGCAAGGCGGCTTTCATATTTTCCAGTCCAGCCTGCCAGGAGGGACAGCCATCAAACTGAAGCAAAAACAAGAGAAGCTGACCGGCTTGATCGAAAACAACCCGAAGAAGGGCATTGACAACCCGACGACGGAACGTTTGCTGAAAGAGTTTGACGAAATCACCCTGACCATTGTGCATTTGCCGGATCAGATTATCCGCCACGTCACGCCGCTGACAGACTTACAAACCCGCATCCTCGAGCTACTCGGTTTATCAGCAACAATCTACACTCGGCTCGCCGAAAATTGAGCAAAGTCAAAACCATTTCAGCGAATGGACAGTACAGGACCTCGCATACGATCATTTTGACCACTCTCTAAAACCTTGTGCGCTACAGCAAAACCAGGTGTCACAGTTCTCTGGGCAATGTGTTCCGTAATCGTTTCCCTACGGAATCCAATTCGAAATCACATTCACAACCATATCCGGTTGCGCCGGGTCGTTTGTGATGAGATGTACCGCAAAATTGTGCGGGCCATCCATGCCGGCGTGCATCATAAAAACGCTTGACTGAATGGTTGTGCTTTCACCGGGTTGAAGGACCATCGAACCGATGGTCAGTTGGGGCGGTCAGCACCCCTCCACGACTTCGATATAGGGAGCCTCGGTGAAGCGTAACGGCTGGTCTCCGACATTGGTGACGGTGATGGTAAACGTCTTTTGTACATTAAGCTTCACGTCGCCAAAATTGATCTCCTGCCGATCCACCCGGATGGCAGCCTGCCCCTGCACCTGGATGGGAGCCAGGGTCGCCGTCCCACCACCCGAGGTGCCCCCGGGACGGGAAAGCAGGATCGCTCCGGCGACCAGCAGCAGGCCGCCAATTGCCAGGACCCAGAAAATGGGGAACCGTCTCTGGCGTCGGTGTTTTCTTGATTTTTTACTCATTTGAACTCCTCTTGAAATTGAAATGTATAAAGATAGGCGACGAGATTCCATATCTGCGGATCGTCGAAGATCGGCCCCCAGTTGGGCATGCCGGTCCCCATGCCGCCGCGCAGGATTTTGCCCTGCAGCAGCGCGGGGCTTGCGCCCAGCATCGTCTGCGGATCGGTGAAGTTTGCCGGGACTCCGCTTGTCGCCTGCATTGTGCTCATGGCTTGACCGAAATTGGACCGCACTTCAGCCGCATAGACGCCATCCCCCGCGCCGGTTTCACCGTGACAGGCGGCGCAGTTCTGGGCGTAGAGTCTCCGGCCTTCAACCAACCCATCCGGCGTCGTGTTGGACTGCCAGATGAAGGCTGCCAGGTCCCAGACGTTTGCGTCGGCAAGGTGAGACAGGGCGGGTTCGGCGCGCAGATCGAGATAGGCCTGGGAAGGGGAGTGGGAGCGGTAAGCATCGGGAGATTGGTAGGTGGTAATTCGAGAACCAGGAAGCAGGGCAGCGAACTGAGCGCCGCGTACTGCCGCTGGTTCTCCCGAAGGGACGGCAGCCGCCACATGCGGAGCGTCGAGGTTCAGGCCGAGAGTCACATACAGTGGCGCCCCTTCGATTTCGCTCACCTGTGCCTGCCCTGTCCCGTCCGGGCCAGGACGGGGCGGCACTGGCGCAGGCAGGGTAAGGGGAGCAGGCTGAAGGTCCGAAGATGAACCGCTGACTTCAATCGTGCCGCGCATCCGCCAGTGATTAATTCCGCACCAGCGAGCGCAGTAAAAGGTATATGTTCCGGGCTGATCAAAGGTCAGTGTCAGGTCGGTGACCTGGCCGGGCAGGACATCCACCGCAGGCTGGTCAGACTGTCCGATGGCAAAGCTGTGCAGCACGTCGTCGGAGGTCAGGCGCAGGTGCAGCGGCTGGCCGGCCGTGGCGTGAATGACATCCGGCGTCCAGCCGCCGCTTTCGGCGACTTGCGCATGGATGAGCGGCGTGCGCACCCAGAGCGCCAGCGGGAGCGCGACGACCCCGAGGCTGAATACCGTTATCAGGAGGCGGGAGAGGAGTTCCGAGCGTTTCATATCAACAGCCAGAGCATGATGAGTGTCGCAGTCAGGCAATACAGCGTGACCGGGATGGCTGACGCGGCGGATCTCTGCGACGTGCGCGCTGACCAGACCAGCCCGCCGACCAGCGCCAGCGTTTGCGCGGGAGCAATCAGCAAGGTGACGTTTTTATCTTTGACGCGCAGTTCGATGGGTGCAGTTTGGGCGTAAAGCCCGATGAATCCGCCCACCGGACACAGGTAACGGCAAAAGGCGCGCCGCTCGAAAATCATGCTCAGTCCGATGGCGGCGAACAGCATGGCAGCCAGCACAACAGCGGTGACGCTGGGGGTGGTGAGAATGACCGAGGAGAAAAGCGCCACCAGCGTGAAGGAAATGTTCTGCGTCCACATGTTGCGGAATCTGGCCGGGACGCGCAGGTTCAACCATTTGCCCTTCGACTGCGCCATGCTTCGCTCAGGACTTGGCGCTAGCACCCCTCCGCGCTGAAGCCAGTCGCCAACCACGGGTATGGGGCAAACCGCGCACCAGCCGCGGCCAAAAAATGGGACGGCTATCAGGATGAGAATCGCCCACCAGGCAATCCAGGTGAAGACAATGCCGAAGTTGCGGCTGCCGACCGGCGTACCGATGAACCCACTCAGGATGGCCAGCAGAAATCCCGTCAGCATGAGCGCAACGAGGATGAATTGCGGCCAGCGGGATTTCAGGGCGGATTTGAGGAGCGGGGAGCGGGTGAGTTCCATGCGGGTAATCAGTGTTCAGTAATCAGTTGTCAGTGTTCAGTGATGGATGACGGAGTACGAAATACGCAACACTTCCAATCGCGGCGAGGAGCGCCAGACCAATGCCTCGCCAAAGCAGGGAATCCTGGCCGACCTGCAGTTTTCCAATCATGAACGGGTGCAACGCCCCGCAGGTGACGTTGCAGCGGAAGCGGAAGGAGCCAGGCCTGTCGGCGGTGAAGGTCAGGCGGGAGGTCTGGCCCGGGTCGGCCTGGACGGAGAGGCCGTATCCGTCAAGGTACAGCCCGTGCACCACATCCGTGCTGACGAGTTCGATCGTCACGCTATCGCCGGGGTTGACGCGGATCTCACCGGGGCTGTATGCAAACTGGCTGGCTTCGATGCGGAAAACGCGTTCCACAGGCGGGGCGCCAGGCGCCAGGTGCGGGGTGCGAAGGGCGGGCAATGGAGCAAAGGCAACAAGCAATGCCGCTATAGCGAACAAAAGCCAGAAAACCAGGGAATCTCGCATTTGACTATCAAACCATCCGACTAAACGACTATTCGGCCGGCTACGGCATGTTGGAGGGACCGTACTGCGAATACGTCTGGTCAATATAGGCGCGGATTTCAGATACGCTCTTGCCTTCGCGCAGCAGGCGCATCGCATCCTGGGTGATGTCCACGCAGATGCCACAGCCGAGGGCATGATTGTCGAACGTGATGGTTCCGCCTGTGCTAACAGAAGAGACGTAACAATCATAGTTGCTAGTGTGTCCAACTGCGCCGCACCCGCAGTAGCAGGGAATTTGCTGCATGATGTCGGGGTTGGCGGCGGCGAAGCGGTAGGCTTCCTGCACACTGGCGGGAGCGGCGCGCACTTCAGCAGGCATATCGGACATGGAGGCCATCGGATAGGCCGTTTCGGTCACCTGGCCTTGACCGGAACAGGCAGAAAGTCCGGTAAAAATCAGGCTTATAAGGAGAAGGGAAAATATCAATCGGCGCATGGGTATCCTCTCGAAAAAGTATTCCTGCTCGCTCATCATAACGGGGAGGGGCTGTGGAACACAGCGCAGATTGGCGGTATTCTTATAAGCAAAATTGCCTATAGACGGATACAAAAAGCCGGAGCAGAACGCTCCGGCTGCCAGATGGATGATCCTTACTTTAGACCGTGATGGTGATACTTGTCCCCGCGCCCAGAGCGGAGACGATTGTCATCTTCGCACCGACCAGCTCGGCCCGCTCGTGCATCCCCAGCAGGCCAAAATGACCATCTGCGGCAAAATCTGCCGGACTGCGCGGCGGGGTGAAGCCGCGTCCATTATCGGTGATCCCGACCACAACATGGTCAGTCCGGAAAGTCACACAGACGCTGGCCTGTGACGCCGCGGCGTGGCGGGTAACGTTGCTCAGCGCCTCCTGCACGATGCGGTACAGCGCAAGTTCCAGCGCTGGGTCGAGCCGCCGTTCCACGCCTTTGCACTCGAAGCGGACGGTCAGACCTGAACCGGCGCCTGTCTCGCGCGTCAGCATTTCCAGCGCGGTGACCAGCCCGCAATCACGCAGACAGGAAAGATGGTTGGAGACATTGGGCTGAGTGAAGCCTGTGGTTTGTACAATGTCGCTGACGGTGCGTTCGCCCTCGCGCAGGGCTTCGAGGATGGAAAGCCGCGATGAATCGGCAAAACCGCGAAAGAGTTTGGCTTGCAGGTCAATGCTGGAGGTGATGGAAGCAATCAACATAGTCCCTCATATCATCATATCAGGATGTAATGATATTTTATTCCAATGCAGGGAACTGTCAAGGATTAATATTCGTTCTTCACACTTTCTACGTTTTCCATCTTGACACATAAAAACGCATGGAGTATTATTCAATGGTTGAGCAACCATTCAACCATATTGGTCGTGTCATGCCCTCTGAAAAAATCACTCCCGCAACCGCCTCTGACCTCGCCGATCTCTTTGAAGCCCTCAGCGACCCGACTCGCGTGCGCATCATCGCTACACTGGTCGAAGGCGAAATTGGCGTCGGCGAATTGGTGGATCGCATCGGGCTGACCAAATCCGCCCAATGTGGTTGCATTCACCACAGCGCATTGCAGGTCTGACGCTGTTGATTATGTTGGCCGTATTGATTGCCGGACTCATTGAACATCAAGTCCGCCAGAAAATTGCTCACAACAAGAAATTGCTCAAAGGTCTGATGCCGGAGAACCGTGATAATCCTTATCCAACTGCCGAAAAACTACTCAAGGCCTTTCAGGATTACACCATTGTGTTACTTCGTCATTCCAATGGCCGAGAGGAAATCCTTTACCCAAAACTACGCCCTGTGCAACAGCAGATATTGCATATGCTGGCGATACCGTCTATCCGACCTAACCCCCCCTGAGGGGTAGCGGAAAATAGGTATTTTATTTTAGAGAGGAGGAACAGCCCAATGCAAGCTTCTAAAGGACGAAAACGCTCATGGCTGATTGCAGCCTGTGTGATTGCTCCATTGCTCGCTACTTTGGGCATAGGGGTGCGCAGTGCGCTTGCCTATGCCTCCATCACGGATCTCCCTTTCATCGGCTCCCATCAAGTCACGTGCTCCTGGCACGAGGCCTGTACAGACCCACCAACTGCCGGCAGTGGCATTGATTTTGCGATGAACTATGGGGAGACGATTTATGCTGCGGGTGCCGGTACGGTCTACGCCAGCGGTTGGGATAGTACTGGCTGGGGGAACCAGGTTGTCTTGCGACATCCTGATGGTAGCGGTGGTTATTATTACACTCGCTATGCGCATCTGGTCTACTATTTTCCTCCCACAGGTGCTGTAGTGGGCAATGGCTCGCCGATCGGGTATGCAGATAGTACAGGGAACTCAACCGGGAACCACTTGCACTTCGAAATGTATCACAATGGGTTGAGCTCGAGTACCAGCATACACTTTACACCAATTTATGGTCTTAGAGGCTCGGGGCAGACGTATAACGATTCATATTTTGACGATTGGGACTGGGTGAATCATGATCGCTTTGATGGGAGCACACCTACGTTAGATGACAGGGACACTCAGTTTTCGACCGTTAATTGGTGGAGCACTGCTTCTTATGGGTTTGATCGGGGAGGCCTGAGCAACGCACTGACGCATTGGACGTATAGCAACGGCTCGACAGTCGATAGTCGGGCTTACTGGAGCCCCAATTTACCCGCGAGCCGCAACTATGCCATCTATGTGTTCGTGCCCACTAACTATGCTAACACCACAAATGCCCATTATGTGATCAAGTCCGGTTCTACTTACACACATAGATATATCAATCAGAATCCCTATTACAATGATTGGGTGTTGCTAGGCACCTATTACGGACAGGCAGGAACAGGGTATTTGACTGTAGAACTGCGAGACGACACCGGGGAAGCCCCCGGCTCAAAGGACATTGCTGCTGACGCGATTATGTTTGTGCCACAGTAAAAATTACCTTGCAGGAGGCCTAACTATGTGGAATCGTAATCATGTGACACCTCGTTTTCTTTCCTACTTCGCCTATCATCAAAAGGTCATCATCGCTCTGATGATCGCTTTGACCGTTGTCGCCTTTTCCATCCCCAAGTTTCAGTCTCAGAAGGCGGTTGCCGCAGGGCTGCCGTTGGGGGAATGGGGAACCTACTCCCAGTCCTTCATCCTCAAGGACAAGAAGATCAGCTTTTCTTTCAACTATCCCAAAGGGTGGGAGGTGATCGCTCACCCGGATGGCTTTGTGGTCCACGTGCAAAACGTTGCTCCCTTTGATAACCCGGCCAACGTGTCCGGTGGTTTACCCGAGGGCTTTGTCAAGATTAGCTTCATGCTTGACCCCAAAGCAAATCCTGCAAAGCCCCTTTCTGGGGAGGATGTTTCAATAAACGGCGTCCTGTGGAAACAGACGCTTGCCACTGGTGACCTTGCTGGAGATCGCTCGATGACTTTAGAGATGGTTCGCGATGGAGTAGTATTTCGCATTTACACGTACATCGTTGGTACCGGAGGTGAAAGGGTGCTTTTTGAGCGCCATGTTGCAACGTTGGATAAGGTGATTGTCAGCCTGACCTTTGAATCAACGGTTCCTCTGGAGCGTCCACCGGATGCCCCGCCTGTGCCGGCGGAAGGGAAGCCAAAAGTACCATGATATTTCGGTAAAGGATTGGGAGGCCCCCGCCTCAGCACGTGGAAATCCTTGTGGGCTATCAGCAAGTTCCACAAGGACTTCCATAAACAGGGATGGGTTGCCGCCTGTCATATTGCGACCAATCCTGCCATCTCTTTATCTTGCAGTTATCATTCTTGATTCTTTGACAATGGTAGATGAAGCAACTGCCTATCCTTGGAACATTCCTTGTCGTATCAATACTGATCGCTTGCGCGCCCGTTGCCTCTCCAGCGCCAGCCTCCCCCTCTACACTGACTCCTCTACCAGTCATTGAGATTGGTACGCCTACCCTGATTCCCACACTGGGAAGCGAATCGGCCTGGCTTGAGCCAGCGGTTCACAAATCGATCGTTTTCGAGCGTCCCTCCCTCTCAGGAGGACAGGATATCTACCGGCTATCGCCAGATGGTAGTCCTCCCACCAAACTGACCAACATCTACAATTTATTCCAGGTCCTTGCTTCTCCCAATGGAAAGTATCTTGCCATCCAGACCAGACTGCCCGAAGGGGTAGAGCATGATGTGCTTGTTCTGCTCTCCCTTTCGGATCTAAGCCTGAATCCAGTGGCGGAAAATACCTGGATCACAACTTTGGCCTGGGCGCCTTCTGGGGATGCACTCGCCTATACTCAGTGGGCGAATAATGGAGTGCAAGTCATCCTTTATGACTTGACAAGCCAGAAATTGCAAACACTTTTAGAATGGGGTGGAAGTGGCCCCTGGGAAATTACCGCTTGGGTCTTGGGAGGAGAGAAATTATTGCTTCAACACCTTGCCGGTGGGGGCCTTTTGTCCGATCAGGTTGCTCTTTTAAGCATACAACCGAGCGAAATGCAGATCATCTATACGGATTCAACTAAATTGACAGGTATAGTGTCAGCCGCTACCGGTGGTCAGGTGGCGCTTGTGACGCAGGCAGTGTCCACAACCAATCCCAGAGTCAAATTGCAACGTCTCGATTTGATAAGCGGCAGCTTTACCCCCCTTATTGAGCGGGGAGATGCCAACGCCTTGGTTGCCAGCGTGCTGGATTGGTCCCCAGACGGGAAACGTGTCGCCTTCACTGTGAGTGATAGGATTGAGAAAGGCACGTCGGGCGTTGATAAAATCGTGGTGCTTGATGTTGGGAGCGGCGAGGTGTCTATCGTGACCGAAGTTGCTGGCACCGGAATCCTTGCCCGGCCGCTGGCCTGGCTCTCTGACGAGATATTGTTGGCCCGTAATTTGGGCGGCGAGGCTCTCGACGAAGTCCTTTACACGATTCGTGTGGATGGCAGTGGAATGCAGCGAATCCTCAATCTCAGTGGAGGCCGCTTCCTGACGACATTGCCATGAAGTGCGGTAGCCCTTGGTTCTATTACCGGGGGCAGTTGAGGCGATTGAGGACCTCCCCTGTCCCGTTTCATCGCGAAAGGAAACGTCATTTTCGATCTTATGGGTGCACTAAAAAAATGAGTCTTGGAGTGAATGATATGAAAGACAAAGATGAGATTTCTCGGCGAGACTTTATGAAGGTCGCAACCCTGTCAATCGGCGGCTTGATCGGCCTGGGCTGGGGCATCCCCGCAATTGTCTACGTGGTCAGCCCAGCCTTGAAGGGCGACCAGGCCCAGGCGTGGATCCGCCTCGGGTCTACGTCCAAAGTAGAGCCTGGCGTCCCGACCCTGTTCAAGGTCAAGGTGAAACGCCAGACGGGTTGGATCGTCAACGAGGAAGAATTATCGGTGTACGTGCTGACGGAGGATGGGCGCAGCTACATCGCCATGTCGAACGTCTGCACGCACCTCGGCTGCCGTATTCGCTGGATCGCCGAACAGGATCAATTCTTTTGCCCTTGCCACAATGGGGTTTTTGACAAGCAGGGGAACGTCGTATCCGGACCGCCGCCTCGTCCCTTAGACCAATATCAAGTCAAGGTCGAGGATGACCGACTGCTTATCCTTGGAGGCTAAACATGATAAAATATGAGTACTTCAAACCTGTCGATAACGAATGTTGCATAAGTAACTCTCGAATATGAACTTCCTCCAGACCTGCTCTTGTACCTGTACGTGCGGAGTTTCCTCTGCACGGGACTTCGATTCCGGTCTGGGAAAACGGGATGTCAGTGTAAGCATATAAAACACTCGTTATACAAAAACAGTCACCGTCCGCCGGAAGTCCGTGCGGGCGGCTTTGTTTTAACCATGAACATTCTCTACGAACTCAAGAAAGGAGCAATTGAAAAATGAAAGCAAACGATCTACCCATATCCGACTCTCTTCGCGTTTATGACAATATTCTGCAAACCATCGGCAAGACGCCATTGGTGCGCCTGAATCGTGTTGGCCGCGAATTGACTTGTCCGTTATACGCCAAGGTGGAATACTTTAACCCTGGCGGTTCGGTTAAGGATCGCATCGCCTTGAACATCATCTCGGAAGCCGAACGAAGCAAACGGCTGCTGCCCGGCGGAACTGTGGTGGAGTCCACCTCCGGCAACACCGGCCTCGGCCTGGCCATGGTCTGCGCCATCAAAGGGTACAAATCAGTCTTTGTCATGCCAGACAAGATGAGTCAGGAGAAAATCCAGTTGCTGCGCGCCTTCGGCGCCAAGGTGGTCATCACGCCGACGGCGGTTGAACCTGAGGATCCCCGTTCGTACTACAGCGTCGCCAAACGGATCGTGGCTGAGACCCCCAATGCTATTCTTGCCAACCAGTACCACAACCCCGAAAACCCGCGCAGCCATTACCTGACCACTGGCCCGGAGATATGGGAACAGACAGGCGGAAGAATCACCGACCTGGTTGCCTGCATGGGCACCGGCGGAACAATTAGTGGAACGGCTCGCTATTTGAAGGAGAAAAACCCAAAAATTCAGATTGTCGGCGTTGATCCAGTGGGATCAATTCTGTTGGAGATCTGGAAAAACGGCGGTCAAATTCCTGAGGGGGTAAAAGCGGCTCCATACAAGGTGGAAGGTTTTGGCGAGGATTTCCTGCCATCCACTTTAGATCTGTCGCTGATTGACGATGTAATCCGGGTGAATGACAAAGAAGCGTTTCTCTGGGCGCGGCGATTGGTGAAGGAAGAGGGCATCTTTGCAGGCGGCTCTTCCGGCTCAGCATTGGCTGCGGCGGTACGGCATGCCCAGAGTTTGGATCGCGGGAACGGCCGCAAGGCGGAGGAGCGCCTGGTTGTGGTGATCCTGCCTGATTCAGGCTCGCGTTATTTATCCAAGTTCTATGACGACAAGTGGATGCGCGAGAACGGTTTCCTGGAGGCCGAATGGAATGAAGTCACGCTTGGCGAAGTATTAGCGACCAAGACCTTTCCCGGCGTGATCTCCGTCTCGTCATATGCTCACATGAAAGACGTGATCATCTTGCTGAAAGAGAATGACATTTCCCAGGCCCCTGTTTTGCACACCGATGGCAAGGTGGCAGGCATGATCACCGAAGCGAACCTGCTCAAGCACGTGCTCGAGGCCGGGCATACCCACACATCGGAAGAGACCGTGGCGGCCATCCTTGAACCTGCTCCGCCATCCTATCCGGCGCACACCTCGCTGTCCGATGTCCTGCCTTCCTTTGTCGCCGGGCCGGTTGTCCTGGTGAGCGATGCCGACCGCGTTGTGGGTCTGCTGACAAAAATAGACGTGCTCGATTTCATCGCGCGAACGATATAGGTTAGGATGTCTGCTGCTTTACCGTATTGTTTGATGAGTAAGATAAGGCGCGCTCCAAATCCGCGATCAGATCCGCCTCGTGTTCCAGCCCGACGGATAGCCGCACCAGGCCCGGGTCAACGGCCAAAGGCGAATTCGCGGTCGAGGCGTGGGTCATCGCCGCGGGTATCTCGATCAATGATTCCACCCCGCCCAGCGACTCTGCCAGCGTGAAGATACGGGTGTGCTCGACGAGGCGACGGGCTGCCTCCGCTCCGCCTTTATGGATGAAAGAAACCATGCCCCCGCCGTTTCGCATTTGCCTGCGGGCCACATCCACCTGGGGATGGGAAGCGTGGAAGGGGTAAAGCACGCGCGCCACGTTGAGGCGTCCGGCAAGGAAGGCGGCGATGGCGGCTGCGTTTTGAGCGTGGCGATCCATACGCACGGGCAGGGTTTTGATGCCGCGTAAAACCAGGAAGCAATCCATTGGTCCCGGCACGGCCCCGGCTGCGTTCTGCAGAAAGGCCAGCCGTTCGTGAATTGGAGCATGGCGCACGACGACCGCGCCGCCCACCACGTCGGAATGCCCGCCTAGGTATTTGGTGGTGGAATGTACTACGATATCAGCGCCCAGTTCCAACGGGCGTTGCAGGTAGGGGGTGGCGAAAGTGTTGTCCACCACAAGCAGGGTATCCGCATTGTGGGCATGGACGATCCCAGCCACAGACTGGATATCGCTCACGTTGAGCAGCGGGTTGGTGGGCGTCTCTAACCAGACCATGCGGGTGTTGGCGCGCAAACCTGCCTCCACCTGGGCTGTGTCGGTTGTGTCCACGTAAGAGAACTCCAGCCCGTAGCGGCGGTACTCCTTGTCGAACAATCGAAATGTACCCCCGTAGATATCATTCCCGGCGAGCACGTGATCGCCCGGCGCGAGCAGGCGCAGAACGGTATCCGTGGCAGCCATGCCCGAAGCGAATGCCAGCCCGGATTGCCCGCCCTCCAAAACGGCGATACAGGCTTCCAGCGCCGCACGGGTGGGATTGCCGGTACGTGAATACTCGTAGCCACGCTGTTTTCCGACGCCGTCCTGCTTGTAGGTGGAGGTCTGGTAAATGGGCGTCATCACCGCCCCGGTCGCAGGGTCAGAATGCTGCCCGGCGTGAATGGCCTGGGTTTCAAATTTCATGGTTTTCTCCAAAGCCTGTAGTGATTTTCTCCTGCTTGCAGATTTACAGCTGCTCAAGCCGATTGACGAGCAGCCTTCCTGCGCAGCAGAATGATCGCCGGCAGGGCAACCGCCAACCCAATCAAAGCAACGATTTGCGATTGGGTCATCCCCCAAGCGATGATCCGGTAGGAACTGGTAAAACCCAGCAGGAAGCGTTCCAGGCTGTACAGGCCGAGATAGACCAGGAACAACATCCCGTCCGGCCAGCGGTGCTTGCGCAGTTGCCACAGCAGGGCAAAGATGCCCACGTTGACAATTATCTCATAGACCGGCATCGGCGTGTAATATACACCCAATTGCGGCACCATGGCATTGGGGTTGGTGTAAGCAAACCCAAATGGACCCGTGGTCGGCTTGCCCATGGCATCGCCGGTGATGACGCAGGCGATCCGTCCGACTGCCTGAGCCAGCACCACTCCCGGCGCAGCCGCGTCCAGCAGGGATGAGAGTCGCCAGCCTTTGCGCCAGGCCAAAATGGCCATCGTCAATAACCCGCCCGCCAGCGCCCCCCAGATCGCTAATCCGCCTTCCCAGATGTACAGGGCCGAGATCGGGTCGGCTGCAAACCGGTCTGACCAGTGATCGAGAACATGGAAGAGGCGCGCGCCGACCAACCCGCCGGGGATGACCCACATGGCTATTTCGTAGATGTCATCCTTCTTAAATCCTTTTCTGGATGCTTCGTTTGTTGTCAGCCAAAGGCCAATGCCTATTGCCGTTAGAACGATGAGGCTGTACCAGCGCAACGCGAAGTGCCCGATGGAAAAAATAAAGGGGTCAATGGAAATTGTGATCATAAAAACACCTCCGAAGGATTACTGATTTGATAGTGCGCTTATCCGAGATAAGCCTTTCAACGCGAAATCCCGGACACAGAATTACGAAAATAATTATCGCTACTTGCCAGTATAGGTTTGCTGCTGAATATGTTAAAGCGCCATTTGCCCCATTAACCGATAAGCAATTTGGCGTATGGCACGCCTCTCCTCGCGGCAGCTTATAGTTGATAACATATATCCAATTTATCCTCACAAGCCATTCTGCCTAAAAACCGAATACGCCATTATGCGCTTGTGAGAGGAGAAACTAAAAGACATAATTGGGCAAAAGTATTTCTACTTTCTGGCAATCTGGTCATCTGGCTGGCCGCCGACGCGGACATTGCCGATGCCGCACTTCAACAATTAAAGGAGATTCACCCATGAAAAAGTCCCACATGCTCATCATGATCCTGTGCTGCCTGATCCCGGTCGCCGGGCTGGTGGCCGTATATGTCTTTCGAATCCCGCTCAACAGTGTCCTGTTGGTCGGGTTGATCCTTCTTTGCCCCCTTTCACACCTGTTGATGATGAAATTCATGGGGCACGACCATAACCATGCAGCAGGGACGGGTTCTCAGCAAAGTTATCACGCCGGCCCCATCAAGGCGCCCACTTCGGAGAAGTAACATGTGGACAATTAAACCACGTCACCGCGGCGCCAATACCAGATCCAACCAACGACAAAGCCAATGACTGCACCGACCAATCCCGAAGCCCAGTGGTAAGGATGGGGGTAGACATCCAGCGCAATACGGCCAATTACATACCCAAGTAAAAGCCCTCCAATGAGGCCAAAATAAACAACCGCCGGCCATTCTTTGCTCCTGGCAGGTGTCTTGCTTTCCGTTTTTTTCGATACCCGGATCCTGCTCATGCTCGATCCTCCAGCGAAATATTATTCAGAATAACAAGAAGGCGGCCTGACAGGTAAGACCCCGGCCGCCATCTTGCCGGTGAAGATTGCGGCCTAATGATGATGGCCGCTGTGTTCCATTGATCCCATCGCCTTACCGGCATATTTATCGGGGTTGGCGTCGAAGGATTTCTTGCAGCCAGCCGAGCAGAAGTAGTACGTCTCGCCCTTGTACTCGGACTTGCCGGCTGCGGTCTTGGGGTCAACAGTCATCCCGCAAACAGGGTCTTTTGCCATTGTTCTCACCTCCTTTCGTTTTTAGATTTACGTTACAGCCTGTAAGATTTTTAACACAAAGGTCACAAAGGCACACGAAGGAACGACTGTTTTTTAGCTTCATTGCTCTTCTTTGTGCCCCTTCGTGGCCTTCGTGGTAGAAGATTTCCTCTCGGCGCGGAAATGTGATATTGTCAAGTTAATTATTCCTCGCCGTTTTCTTCACCCGCGAGATGACCACCGGCATGGAGACGATCAGGCTCAACAGCCCGACCCACACAGTCCCGCCGATGCGGGCAACCAGAGGGTAGTCCCCGGTCAGGCTGGCGGCCAAAAGGAACAGCAGTCCGGCGCCGAGAGAAATGGGGATGTAAATCCATGCGCTGCGGCGCGCGACCTCTTTTTCGACTTGTTCATGTTCCATCAGTCTTTCTCCTTTCCTGTCAATTTCTAACTGTTCAACCTGGGGTCATTCTGAGCGTAGTGAAGAATCTCCGTTCCGGCGTGGGTGAGATTCTTCGTCGCAAAAACCGCTCCTCAGAATGACAGCCTGAGTGGTCACTAATCATTGCCTGCTGGCGCTCGAGCCGGCTGGAGTTGTGGCATGGATGTGGGATGCTGTCCGCGCCCACGCCATTGCGAGGGTTTGTATCCTTTCAGCAGCAGGGTGTTGAGCGTTACCGAAATGGAACTGACAGCCATCATCAATCCGGCCAGTTCGGGGCTGATGACCAGCGAAGCAAAGGGGTAGAACAGCCCGGCGCCCAGCGGAATCCCCAGAGAATTGTAGATGAACGCCCAGAACAGGTTCTGTTTGACCTTGCGCATGGTGGCCTGGGCTACTTCCAGCGCCGCCACCACGTCGCGGATGTCGTCCTTGATCAGGATGACGTCGCCCGTCTCTTTTGCCACGTCCGTGCCCGAACCGATCGCCATGCCGACGTCGGCCTGGGCCAGGGCGGGGGCGTCGTTCACGCCGTCGCCGACCATGGCTACATGTACAGGCGGACGGCCATCCGCCCCTACCTGCAACCGTTTGATTTCCTCGGCCTTGTCCTGCGGCAGCACCTCGGCCAGCACGCGGTTGATCCCGACCTGGCGGGCAATGGCCTCCGCCGTGCGGCGGTTGTCGCCGGTAATCATGGCCGTCTCGATGCCCATCTTGTGCAGGCGGCGGAGCGCTTCGGCGGTGTGCTCTTTCAACGTATCGGCCACAGCGATCAGGCCCGCGGGCTGCGAGTCGACTGCCAGGAACATCACCGTCTTGCCTTCCGCTTCCAGGCTCTCGGCTTTGCTCATCAGGCTGGCGAAGTCCACCCGGTGCTCGCGCATCAGTTTGCGATTGCCCAAAAGGACATTGCGGTTTTCCACGCGGGCTTCGATGCCGTGCCCGGGGATGGAATTGAAGGATGAGGGGTCAACCACTTTCAGGTCACGATCCTGCGCGCCGCGCACGATGGCCTCCCCCAGGGGATGCTCGCTGTTCTTCTCGGCGATGGCCGCCAGGCGCAGAACTTCGCTAATGGCTGATGGCGGATGGCCGATACTGTTTCGCTATCAGCCATCTGCCATCTGCTATCTGCCATCTGCCATCTCCTATCTGCCACCACGTCCGTCACGCTCGGCTCCCCCTTCGTCAGCGTGCCGGTCTTGTCGAATACGATCGTCTGCAATTTGCTGGCTTTCTCGATGGCTTCCGCGCCTTTGAAGAGCACACCGTACTCAGCGGCTTTACCTGTTCCGGCCATCATGGCGCTGGGCGTAGCCAGTCCCACCGCGCACGGACACGAAACGACCAGCACGGTGACCGAGAGCAGCAGCGAAAAACCGAACACGCCGATCTCGCCCAGTTTATATGGCGACAGGATGAAACTGGAATTCGGGTCGAAGAACATTTGGTAGCCAAAGAAGAACCAGAAGACGAACACCGCCACCGCCAGCAGGTGGACGCCGAGGATAAAATGCCCGGCCACCCAGTCGGCCAGTTTCTGGATCGGGGCTTTGCTGGCCTGGGCATCTTCCACCAGTTTGATGATCTGGGCCAGCGCGGTATCCTTGCCCACGCGGGCCGCCGTGAATTTGAAGGCGCCCGTCTTGTTGATCGTCCCCCCGATGACGTTATCGCCGGTCTTCTTCTCGACCGGCAGGCTTTCGCCGGTCAGCATGGATTCGTCCACCGCTGAGTAACCCTCCATGACGACGCCGTCCACAGGGACGCTTTCGCCCGGGCGGACAAGGATCAGGTCGCCGATCTCGACTTCGTCGGCGGGAATTTCCTCCTCTTGACCATCCCGCATCACGCGCGCGACTTTGGGCTGGAGCTTCATCAATTTGCGAATCGCCTCTGACGTCCGTCCGCGCGTCAACGCCTCCAGCCAGCGGCCCAGGATAATGAACGCGGTCAGCAGCGCGGCGCTCTCGAAGAAGGTCGCGCCTTCGCCGCCGAATCCGGCGTTGGGAAACAGGGTGTTGATCACGGCGATGCCGTAGGCCGCGCCGATGCCGGTGGCGTAGAGCAGGTTCATGTCGGTGACGCCGTGCTTGAGTCCGCGCCAGGAGTTGGTGAAGAACTGCCGCCCCGGCCCCAGCACGATGGGCGTGGTCAACAGGCCGATCACCCACTTGTAGGAAAGAAATTGGGGGACAAAAGCCTTGAGCGGCCCGAGCATATCGTAGAAGGTGCCGGTCATCACCACCATGCCGATGATCCCGGCGATGAGCAGGTTGCGGCCCTGGCGTGTGATTTCTTCCCCGCGCGCCTGGCGCTCGCGGTCGAGCGCGTCCGCCCCCTGGCTGCGTTCCTGGGCTTCGTAACCAACATCACGCACGGCGCGCTTCATGGTGCTGACCGAAACCACGCCTGGAATATAAGACACGCGGGCTGTATTCAGCCCCAGGTTGACGACCGCTTCCTGCACGCCTACCAGTTCCTTCAGCGCGCTCTCGACGTGCGCCACGCAGGAGGCGCAGGCGTCGCCCTGAGCCTGCCGAAGGGTCATGCCGCGCACGTCCAACGTCACTTCAGAGGACATCACCGCGTAGCCGACGTTTTCGACAGCGCGCTGCATATCCGCCGGTTTTACAAGAGCGGGGTCGTAAGACAGGCTGGCCTTGTTGGTCGCCAGGTTGACGACCACGTTGGAGACGCCCGGCAATTCCTTGAGCGCCCCCTCCACGTGCGAGACGCACGAGGCGCAGGTCATGCCGGAAACGGGCAAAGAAAGAGAGAGTTGTGTTTTTGTCATGTGATGTCATCCACCGTTTGATTCGAATAACGGATCAGGATCGAGTACAGTTCGCAAAGCCGCTTGAGTTCGGCCTGGCGTTCTTCGAGACATGGACTTTCCACAATGATGGCTTCGCTGCGGCGCGCCTGACAAACGAGCATGCGTATGCCTGCGGCACGCAGGGCAGCCTGGACTGCGCCGGATTGGCGCAGTACCTGTTCGCAGGGCGCGCCGGCTGTGACCATTTCAATGACAGCATTCAGGTGTCCGGCCGCGGAACGCAGGCGCTGAAGCATTTCCTCGCGTTGGTCAGGTTCCATGGTTCAATTACTGGGGCGAAGATTCTTTGCCTGCCAGGTATTTTTCTGCATCATTGGCGAATTCATCCCGGCAGCCCTTGGCGCAGAAATAATAATCCACGCCGTTCCAGGAGACATGAAAGGCATTCTCCCGCTCCACAGACATTCCGCACACCGGGTCCACCGCCATCGTGACCATTTCCTTGAACTGGCCATCTTCCAGCCACAGGACGCGGTCGGCAATGTCTTTGATGCGCTGGTCATGCGAGACGATGACCACACTGCGGCCACCTGCCCCGCGCTGCCCACCGGGAGCGGGGTGCTCGTTGGCAATCCGCCGCAGCAGGCGCATGATCTCGTGACCGATCCTGGAATCCAGATTGGCGGTCGGTTCATCGGCCAGGATCAGGGTCGGGTTGTTGACCAGG
>Ga0210042_1001610_pt1 | contig 18425 bp, 23 predicted proteins | sample CryGeymeta201518_FD_183982 | JGI IMG/M metagenome (GOLD analysis project Ga0210042, IMG submission 183982) | Groundwater microbial communities from Crystal Geyser aquifers in Utah, USA - Crystal Geyser metaG 2015-18 (SPAdes) (version 2) | ecosystem: Environmental > Aquatic > Deep subsurface >... | reverse complement strand
GCCAGAGCAGCGGATGCGCTACCTATTGCAACTGATAGAACTTAATTGGACCCCAATTAATTCTTTGACAGTTGACTCTACGTGTGCATAAAATGCACACATGAAAATTCAAAAAATATTCAACTGGAATGCAGAAAAAAACCAGTTATTGATATGTGAGCGGGGTATTTCGTTCGAGCGGATTGTTTTTGAAATTGCCGACGGAAACGAGCGGGCCGTGCTTGAACATCTCAACCAGGAAAAGTATCCTGGACAAAAAATTTCCATGGTCCAGGTTGACGATTACGTCTTTGCGGTGCCATTTATTGAGACCGAAGCAGAAATTTTTTTGAAAACCATCATTCCAAGCCGCAAGGCAACCAGGCAATACAGGAGCAATTCATGAAAAAAGACATCAAGTATGACGATGAAGAGTTGGAGATACTCAATGCTTGGGAAGCTGGCACGCTAAAGCCGGTCAGCGGCGTGGTAAAACAAATCAAGGCGCATCAGGCGGCGGCTGAGGCAACTTTTAAAAAAGACCAGCGGCTGAACATTCGTATCTCAAGCCGGGATCTTCGGAATTTGCAGGCGCGCGCACTAGAGGAAGGTGTGCCCTATCAGACTTTTGCAGCCAGTTTGTTGCATAAATTTGTCAGTGGTCATTTGGTAAATCAGTAATCCATAACTACCGACATCTGACCCTTCGGGCGCGCCAGAGTGATGGCTGCCATTAAAAAGGCGCTGCCCTGACTTATCATTGGGATGCTGTGGAAAACCTCTTCATAAAGCTACCGATTGCTCATGAAGCCAACCCCATCCAAGCCATGGCTGATCCTGTTTGGTCTGCAGCTCATCCTGATCGGGGTGCTGTTCTACAGCTTTCTGTTTGGCGACTTCTATTTTGCCTACACCGACATCGGATTAATCGGGGTCAGATTCCAATTAATTTCATGCAGTCCGGCAGTCATGGATTGCTTAATTTCGTTTGCAATGACGGGTTCAGTCCTTAAACCTGGCCTACAGCAATAACAAATTTCGACTCGTTGCACCAATAACGGCGTTCAAACTGACGCGGTGGTCCAGCGTAGCCAGACAGCCCTGGTTTGACACGGCCAGCGCCAGCAAATAAACATCGGTAATCTGGTTGTGGCCCATGACCCTGGGCCAGTTGACCACGCCAGCGGTTCGTAAAGAAACGCCATCAGGCCAGAACTCATGGTCTAGCTCGGCGCAAATGGCAGCCAGTTTTTGACTGACCGGTTCAAATCCGACGGGGCCGAATTTGCTGTAGCCGGGAAGGTTAAGAACGCGAACAACACCATTCTCAACCAACGGGCAAGTCGCCATTTTCAGCTTGGGCCGTTCGATAAACGCCAGCGCTTGGGCGTGGAAAACATGAGCCTCATCAAGCAATGCAACCCAGACATTGACATCGGGAAGATACCGCACGTTCTAAATGCCTTCCTGATCCATCAACGCACGCACATGCTCAGAGGTAATGACCTCCGGGCGAGCCGGCAGCAGTGCATATTTGCTTTTGGGCTGGGGGACGGCAACGGGCGGCTGGTTTTGTGCATGTATGCCAGCGCGGGCCAATCGTGAAATAGCCTGCCCCACAGAAATCTTTTCCCGCTGCGCGTGAGCGCGTGCATAGGAGAAAACGTCATCATCAAGGGCCAAAGTAGTACGCATGCTGGCAGTCTAGCATCAAAGCATCAATTTGACATCAAAAGACTAACAGGAACCTGACCCCCAATGAAGTCTCATGGCTTCATGCTGTTTAAGTTCATATCCGTTGTGTAACATCAAATAAAAGTCAAAGTCACAATGTTTTAATGCGGCAACTGTGGCTTGGCTGGCAAAATATTAAAATAATAAAATAAAGAGAAAGTCAAGAAGCGGACCGCAGTGATCTGCAACAAAATGTGAACAACTCCGGGTTTGTTGCAGCGATACTTCTGGCTTCGGACGAGGTTTAGCCGTGTGATTGGCGCGGACTAAATGATTTTTTTACAAAATGGATGGGACATGTCTGCAACACGCTATATTTTTTCTGTTTTACTCGCCTGGGCAGTGGTGTTTTCAACGGTGCTATTCGCCCAAACTGCACCAGCGAACATACGGGTATCGCCCACCTTCGCTGCGCGCGGCCTGCCACCCGGGGTGCTAGCCCCCCTGACAAGCAAACCAGTCGCAGCCCACGCGCCTTTTGAAGCGGGCGAATGCAATCTCTGCCATGTCAACAGCGACCCCAAGCAACCCGGGCCGTTGATCAAACCCGTGACGGAACTGTGCGTGGGCTGCCATGAAGAATTTCCGGATGTGCTCAAGCGCGCCCACGCACACCCCCCGGCGCAAACCAACTGCACCAATTGCCATAACCCACACAACGCCAATTACCCCAAATTGCTGCTGCAAGAACCTGGCCAGTTGTGTACCGGTTGCCACAAGAAAATTGCTGAAATCCTGACCACCGCCACCGTGCCGCATAAAGCACTGAGCACCGGCGCCAAGTGCCTCAATTGCCACAACCCGCACGCCAGCGAGGTGGAGGCACTGCTGCGCCAGCAACCCTTTGACCTGTGCGTGGGCTGCCACAACGTCGACACCATGGTCGGCGCCAACGGCAAAAAACTGCAAAACATGAAAGCCTGGCTCGATGACAACCCAGACTGGCATGGCCCGCTGAAATTCAAAGACTGCGTGGCATGCCATAAGCCGCACGGCGCCAGCCAATTCCGGCTGCTTGATGGAAACTACCCAAAAGAGTTTTATGCTCCTTACGATCCGGCTGTTTACGAGCTGTGTTTTGGTTGCCACAAAGAAAAGGCCTTCTCAACCGCCCTGACCACTAAGCTGACTCGTTTTCGCAATGGCGACAAGAACCTGCATTTTGTCCACTTGCAGCAACCCGGCCGGGGCCGTACCTGCCGCGCCTGCCATGAAGTACATGCCTCCAAGCAAGACAAACATATCCGCGAAGGCGTTCCTTATGGCTCAGGCGGCTGGGTGCTAAAACTCAACTACAAGCAAACGCCGACCGGTGGCTCGTGCGCGAAAACTTGCCATCAAGAGCGCAGCTACGAGAACCGCAAGGCACCTTAAATGCCGCCTCCAACCATCAAACGCTTGATCTTCTTGCTGGTCGTGTTTCAGGCGCTGGCGGGCCTGGGTCTGGCGGCCAGCGCCCATGCTGACATCGGCACACCCGTGGCCAACCTTGAGATGACGACACTACAGGGCGGCAAACAGCCGCTGCTGGCCGCGAGCGGCAACACCGCGCTGTTTTTCTTTCGGTCGCACCAGGAGCGCTCACGCGCGGCGATGCAAACGCTGGTGCCTTGTCTGAGCGAGTTTGCTGACATATCAGTGCATCTGGTAGGTGTGGTCTCAGACTCAGAAGTGCTGCCTGATGTCAGCGCGCTGGTGCAAGAAACCGGTTTTACTGCTGCGGTGCTGGTGGACCCCGGCGACGCGCTTTATGGCAGTCTGGCCCTGGCCATGCACCCCGTGGTGGCGGTGATCGGGCCAGACCACAAGCTGGCCGCGTTTGAACCCTACCGGACGATTGATTTTTGTGCGGTGTTGCGCTCGCGCATACACCTGCTGCTGGGCGAAATCTCTGAGTCGCAGATGCAGCACACGCTGAACCCCGAGCGCGCCAGCGAGGGCGGCCAGACGCAAGTAGCACGCCGCTACCAGGCCATGGCTGCCATGCTGTTCAAAAGCAAAAGCTACGACAAAGCGCTGACCAGTGTGCGCCAGAGCCTTGCGCAAGACCCCAAGCTGGCAAGCGCGCATCTGCTGCTGGGCCAGATTCTGGCCGCCCAGGGCCATTGCACTGAGGCCAAGGCGGCCCTTGAGCAGGCGCTGGTGCTCGACGCCAGCCTGAGTCCGGCCAGCCAGTCCGAATCCAGTTGTCTGGCGGCGAACTAAAGCAGTAAATGCAACTCAGAAATGCCGCTTTGGCAACTGTGTTCGCGCTACTGCTGGCGCTGACGGCATCTGAGGTTTCGGCGGCGTTAGATTGTCTGTATTGCCACCGCCCGATGACAATGAACAAGACGGTTCACGCGGCCGTTCACATGGGCTGTCCAACCTGCCACGAGAACCTGGATGTCAGAAGAGTGCCGCACCTGAACAAAGGGCCTTTCCCAAAAGGCCTGCGCGCTGAGGTGCCAGCGCTGTGCATCAGTTGCCATGAACAGGCCCTGTTTGAGGGCAACATGGTGCATGCCCCGGTCAACACCGGCTTGTGCCTGGAGTGCCACAACCCTCACTCCAGCAACTACCCAGGCCTGCTTAAAAAGAAACCGGCCGCACTCTGCCTGAACTGCCACTCCGACATCGAGAACAGCGAGCATTTGATTTCAGGTCTGAGCACCAAAGGGCATCCACTGGGTAACATAAGAGAAAATGTAGAAGACCCCAAGCGGCCGGGCAAAACGTTTTATTGCGCCAGTTGCCACGAGCCACATCGCTCCACCCTGCCCAAGCTATCCCGCTATGGTCTTGGCATGACTTCTTGCCAAACCTGCCACGACAAATAGTGGCGGGCCCTGCAGTCCGACAATCATGAATTGCTTCACGCCGTTCGCAATGATGGCCACCTTCGCAATGACGACCGCGTTCGTAATGAGGGCTATCGACGCCACGCAGCTTCGCATAAGGTCTTTTGAATAACGATTTGGCTACCAGGCTGCGTTGGCAGAGATTGAGCGCCTTTGGAATGCACCAACCAAGCCCGCTGACGCAGACAAACTCGACATCCTCACCTCCTGTTGACGTTGACATTGACCTCCTCGACGAAGACCTGCTGGTCACACTCGCATCGCGCTGGAACCTTGAACCTCAGTTGCACCAGTGGAAAAGCATGGCGCAGACAGCCAACTTTGGAGAGGACAGGACGGACGAAGGGGTTACCCAAACCGTGGGCCCTACGTCGGGGGCCGTAGCCTTAGCCACTGAAGCGCGCGCACGCATGATGGCACGCAAATCGGTCAAGCCTGCGTGACTGCGCCTTTCGTCACTGCGAGCGCAGCGTGGCAGTCCATGCAGTCCGGCAAGCCTGGATTGCTTCACTGCGTTCGCAATGACGGGCCAACCTCGTGGGTGTCGGCGTCTGCGGCAAAGCCAGCGTTCACGCCCAATCTCGCATTCCATGTCACTCGAAGATCAGTCCGTTACTGACACCATGCGTAACGTTCAGCTTGAATTGCTGGCAAAAGAATTGCTCGATGGGTCTTGGCGGGCGCTATGGTGATGGATTTTTACTGATGAATATCCGCATCTTACATACGCCATAACTATCCATACGATTCCAAAAAAGAAGCAAATATGGAAACTGACCGGGTCGAGCGCCGCGTTTAACCTGCAGCGCGCGCTTGAAATCGGCCTGGTGCCTTTGGTATGGAGCGCTGCCCAGCGACAAATTTCTGCGTGGTTTGCATCCTGACAACGGCATATTCCCAAACATTCAGCCGGGTGACTAACTGACCATGCAGTTTTGAAGTCATGGATTGCTTCACGCTGTTCACAACGACCGCCGCTTTCACAATGACGGCCACCTACGCAATGACGGCACGAACCGTCTTGCCAGTGGAAAACGCAGGCAGCATATCAATCAGCGCGCGCAGTTGTGCGGCTTGGGTGGCCGTCAATTCGGGGCTGTCCTCATCAGGCATGCTCGCCATAGGCGCAGCATTCACCGCCGCCCAGTCAATCGCTGGGGCAGCCTCAGAGGCTTTGAGCTTCAAATTTTTGTTGTTCACATCATTGGCCTTTCTGAAAGAGATGATATGGGTTCGCATGAGCGTGGGGCAGCAAAACACCACAACCATCAAACGCCCGGCAATGGTGTTGTAGCCAACAAAGCGGCGCTCGGGGTAAGCCTTGCGGGTGTCTTCACGCACCCGCAAGTTGGCATTGAACATGACCCGAGCCGCCGCTTGCCCGACTCATACGTTGCAGCGCAGGGGCCAGTGGCCGGCCATGCAAAGCGCTCAGACCGTAAGCGCGCACCAATGTAGCATGCACCCGGAACCCACTAAACCCTCAAGCGCACTAATCTTGATGCCGCACCCAGTCGGCAAACGCCTCGTCCTCGACACGGTAAGTACCTCGGTCAATCCGGGTAATAACACTCTTGTCAGCCAGTCGGCGCAGTGAATTCTGAATTGCGCCTGCGGTGACGGGCTTTTCAAGTCCCAAGCTTGCGCCAACCGTGTTACGCACCTCACGTCCTTGCAGGTCAGTCGCGTCGTGAGCAATGAGGGTCAGCAAGAGTTGGTCAGTCGGTAACAGGTGCTGCCACTGATTCTCGAATTCGCCGTCGTTGAAAACCTTTGCTTTTGTGAACTCCAGTGCCGCCCAGTTGTAAAACGGCTCCGATACTCGGCCAAACATCCGGCGCAAAGTTGTCTCCGAACTCCCGGCAAACAACACCGTCAGGCGCTCCTTTCGGATGTCCAATGCCGCGCGCAGCGCATGGGCAAAGACAGAGTGCTCTGCGGTAGCCAGCACCTGCGCCTCGTCAATGATGAGCACGACCATTTTTTTGGATTTGTCGAACTCGTCCATCGCTTGCATGAGCAGCGAACCTGCAACGTAATTTGAATTCCGCTGACACCCAAGATGCAAATTCAAATGCGATATCTTGGTGAGCATAGGTGCCACCAGTGCGCCCTGCAGTGCTGCGGATGCCAATAGCACCCGTTGCCTCGATCCATTTGCTGGGGGACAAGGTAAAGCTGTTGGTACCTACCTGGCTTCTAAAGGAGTCGAATTCGACCCCTTTAAAGTTTGGGTTGTTAATTTGTTCCCATAGACCCAGAAAATCGATGGTTGAGCGGGACCGCAGCCAGTTTTTGACCACGTCTTTTGGCTCGTCAGCGTTTTTGACCTTGGCAATGTCAGTCAAGGATATGAAGTCGCCCTGCTGAATTCTCGTAAACGAAATAACCGTGTTTTGCACGAGTAGCTGCCCTTTGGCGGATTTAGTTTTCACTTGCGTTACTCCACACTCACCGAGGACGGCAATTGTGCTATTTGGCATGGAGGGCTCGAAAGTGAAGTGCTACACCAGACTATTCAATGAATGAAGGTGGGTGGATGAAACAGTAGTGGAGTTTGACTCTTTTTGGGATGCGGTCTTCTGACTTCGTTTTGGCAAGAATTCCGGGGCACGTAGTGCGAGATTTCGAGCCCCAGGCGACTTAAGAAGTACCGGACGAACGGTGCATCTTGACATCATAAAACTACCAATATCCCATACACTAGGTGACCAACCTGATGCGCTGACTACCCATAAATTCTACGGATGAATCATGAAAAAAATAGTAATATCAATTCCATGTTTTAATGAAGAAGATAATATAGTTCAAATTACAAATGAAATATTATCATTGTTTTGTAATGATTTTCCAAAGTATAAGTGTGTAATTCAGTTTATAGATAATAATTCAACAGATAAAACAAGGGTGCACATTAGAGACATGTGTAATCTATATCCTGATAATGTCCGTGCGATCTTTAATGCAAAAAATTTTCCGCTGACATCTGGTTATCACGGTTTACTGAACGCTATTGGAGACTGCACAATAAATATCCCATGTGATTTTCAAGTACCTATTAGTGCAATAGCCACTATGGTGCGTGAATGGGAAAATGGTGCAAAGATTGTATGTCTTATAAAAAAATCAAGCGAAGAAAGTACAGTCATGTGGCAGATAAGGCAGTTATATTACAGAATTGCAAATCGTTTTAATGATTCACACATAATAACAAATTACACTGGTAGCGGTCTTTACGATAAATCAATTTTAGATGTTTGTAGAAATCTTGAAAACACATCTGTTTCTTTTTTGCAATTTATTTATGAATATGGTTATGATATTGTTCAATTGGAATATAACCACGAAAAGCGTAGGCATGGCAAATCCAAAAATGATCTATTCTCGCTAGTAAATATTGGAATTGAAAGATTCATAAATTCTTCGACAATAGGTCTTAGGATTGCAACAATAGCAGGTATCTTGTTGACAATTGCATGCCTAATGATCGCATTAGTATATTTTGTGCTGAAGTTATTATATTGGAAAGAATTTAGTGTAGGTATTGCGCCTTTGCTAATTGGCTTTTTCTTTATTAGCTCCGTACAGTTATTTTTTATTGGGCTTGTTGGGGAATATGTTATTCGGGCGAATAAGTTAATAAACAAAAAACCACTGGTTATTGAGCGAGAACGGATAAATTTTAAAATAGAAAGCTAAAAATGTAAGTATTCAACCTTGGTTATTATTTTTGGATTTTAATGAGAGATATGAATAATGAGATTTGCAAATTATAGTTTTCGTGCACGTGGGGTAAATAACCTTGGCGATAATATGCAAATCATTGCTATTGACGAATTATATAAATCCATGGGCATCCTGGAAGATGAAATAATTTATATCGACACCAATAACCTGGCTACCTATGATGGTGAGTATGTTGTCTTGCCTGTAACAATGCCCTTGGTCGATTATCGTACGGGTGGGATTTCGGGTAGATTTTCCCAGCGTATTGTTCCAGTGTTTTTGGGCTTTACTATGGTGAAAGATACATTGTTGCCAGAAGAGGTTGCATATTTCAATCGAATGGCACCAATTGGTTGTAGAGACGAACGCACACTTAATACACTAAGAAACTACGGAATTAAATCATATCTTCATGGGTGCATAACTGCTACATTTCCTTTGAGGGATATGAGTAAAAAGTATGACAAAGTTTATATTGTTGATGCACCTAAAGAGATTGAAAAATTCATACCTAATCATCTTCTAAATAAAGCTGTACGTAAAACGCATATGCATGAAGGTCTTAAGGAAGAACCTAAACAGCTTATGCAGCAATATTATGACGAATATAAAAATGAAGCTGCATTGGTTATCACATCACTCTTGCATTGCGCGCTACCATGTATTGCTGCAGGCATACCGGTTATTCTTTTGAAAAGTGCTGATGCTGTTACATATAGATTTGCATGGCTTGAGAAATTGACGAAAATTTACACAGGGCCAGAATTTAAAGAAATTAATTGGAACCAGCAACCTGTTTTATTCGAGGAACATAAGAATCGTGTCAAAAATTTAACCATAAAACGGTTAAGACAAGCACATGATGAATATTCTGAAATATTCGATTTGAGTTTGTATTATGAAATAAGGGAGCGCAAACACTATATTAATGACGCCTGTCAAACACTTGTTGAATATATAGATAAAAACTGGATTAATAAATATGAAGAATATAATTATTCAATCTGGGGTCTTACGCAGATTGGTGAATATATGATTTCATATATAAATAAAAATTATCCAAATGCAAAACTATGTCATGTTTATGACTCTTATAGAAAAGAAGGGTTAAGTGGTATTGTTAGCGAACATCCTGACATGATTAAAAAGTTTCCAGATGAATTAGTGCTTGTTGCAACTAATGGAGCAGTCGGTGCAGCAGAAATAATGCGAAAATTAGAGGGCAATGAAAATTTAAAGTTCGCATACATGAAGATTGTCATATAAGTCTGTGCAAACTTTAAATATATGATGTCACGCTACATTGTTAGACCACCATTCTCTGCCTAAATGAATCCATAAAGGACTTAATGTGAAATCAGGGTCCATTGTTTCCAATGTTTCACTGAACACATTCGGCGTTTTCTTCTACTTTTTTTGCCAGTGGGCAATGACCGTTGTGGTCACCCGCCTTGCCGGCTTCGAAGTTGCCGGCAGCTTTCTGCTTGCTATTGCCTTTTCCAATATCTTTGCTTTCATCGGGTTGTTTGGCGTGCGTGGCTACCAAATATGCGATGTGCGTGAGCAATTCAGCAACGGCGAGTATGTGGCCTCACGCATCCTATCCATGGGCGCGTCGCTGGTGCCTTTCGCGGTGGTTCTTTACATCAATAGTTATGACCGTGCAACCACCCTCGCGTGCATTGCCTTCATGCTCTTTAAATTGCTGGAGGGTTTGTCGGACATCTTCCTTGGCATCATGCAGCGGGCAAACCACTACACCTGGCTCGCCGTGTCATACACGCTGAAAGGCGCTCTTACCCTGGCGGCTTTCACGCTGCTGCTGCTTGCGGGGCAAAGCTTGTTTGTTGCCATTTTGGGCATGGCTGTGGTTTATCTGCCGGTGCTGCTTTTGCATGACGCGGTCAGGCTGCGGCACCTGGGCGCTTTTGCGCTGCACTTTGGAAACTTGAAAACGCTGTACAAGGCTTGCTTTCCGCTCATGCTGCATTCGTTGCTGCTGGCCGTCATGGTTTACTTGCCGCGAGACGCCATTGCAAGCCTGCTGGGCAAGGCTGAGGTTGGCTACTACGGCGCACTTGCCATGGTGATTGTTGTCTTTTCAACGCTTGCCGGTGCCGTATCTAGCGGCATCAACCCAGCCATGAGCCGAATGCTGGCCGCCAACAACACTGCAGGTCTGCGCAAGCTGTTTCGTACAATGTTTTTTTCAGTCTTGGCTGCGTCCGCCGCCATCCTCATATTGGGCAAGCTGCTGGGCCCGTGGGTGTTTGGCCTGCTTTTTGGCGCAGAAATTTTGCCGTACATGTACATGTTGACACCGGTACTTATCAGCGGCGTTTTGCTGATGTGTGTGTCGATGTTTGACGGGGTTTTTGTAGCTTTGGAGCGGCGCGTGCTGTTGCTGGCTTGCAATGTGGTTGGCACATTATTTTGCTGGGCTACCGTCTCAACGCTCACGCAAAACTACGGCATATTCGGTGCCAATCTCAGCATGATTGGCGGACTTGGCTTGCGACTGGTTTTGCTCGGTGCGCTTTCACTGTGGCTGTTGCGCGAGCGGTTTGGGGTTGACGTGTTGAAGGGGCAAAGGTGAAGGGCGCGGCACTGCCGCAGCGCATCACTTTAGCAATCCCCAGCTTATGGCGACTAGCAAGAAGGTTGCGCGCGCAATTCTGAAATTGGCTCGCAGTGTGCTGCCAAAGCGTGGCGCGTCAGCGCGTTCGGCGGTGTGTATGGGGATCGCCTTGACCGCAAACCCATGGCGGTGTGCCCTGACAAACATCTCTGCGCCGACCAACCGCCGGGTGTCAAAGTTGCCCAGTGTTTTGCAGCGCTCCAGGCGGTAGAGCTTGAGCCCGGAGAAAGGGTCATTAATGCCCCACAAGTGGGCACCAATCCAACCGGCAACAAGCTCTATCACTCGTTGCTTTTTTTGTCTGATGCCTATGGCCACATCGCTATTTTGGATGGCGTCAAGGAGGTGCTGTGCGGACTCTGGCCGGTGCTGACCGTCCGCATCCATGGTCAGTGCAAAGTCGAAACTGTTGTCCACGGCAAACCGTATGCCACTGGTCAAAGCACCCTCGTAGCCCTGATTGCCTTGCAGGGTAATCACGGTGGCCCCGGCAGCGGTGGCTGCTTTTTCGGTGCCATCGCTGGAGCCATCGTTGACGACGATCACTTGGCCCAAGGCGGTGACGCCTCCAACTACGGTAGCGATAGTGGCCACCTCATTAAAGGCCGGAATAATGATTGCCGTGTTTTCCGGCTTGGGGGTTTTCATTCAACACTGGTACGCGATATGGATTTGCCAAACGGCATGGCAACCCTCAAGGTTTTTCCAACAAGGTGCTCCATCTCGTAGGGCATGAAAGCGTTGGGTGGGCACGGCCGCAGCGGAATGAGGTCTTTGGCGGTGATGACCTCGCCAGCTTGAAGGTCCCTGGCAGCACACAGTGAGCGGCGTTGCACTATGGCTGTTTCGCGCTCATTGGGTTCAATGCGCTTGATGCCGTTGCCCAGTGCCAAGTCAAGTTCGCGTGTGCTGTCAACCATTGCACGCCAGCTTGCCGGGATGAGAGAAAACTTGTGGTCAGGGCCATCGCGGTCGTTGGCGTCGGTAAAGTGCTTTTCAACAAGGCGTGCGCCCAAGGCCACGGCTCCCAGCACGGCTGAATGTCCCGGCGTGTGATCGCTCAAGCCGAGCACGCAATCCGGAAACATTTCCTTGTAGCAGTTCAGAACTCTCAAATTAAGGTACCTGAAGTTCTCAAGGCTTCCGGTGTAGTTGGTGTTGCATTGCATCACGCACACATCGTTGTTGAACGCCTTGACCGCCTCAACAGCCCGTATGGCATCTTCAAAGGTAGAGGCGCCAGTGGCCAGCAACAAGGGCTTGTTCTTTTTGGCCAGGTATTGCAAGTAATTGATCCATGTGATGTCGCCCGACCCAATCTTGTACGCATTCAGGTAGGGGTCGATGTGGTCGGCCAGCTCAAAAGAATATGGGCTCGTCATGAACTCAATACCTGCTTTCTCGCAGGTTTCTTTCAATACGGGCGTCCAGTTCAAGTCAACCGATGCAGCGGCATAGGTGTTGAAAACACTTTTTTTCCAGTTGCTTTGATGGCTCTTGATGTCAAGTTGCCTGCTAAATTCGTAGTCGCTCACAATTGTGGCGGCGGCAAAGTGCTGGAACTTTGCGGCATCGGCCCCAGCTTCTTTTGCCAGATAAATGAGGTCTTTGGCGCGCTCCAGGTCGCCATCGTGGTTGGCCGCAATGTCAGCCACAAAATACACGGGAAATCCATTGCCAACAGCCCGGTCACCAATGAGAAATGACGGGCTATTGCTGGTTGTAGTCATTGGCTTCACTGTTTATTTCCTGTTCAATGGTGGGTATCTGGAAGGCGGTTGCCTTGGCAAACTTTGAGGAATCCATGCGCATATCTTTGGGGCGTGGGGCATAAAGCTTGGCGCTATCAACACTCACATTATTTAGTAAGCTGCAATCGAGTCCGAGCCGCTGCAACAGCAGCTTGGCCATGCCCGCCTTAGAAATGCCCTGCGCATTGGAGCCCAGGTTGTACAGGCCCACCAGCCGCAAGTCCATGGCCCGTATGATCGCGCTGCACAGGCTGTTCATGCCCAATGGGCTAAAAAACACGTCGTCAAATACATTTAGCTGAACGCCTTTTTTGGCGTTGTGCACCAGCCAATCGCTGAAGCTGCCTCGCTTTGGGGTTTTGCTTTTGCCAAAAAAATTGGTTCTAAGTACACAGCCGCCATTTTGAAGTGCAGCGTATTCCCCCATTAGTTTGGTCAGCGCGTAAACATTGATGGGATTGGTTGCATCTTCAAAGTGTGGCCCCGGGCCGTGATACACCTGATCCGAAGAAATTTGAATGAAGTGGGTTGCGGGTGCAGTGGTGTCCCTGCACAGCCGGGCGATGAGCTGCGGCACAAAGCAATTCAGCAGCGCTGCTTGGCCAAGTGCCTTTTCGCACTGATCTACATCGGTGAGGGCAATCAGGTTGATGGCACAGTTTGGTCGGACTTGCGCCATGGCATGTGTGAATGCCTGGGTAATTTCATGCTCGGTTTCGCAGGGGTGTGTTGCATCGCGGCTAAATGGAAACACCTCATGCCGTGCAGCCGCCAGATGCTGGCAGAGCGTCGTGCCAAGGCGGCCTGTTGCGCCAAAGACCAATACTTTCATTTTTTTGGCAACGCTTAGTCAAAGGCTTGGGGGAACATGCCGACCACAACTGCGCCAAGCGCAGGGGTGAGTGATGGGGTCATGTCATGCAGCACTGGAGTTTTGAATTGCCCGTTTTGGACGCGTGATACCAGACGGGGCTCGCGCAACTGGCTTGGGTCTATTGAACACTCCACAATTCTCGGCTTGCCGACATGATGGTGTTCAGAAAGTATGTCTTGAATATCGGCTAAAGCGGACACCTTTGAATACGCAAAGCCAAAACCATGGGCCAGCGGCGCAATGGCCGGAATTTTGAGTCCGGAGGCGGCATCGCAACCAAAGAATTGCTGGCCAAAGAAGTTGGACTGGGTGGTGCGTATGGACACATAGCCATCGTTGTTGAAAACAAAAATGCAAGCCGGTATTGCCAGGCCTGCAATAACGGCCAGCTCCTGAATGTTCAGCATCAGGCTGCCATCGCCGGTGAGCAGTATCAGCGCGTCGTGTTGCTTTGTGGTGTGTGCAGCACCGAGCAGCGCTGGCACATCCCAGCCCATGGGCCCCAGGTTTCTGCTGACCAACACCCTTTGCCCTTTGGTCACCAGGAATGAGTTGAAGACCGTGTGCGCATCCAGTGAAATGCCCAACACCACGGTGGCATCCTTCGGCAAAGTTCTGGATATTTCAGTGGTGATGTCGTAGGCTGAAAGGTAGCCCTGGCCAACTGTGGTGCGCATTTGCGCTTCGGTATCAATCGTCAAGGTTGCTTTGACCTTGTTGACCTGATGCAACCAATCGGCATGGCTTTCGGCCTTGAAGCTGTGCTTTGCAATGGTCTGGAAAAATACTGCCAGGTCGGCCTCGATCGGGTGAATGTTGGCGTCATGAAACCGCAAATTCTCACCAGGATCGACATTAACCAGAAAAACATGCTTGTTCTGGACCAGGTCGGCAATATTGAAGCCGGTAACGCTTTGATCAAAGCTGGTGCCAAGTGCCAGCACACAATCTGCCTCATGGAACAGCAGATTGGCGGCACGCTGTGAGGTGGGGCCAACGCAACCGCAGGACAGCGGGTCGGCCTTGTCTTGCAGATCGACCGCACCAATGGTCACGCAGTAAGGCACTTTATGTTGCTGGATCAGGTTGATGGCAGCTTCTGCGCTACCTGACATCCTGACCCCGGCACCCAACAAGATCAAGGGTCTTTTTGCCTGCAGCAAGGCTTGCATGGCGGCAATTAAGGCTGCCTGGTTGCCGGTGTCATGCTTTGAAAATGGCGGGATTGGCTTGGCGAGTGCCTTGCTGTCGCAGCGCATGCCTTGCACGTCCAGCGGGACGGTGATACACACCGGACCCATTCGCCCTGAAACGGCGGATTGAATGGCGGCGTCAACACTGGCAATCAGCCCGGCTGCATCCATATCAGGTGCCAGGTAGCAGTAGTGCTTGACGACAGGCTTGAGCAGCCCCGCCTGGTTGACTTCTTGCGGTGCGTTGTAGCGCTGCTTTGCAAAGTCGGCGGCAATGGTGCTGCGCACATCACCAATGAGCACGACCATGGGGATTGAATCCATATAGGCGTCAGTAACGCCAGTGATCACGTTGGTTGCGCCCGGCCCGGCGGTGGCAAATACCAGCGCAGGATGATTGGTGACCTTGGCGTAGGCTTCTGCCGCAATGGCGGCGCCTTGCTCGTGGTGGGTAAACGTGGTGGCTATGCCGTCGCAACGCCGCAGCGCATCTGTTATGTACATGATGGCGCCACCCACCACGCCAAACGCTTGATGAATGCCATGTTGCACCAGGCGGCGAACCACGAGTTCAGATGCGGTAATTGTGTTGTCTTGTTCCATGGTTGGTACGGGTTTATTGGCTGAGGGCGCGAAGTAGTTCTTCGTGGATGGTTTGATGGCCGGTGGCGTTAAGTTCAGGAATGTAGTCGCCAAACAGCCATCCCGCAGCATTGCCCGTGGTGTAAGCCAGTACGGGAAGTGGCAGGTACGCAGTTTTTGCAATTTCAGACAACGTGAACACACCATCCACAAGGGGCCCTTTGATAGATAGCGGAGCGGGTTCGGCCAGGAAACCCGACACGGCCTTAAATACCCGGAATTCCGATACCCATGCTTTCTTGGTGTCAGGCTCATGCAGCACGGTGCCGGGCGAACCCTGCAACCTGGCTTTCAAAATTTGTGCCCACGCCGCACCTTGGGTGTTGTAGGTAATGGGCCCCACCAGCGTGAAAATGTTGGGCATAAAGACCGGGCACGCCAGCTCGTCGAACAACTTTTCCTGGGCTATCTTTTGGGTTCGGTATTCCAGCATGTGAGAGGCCGTAGGCTGGATTCGTGAGACATTCACCATGGTGATGCCAGACGAAAAACCGATCGCCTTCGCGAGGGCATTGTGGCTATGCAGGGTGGCAATGACGTTTCTTTTGAACGCCTCGTGCGCCACCAGGTTGGCGGTGGAGCTGTGATCTACCGAGGTGTCCAGCAGTATGACTTGTTCAGCCGCATGCGCCTGCATAAGAGACGCCACTGAACCATGCTTTGCCAGGCCTGCCGCATCTTGCACTGGCACAAACTCACCGGCTCTGTTTGCGCTGTACACCGTCGCAGTGGGGGCTGCGAGCTTGAGGGCCGTATTGCAAATTCGGGCCAATCGCCCGGTACTGCCAAAGCGCAATACGATCACAAATCACCTTTGGCAAACTCTTGAATCATCTGGCTTAACGTAGGCACATCAATCCATTCGGTGTTGGTGCCGGAGTTGTACTCGGCCTTTAGTGAGTCTGCCTTGACGTAGCCAGCGGTGGCCATGCTCTGGACGATGCGCTGATTCATGATGCCGGTAGGCGGCATGATGGCAAAGCCGCCCGCCCACTCGAAAGTGGACGGCAGGTCGGCGGTGGTGATCATGATTTCGTGTATCTTTTCGCCAGGGCGAATACCCACGATAGAGATCGGTTTGGCCGGGTCGATGGCGGCGCAAATATCGACTATGCGATATGAGGGAATGCGTGGAACGAAGAGTTCGCCGCCGTGCATTTGATGGGTGCATTTCATGACGAATTCCACACCGTCATGCAACGAAAGGGTGAAACGCGTCATTGCGTCATCGGTCACGGGGAAGGACTCCCATTGATCCTTGTGCTGCAGAAAGTACGGCACGATCGAGCCCCGGCTGCCGAACACATTGCCGTACCGAACCACTGAAAAGCGTGTTGGGCCACCGGCCACAATGTTGTTGGCTGCAATGAACAATTTGTCGGAACACAGCTTGGTTGCACCATAGAGGTTGATAGGTGCTGCGGCCTTGTCGGTACTCAATGCAATCACCTTGCCGACTTTGCAATGGATAGCAGCTTCGACCACATTTTGTGCGCCCAGCACGTTGGTCTTGATCGCTTCCATCGGGTTGTATTCAGCAGCGACCACCTGCTTGAGTGCGGCGGCATGGACGACAAGGTTGATGGAGTTAAATGCAGACTTCAGCCGCTCACCGTCTCGCACGTCGCCAATGAAATAGCGTAACCGGTGTGCATGCTCCATAAAAAATGGATCACTTTGCATATCGAACTGTTTCAATTCATCGCGGCTGAAAATAACCAGTCGCTCAACAGATGTATCTTGGAGCAGGCGCTTTGCAAAGGCTTTGCCAAAACTACCTGTGCCGCCTGTGATGAGGACAGACTTGATTTCCTTGCTTATCATTTGATATCCCTAGCCATTAAAAGTTAATACCCAAATAGTTCTCGATCTTACTGGCAGCAAACTCCAGCATCTCCCGCGTCAGCGCAGGCTGCACGCCAATCCAGAAGGTGTTGTTCATCACATTGTCGGTGTTGGTCAGGTTTGCCGGTAATGAGGTGGTTGACACAGCGATTAGGTGGACGTTGTTTCAACACCTGTTGGCGGTAGCCCCAGGCGAACGGTTTGGGTCTGGGCTTTTTCAATGATGTCAAAAAACATTTGGCATGCTTGCTGTGCAGCGAACAAGCCGTCTAAAAATGTTTGGGCATCATGCATGTATTCGTATACCAGGGTATTACGCAATTTACGCGCTGCAATAAATGCATCTGCACTGACCAGCAAGTCAATTTTTTCGGCTATGGCCAGTGCGTCAAGCAGTGTTTTGCTGTTTTCACCGACCAGGGCGGCCATGCGTGGTAATAATTTTTCGCCCAAATGGTCTTGCAACCTGCCAAAGCGGCTGACAAAGGCTTCAACTTTTTCTGCAGTTTCAGGTTGCTGGCTCAAGCTTTGCACCCAGGCAAGATCGATTGGCAGCGCAAAAAGGGTGGTTTGGCTGTAATGCAGTTGCTTGGCCTCCTTGCGTGCCAAATCGAGCGCCAGTAGCGTTGCCTGGGCATGTTCTGGCAGGTATTTGAGGCTCATAACTCGATTCCGGTTTGCCGTGCAATTTCCAGTACCGGTGCTGCTGGTGTTGCAATGTCTTTGAGGATGATGTCAATTTTACGGTCGCCCAATTTGCGTATCAGCGCAACATAGATTGCCCCGATGGTGCTGGCACGGTTATCAACCAGGTGGTCGGTTTCAAACAGCAGATCAATGTCCCCACCTTTTTTGGAATCATCGACACGCGAACCAAAAAGAACAACCCGTGCATCATCGCCAAGCACAGCCTGGGCTGTTTGCTTGATGGCTTCAATTTGGTCTAGGGTGAGGCGCATGGTGTGAGGGGATAAAACTTTAGGGCTGAAACAAAGTTGAATTTGCTGCGATATTAATAGCTGCTTACTTTTATCTTTGCGGCGTTGCGTTGGTTTTTATGTATGGCATTGATCGCAGCCGATTCGGCAACGACACGGATCATGCCATGCGCTTGCGCTTTTCCATCAGAAGTTCACACCCAAGTAACTCTCAATTTTGGTCACGGCAAACTCCAGCATCTCCCGCGTCAGCGCAGGCTGCACG
>Ga0210042_1001583_pt1 | contig 18686 bp, 16 predicted proteins | sample CryGeymeta201518_FD_183982 | JGI IMG/M metagenome (GOLD analysis project Ga0210042, IMG submission 183982) | Groundwater microbial communities from Crystal Geyser aquifers in Utah, USA - Crystal Geyser metaG 2015-18 (SPAdes) (version 2) | ecosystem: Environmental > Aquatic > Deep subsurface >... | reverse complement strand
CTACTCTGTAGCTTTTGAAATTTATTTTTTATTATCATTCTACAAAGGTTACGCAACTTTGTTGCTAGGAAAGGACTATTTTAGATTTTATAAATGTCACTCATGTTATCATAACCTATTTATATTCTTTCTGAAACGCTCCATTTTTCAAAATCACAGTTGAAATTTTATTTACTTTTGCTTCATTGGAAAGTAATTTTATTCTTGAACTATAATTTGTATCATCAAAAATGATATATTTTGTTTTAATGTCTTTGAGTTCTGCCAATGTATAAATCGGATTATTGCTTATCCAAACCATTTCTATATTGTCTAATTTTGGGAGAAATTTAGTTTCCTTTTCTAGCCTTTTATTCCATAATAGAATTGTTTTATTACTCCAAAGAATGATTTTTCCTCCATTCCAATCACGAATTTGTACAATTTCATTTCCCTCTTGATAATTTTCATTTTCGGTATAAATTGAATCCAAATTAATCAGTTTGTTTTCAGTTTTTCCATTGGAAAGTAAATCTCCAGTTAGCCAATAACTTTGAGCATTTTTGTTATAAAAACTAGCTGAATCTAAAAGCGTAACACTTCTTCTTCCTTCTTGCAAACTAAGCGCAAAACCTTTTCTTATTTGATAAAAAACCAATCGTTTTTGATTTTCTGCATCTAAATTTTTGTATAAATTTATTCCAAAAAAAAGCAGACTACACAGCAAAGAAAAGTAAAAGAAAATTCGCTTTGGCAAAACAAAAAAGCAGAATAAACCTACCATAAGTGCATATAAAAGCATACTTTCAGCAAAACTAACTCTAATGTTTTCTAAAACAGATACAGGTAATCTTTCTATTCCAAAAACTAAATAATTGACAGTCTGTATAATCCAAGACAAAATCACTCCTAAAAAACAGCTTATCGTCATGCTCAAAAAACTAGACAAAATTACGGCTATTGCACCATACAAAATTACAATCGCAGCAGGAATAACAACAAATCCAGAAAGCCAAAAATAAGTAGGAAGTTGATGAAAATAATACAGACAAATAGGAAAAGTAATAAGTTGAGCAGCCACAGAAACGGTAAGCAGTTCCCACAGATATTTTATAATTTTGTTAGGAGGAGTATAGACTTTGGCTAATTTGGGTTGGATAAGTACAATTCCTAAAACAGCCAAATAGGAAAGTTGAAAACCTACTTCAAAAATCATGTACGGACTAAAAAGCAACAAAATAATGGCAGAAAAAGCTAAATTATTATAGATAGTCGAACGCCTACTAAACGTCTGTCCAATCTGAATGAGCGCAAACATAGCCGAAGCACGAAGCACAGAGGGCGAGAGTCCAGTAAGAAAAGCATAGCCAAACAAAATGCTCAAAATAAAAGACAAATAAAGATATTTTGACTTTTTGTGTTTCTTCAAAAAACCTAGAAAAAATGCCACCATTGCACTCAAAATACCGACATGCAAACCCGAAACAGCCAAAACATGCGTTGCACCAGCCGAACGATAAGCATCTTTTACTTCATTATCCAAGCCATCTCTAATTCCTAAAAAAAGCGCACTTGCAACTCCGTAACTCTGTTTTGAAGGCATCGTTTCTTTCAAAATACTATCCGAATAAATACGAAAATCAATCGCTTTTTTACGAAATTGTTGTAAGATAGATAAGTTACTTTGAATTTCAGTATTATTTTGATTGTTTACCAAAACGACATCATACGAATTGATAAAATCTTGATGCCAAATATAATGGTACTTTAAGTATTTTTGATAGTCAAATGAAGATGGATTTTCTGGAGGATTTGTCAGAATAGGAGAACCTTTTATCAATAATTCATCGCCAAAATTATAAATTTTATCGGTATTATTTATGAAACTTGTATCGTTTAGAAATTCATTTTTTTTGAGGTAAACCAATACTTTTCCCTCTGCTAATTGCCACGTTTTTTCGGTACGAATTTTTTCTATTTCAAACTCAAATTTATAGGATTTTTCACGCTCTTGAATCTCTGAAACAATTTTTCCTTGATACGCTAAAACCGTTTTTTGATTGTTTTGAGAAATAGTTTTGATATGTAAAAGTCTTTCTTTTGGATTTATATTAGCGACCAAACTCATTCCAAGTGCCACAAAAACACCTAGTAAAGTCAGTAAATGAAGCCAAGAAAAACGAGTTTTTGAAGTTGCTTTTACAAGAAAATGAAGTCCAAAATAAGCAACTACAAAAGCAGTCAAAATTCCCAACGAAAACGCTAAACCAATTTGTGTATTTTCTCCTACTAAAATTCCGATAATTAATCCCAAAACAGGGCGTACAAGTGGATAAGAAGCCCAACGAAAAAGAGGTTTATCTCGTGGGGTCATAGGAATTGGTTGTTTAGGATTGATTATTTTCTTCCCATTATCAACGTCTGATTACAGACGATTGCTAAGGGAGTTTTTTATTTTTTTGGAAAGACGTTATTTTTTGTCTTCTTGAAAATTAATTTTTTCTACAAACTTATCGTACTTTTCTTTTTCTTCTTTTGGATAACGAATTTCGAAAGAACGAAAACCAGTAGGTGTTTTTTCGGTACGTAGATAATATACTTTTCCGTTCTCAAATCCAGAAATCACAAAAAATTTATCATTAATGGTTTGATATTCTACTTTTCTTTTTTGAGAAATATATTCTTTTTCTTGTTGTAGAGTTCGGTTTTGTCCGTTTACGCTGCCCCAAACTAAAAGTTCTATTTTTCCTCCGTCGATATAAAAAATCTGCCCGTCCTCAGCTTTCGAACTTCCAAATTTTTCAAAAACAGCAGGATAATCCAAACAATACTCAAAACGGTCGTTGCAATATTCCGATTGAGTAGAACATGATAGTATTGTGATAGGAAATAAAAACAAAAAAAGATATGTAACTATTTTAATTTTCATATCTTAAATTTATGAAATATTTCTGACAAACAAAAAATTATTCCCATTCTTCTAAATTTTTATCTTCAAAAATATCATCTATCAATAATTCATCATCTCCATTTTCGTGCACACGTTTAAAATCTTCTTCCCAGTTTTCTCTTGGTGGTTTTGATACTTCTGTATTTTCGGTTTCTTCTTTCATAATCATTTTTAGAAAATAGCATTTTTTAATCTAAAAAAGACAAATATGCCACATTTTTACACAATATACTTTTTTCGTAACAGAAATTAATGTTTAAGCATATCAAAAAAAAATGTAAATATTCAAACAAAAAGTTAAAATAAACTAATTCACTCTTCTTCAACATGTATAATTACTTAAATTAAATATATTTGCATGTCAATAATACTATTATTATTTATAGGGAATTATTTCTCAGCCCTTATTTAAAGAGAGAAAAATTTATTTGTATGAAAAATTTATTTGTATGAAAAATTTATTTTCATGTGCTTTAGCAGCTCTTTTATTTGTATTTTTTATTGCTTCTTGTGCTAAAAAAGACGAAATTACTTTATCTCAACAGGATAATTCTTTGTCTGAATTAAAAATAACTACAGATTCCTATATTTCTAGTCTTGCTTCTTCTCCTAAAATAGATAATAATACACCTCAAGTACAAGGATTTTGGGATAGAATTAGAAATGTATTAACTGTGATAGGGGATTTAGCTGGTGGAGCAGCAGGATGGGGAATAGGTGGTCCAATAGGTGCTATTATTGGTGGTGGTGCTGCGTCAGCGTTAATGTATTATGAGATAAATGATGGTAATCCGATAGTTCCAAAAGATGAAACAGTAGCTTATGCTGCTGCGAATCCAAATAATCCTTTTGACTATGTAGGCTATTATCATTATTATACTATGAATCAAATAGCAAAACCTCCTAATGATTACATAAATACTGATGGCACTTTCTCTACTCAAAAGTTTCACAGTTTTAGTGGAAATTTGTTGCAACAACAAGGAGTTATTACTTATACTCAGTTTAATAATTTATCTCTTTCTAGTGTAGAAAATAATTTATTATATATAAAAAGTAATTTGAATTATTCCAACTCTAGTGTAGATGTAAATGGTTTTTTAAATACTATTCATACTGATGGCAGAATAAATTCAGGCTCTAAAGACGCATTAGTTTCTTATTTCAACGCTCTTCAAAGTTTTTCTCGACTTCAATCAGCTACTGTACAAGATATAAACAATTTTATTTCTTATTCTACAACTATGGAAAATACAGTTGCTTCTTCTGCTCTAAACTCTGACGATAAAGCAATGGTACTTTCTACTATGGCTACTGCTAGATATGGAGTACATTATTGGTTAAAATAAAAATTAAATATACAAAATTATGAAATCATTCTTAATGTTTTTGATATGCTTTTCTTTTATTGTTTCTAATAGTTTTTCTCAAAGCAATATAGTAGAAGAAAACCAAGAAATACAACAATCGAGTAACGACAAAATCAAAGGTAAATTTTATATTTCAGTTGGAGGCACTTATGTTCCTTCCTTTGCCTTGAGCAGCAATTTAACTAAAGACGGACTATCTAGCTTAGATAATTTAACTTTTTTTAATGCAGGAATAGGAGCGCAATTTGAATATAAACGTTTTCTAACCACTGTAGGTATTGGTAGTTTATCTTACAAGAAAGATGAAGATACTTATAAATATCGTTTAAGGGGTGTAGTAAATAGTTTGGATTTATCTTATAGATTTGTACAAACAAATAATATTGGATTTAATATTGGACTGGGAGCAAGTCAAACCTTGTCATCTTTCCAAATTCTTTCTAAAAATACTATTCAAAACCTAAATACTATTAATCCATCAAATCAAACAGGTGCAATAGTACTTAACTATAATTCTATAAATTTTAGAGTTAATGCAGGTTTTTCAGTAATTAGAGATAGTTCTCCTTTAGATATTGTTTTCACTTACCAACAAGTCGTAAATAATGCTACATGGGAATCAGATTATGCAACATTATCTAATTCTCCTTCTGAAAAAGGGCAAAGCCAATTTTCTGTAGCTTTGAGAATGTATCTTTTTACTAAGAGTCGCTAATCAAATTCTTTTTTTTTATTTAACCTCCCTACTCTCTAAAAACAGAAATTAGGGAGGTTCTTTAGTTAAGTCTAAGATTTATAGTTGTCCAAATCTACAATTATGAGGTCTATTATTTCAGAAAGATGTTCAAAATCTTTATCTGTGGTAATTAAAGTAAGATTTAAAACCTTTGCAGTAGCTGCAATCCACAAATCATGTTTTCCCATATTTCTAGCCGAAAAAGACGATTTTTTACCTTCCCATTGTCTCAAAATCCCTTGACTATACGCCTCTAGCTTTGCAAAAATTTCTACTATTTCAGTAACATTTATATCTGCCACTAAAAAATTATCTAATAATTTGGCTAACTTTTCTAGCTTTGTTTTGCCCCACTTATTTCGGTAGGCTATAGATTTTATTTCTCCTAAAGAAACAACAGAAATAAGCAAATTATTCTCAACTGAAAATAGTTTTAAATCTTCTTCTAACTTTTGAGTGGGTGCATAACAAATTGTCGTTTTTTCAATTAGTTGTATGCTACCTAATCCATAAACAGGGTTAAAACCCTGTCCAATTTATAATTCAGTGTAGTTTTTTAATTGAACAAGGTTTTAACCCTGTTTTTATTTTCTTTTGTGCGACAATTTGTTATGCACCCGTTGTTGTATTTCTAATATAAGTCAGTAGAATATTTGTATCAAGAATATAATTTTTCACTTCATATAGTTTTATATGTTGAATTAGTCTAGCATTTCTAAAAGCTCATCTAATGACTCTGTAATTTGAATGGCATTAGCTTGTTCAAAAAAACTCTTCTTAGAAATAGGCTTATAGTTTTGCTCTTTGATTAAATCTTCAACACTAATTTCTGTTTTCATAGGTCGTACTGCTTTATCCCATAAACGTTGTTGATTTATTTGGGCTTCTAATTGAGCTAGTAATCGTTCATTTTGCAATAGAACAATTTGCTGAATAAGATTATATTTTCGTTCTTGTATCATAAATTTTTGTTTTTTATCTAGGAAACGAATTAGATAAGATTTAGGTTATAATTTTACTGTGTCAGTATTGCTACCAACAACAGTAATAATGATTTCCTCTGCCGTTGTCGGTGTCCCCACCAACGACAATTTTACCATTTACAAAGGCAAATTTCCATGCTTTTTTCTAGGCAAAGAATCTACTTTATTCTCTAGCATTTTGAAGGCACGAAGTAATTTTTGACGTGTCTGTTCTGGTAAAATAACTTCATCAATATAACCTCTATGCGCTGCACGATATGGATTAGCAAATTTTCGGTTGTATTCGTCTTCTTTTTCTTTTAACTTTTCAGCAGGATTTTCAGCAGCCTTTATTTCATTTTTGAAGATAATTTCGGCTGCCCCTTTTGCTCCCATAACGGCAATTTCTGCATTTGGATAAGCAAAATTCATATCTGCACCAATGTGCTTTGAGTTCATGACATCATACGCACCTCCGTAAGCCTTACGAGTAATGACGGTAATACGTGGAACTGTCGCCTCACTAAAAGCATACAAAAGTTTTGCACCGTCTGTAATTACGCCATTCCATTCTTGGTCTGTCCCCGGTAAAAACCCCGGTACATCCACTAAAACAAGCAACGGAATATTAAAGGCATCACAAAAACGAACAAAACGAGCTGCTTTTTTACTAGCATCAATAGTCAAACAACCTGCTAAATTGGAAGGTTGATTTCCTACAATTCCGATACTACGTCCACCAATTCTACCAAAACCAACTAAGATATTTTCAGCATAATTTTTATGAACTTCTAAAAAGCTATTTTCATCGATTGTTCCTTCGATGATTTCACGCATATCATACGGCTTGTTGGCATCTTCTGGAACAATAGTATTTAAAGCTGGACGGAGTTCGTCGTCTTTTGCTTCGTAAGGATAAACTGGCGCAATTTCTTCGCAGTTTTGAGGAATATAAGAGATAAGTTTTTTCAAATCTTCGATACATTGAACCTCATTTGCACACGAAAAATGAGCTACGCCACTTTTTGTACTGTGTGTACTTGCGCCTCCTAATTCTTCTGCCGTAACTTCTTCATGCGTAACTGTTTTTACTACATTTGGACCTGTTACGAACATATACGACGTGTTTTCTACCATCATAATAAAATCTGTAATAGCAGGAGAATACACAGCACCCCCAGCACAAGGCCCCATAATAGCAGAAAGTTGAGGAATTACGCCTGATGCTCTTGTATTTCTATAAAAAATATCTGCATAACCAGCCAACGAAACAACCCCTTCTTGAATCCTTGCACCACCCGAATCATTAAGACCGATAATAGGCGCACCGTTTTTCATTGCCATGTCCATCAATTTACAGACTTTTTCGGCATGTACTTCTGAAAGCGAACCTCCAAAAACAGTAAAATCTTGTGAAAAAACATAAATCAAACGACCATTTACCGTTCCATACCCCGTAACGACACTATCACCCAAATAATGCTCTTTATCTAATCCAAAATCTTTAGTTCGGTGCATTACAAAACGTCCGATTTCTTCAAAAGAACCTTCATCTAAAAGTAATTCTATACGTTCTCTTGCTGTGAGTTTACCTCGTTTGTGTTGTGCATCTATGCGATTTTGTCCACCACCGAGCATTGCTTCTGCATTTTTTCGGTCTAAGACTTCGTTTGGAGTTTGTCCGTTGTATGGGTTTTGTTGGCTCATGGGTTTGGTTTGTGTTTTTATGGTTTGTGAGTTTTTTGTTATTATGATTTTTCTATTAGAAAATCTTTTGCTGAGCATTTTTTATTCTTTGTTCAGCTATTTTAAAATATTCTTGTTCAAGTTCATATCCTTCAAAATTACGATTTTCTAACATACATGCCACTCCTGTACTTCCACTACCCATAAAAGGATCTAAAACTGTTTGATTTTCAAAAGTGAGAAGGCGAATTAAGTGTTGCATTAACTTAATAGGTTTTACAGTTGGGTGCATATTAAAGGTATCTTTTTTACGCCTAACTTTAGGTTCTATATAATGTTGGTCGTGAAAATTTCCATAAGTACTTATCAAGAAATATTTGTCATAATCATCTTCTAACTCTTCAGAACGAATAACATTAGCAGGAACTCTACCTAAAGGATGTGGATTGTGTCCTACTTTATCTTTATCTTCATCAGGACTATAAGGAAGTCTAGTTTTTTCAAGATTCATGGCACCTGTTCTATACTTTTTTATATTTTGTGCAACTGTTAGCCCTTCTTCAATAGGTTTTTGAACTAAAATAATTGGCTCGTAAGCAGGTTTGAGATTATAACCAGCACCATCATATATTTTACCCAAATCGGAAGCAGGCTTTTTCTTTTTCTTGCCATTTACTTTATATGTTTCAGCTCCTTCTTTTACATATCCTATAACATAATTATACTGACCATATTCCTCACTTTCCACGCCAAGTTCTTTATCAATATCTAGACCCACATTACGAGTTTTGGGCATTCCATTTAGATAACACCACATTAAAACATCTTTAATTATGAATCCACTCTCTTCCAAATGTTTCATTACATGATGCATAACTCTTGGAAAAGAAAATACTAAACCGTATCCTCCTGGCTTCAATTTATCGAAAGAGTCTTTCCAAATTTTTTCGTCAGGTACTTTTCCTTTTTCACCTTTATCCCAATGATGATTTTGATAAGCTATACCATAAGGAGGATCAGTAATCAAGGCATCAATTGAGTTTCTTTCTTGATATTTTAAAGAATAGCAAGATTCTTCATATATGTTATAATTCAACTTATTTTCAGCCATTTCAGATTTGTGCAATTACTTTTACAGTTTTTTTTAATAATTAGCAAAGTTACAAAATAGTTAGCATAATTTTTACTATTTTTGAGAAATACTAGGGTAAACGCACGAAACTTTTTATACTGCTTTCAGTATGTTTAAACACACTTTAACTATCAGAGTAAATTCAATTTGCAAAGTTAAAAACTAGCTTGATTTGCTTTAAACGAGTACATTTTTTTTTCGTGCGTTTACCCTATGAGAATACTTTTTTGAACCACAGAGTTAAGAGAGTTTAAAGAGAATTTCAAATGAAATTAACTGGTAACTGATTACTGTTCACTAATAACTGTTAAAAGCCTAATGCTTGTTGAAATTCGGCTACTCTTCGGTCTTTTTCTTCGTTTCGAATTGTATCTAATTTTTGTTCGATTTCTAATTCTAATTTTAGCTCTTCTTCAAACGCATTTTTCAGAACTGTAAGCGACTGATAGGCATCTTTACGAGTTTGAACAAATGAATTTGTTTTGGCTTGATAGACTAAATACTCAATTCCTTTTTTCTGAGTTTCTTTAGGTTGATTGATAAGATATTGCGTAAAATGATTTAAGAAATAACTCATTTCTGAACCTGAAATTCTATTCAAATTTTTCTCAAACCAATCGTATTTATTTTCAATCCCATAAACAGAATAATACTCTCCCAACGCATAAACGACATGACGCTCTTCGATATCTTCAAAAGGCTCAACTTTGTCTAAAGCTTCTGCACCATAAACATTTATAAGCGAGTAAATCGTATTACTGATTACAAAATAAGAAGAATCTTTTAGCGTTTGTTCCCACAATTTTGGAAAAGGACCATACTGTGAAATAATATCAATGGCAGACGCACGAGTTAGATTATCTGTATCATTAAGAGCCATTTCTTTGAGCAAAGTTACGATTTCTGTAATCTTTTTCTCAGTATTTTCGCCTTCTGGGTTTTCCAAGTTTGCAAGATTATATTCTCCTAGCGAGCGAATAGCCTGTGTTCTGTACGGCGCAAATTTATCAGTTGTCGCTACTTCCATTAATAAATTAAAGGTAGTGTCATTTTCTACTGAACCAGCCAAATTATACAAAGCTGCTATTTTTTGACTATAATTTTCATAATTTTTTGCTTGTAAACGCCATTCTGCTGCTGTTTTTTCGTCTTGATTTTTTTGAGCCAAAAGATAACCAGAAGGGTCAAAGACTACCAATTCAGGCTTTGCTTCTGTCTTAAATTCAAAAATCTGTTCATCTTTATCTAGCGTAACTTTATGTCGTGTAGCTTTTCCATTTTCCCAAATATCTACCTCTAAAAGCAGACGATAAATAGGAGAATAACGCAAATCTTGCGTTTGAGTAATGGTCATTTTGAGCGTTCCATTTTCATAGTTTTGGTCAATATTTAGTTCTGGGTGTCCTGCTTCCATAAACCATTGATTAAAGAACCACTTTAAATCCTGTCCTGTAACTTCTTCTGCAATCAATCTCAAATTATCTAATTCTACGGCTTTAAAAGCATTTGCTTTTACATACTTTTGAAGTGTAATTTTGAAGGCTTCATCGCCAATATGATAACGCAACATATTCAAAACTACTGCACCTTTTGCGTAGGAATGAGAATCAAACATATCGTCTTCGCTTGTATAAAAATAACGAATAATGGGTTCTCTTTTGGCTTGAGATTCTCTCAAATAGCTCATTTTTTCGTTTGCTATATTTGCATCAGCTTCTTTTTTTCCTTGACTATGTTCTAACCAAAGGTACTCGCCATAATCTGCAAATGACTCATTCAAAGAAAGATTTGCCCAAGATTCGGCAGTCATTAAATCTCCAAACCATTGATGAAAAAGTTCGTGAGAAATAATTCCCTCCCAGTCGTGGTCTTGAACCGAACGTTTATCCACTAAAAGTCCTTCCATAAAAACAGATGCACTCGTGTTTTCCATTGCTCCCGAAGTATAATCACGAACAATAATCTGTGCGTATTTTTCCCAAGGATAAGGATAATCTAAGTAATTAGAATAAAACTCAATCATTTCAGGCGTTTTGCCAAAAACATCTTTTGCATACGGTGCGTGCCACTTTTCGGTATAATAATACAAAGGAACATTTTTCCATTTGTCTTCAATAATAGCAAATTCTCCTACGGCAACCATTGTCAGGTAAGGCGCATGAGGTTTTTCCATTTTCCAATAATCGGTACGTGTTCCGTCTTGATTTTTTTGAGAAGAAACAAGTCTTCCATTCGAAAGCGTTTGAAAAGAATCGTTTACTGTAATAAAAACTTCTTGTGTTCCTCTAAAATTTGGAGCTTCAAAAGTTGGAAACCACATGGAATTATTTGAGGTTTCGCCTTGTGTCCAAATTTGTCTTGTTTTTCCTTTTGTTTTTCCTTCTGGATTGATAAAGAAAAAACCTTCTTCTTCAATATTTGAAAGTACACTATTTGTCCAAATTGCTTCGTTTGGTTTGGCGATATAATTTATTTCTACCGTTATTTTTTCTTCTCTTGTATATTCTCTATCCAAACGAACAGTCAGCCATTTTCCATCATAATCCCAACGCAAAGGCTTTGTAACATCGTTTTTCGAACTTCCTGCTAGTAGTTTTATGGATTCGATAGCTAATCCTTTTGCATCTAAATCAATTTTGTTTTGGTCATAAAAATAAGGCTGAACGGTCAGAGTAGCCGTCGAATAAACCCATTGTCTTTCCCAATCAGGTTTTAAGTCTAATTTTGTATGGATTAAATCAAATTCTTTTGTTTGGGAGGCGTGATAACTTCCTTTTTTTGGTTTCCAAATTGGTTCTGGAATTTCTTTTTTAAATTGATTTTCAGATTCTTCTATCGGAACAAGAAATTCATTAACTGTATTTGTTGAATCTTTTTTTGTGGTGGTATCCCCTGTTTGTTGTGTAGGCTTACAAGAAGATACAAAAAGTGAGGTAGAAACTAAAAAAAGAACTGCAAAAAGTGTAGGCACAAACTGAACAGACAAAAAGGAAGAGAAACGTAGCGATTTATTCATACTGAAAGGAGATTTTTGTAAAATTTTATACAACTTACAAAAAAACTCAAATTTAATGAATAAAAAAAGGGAATTTTTTGGATTTATGTTTAATTATCTGATAACAAAATTGATAATCTATTTTGTAAATCACTATCTAGGTTGGATAAATCTTGATTTAGTAAAATTGATTTGAGTTCTTTTGTAAGAATAAATTTTTCATTTTCTAACCCATTTTTGATAGCTTGTTTTGACCAAAAATCTTTTCTCCTACTCAAATTATTTGTTTTGCTATTTCATTCTAAAGCAATTTTAGGATTTGTATTTTCTTTAAATTCAGTTTGTAAGGTTTGTATAAAGGTGTTCATCTTAAAAAAAGTAGTATTTTTGTGATAATAAAGAGAATGTTTTTGACCTCTACCGAATAGAAAATCAATTATTGACCTTTTTAAATAAAAACTATAATGAAATTAATTAAAGATTTGGTCCTTCCGACAATTTAGCGATAATTTCCTAATTTAGCGTTCCTATGGATACTAACACAATAGCAATTTTATTAGGTTTTTCAGATTTTTCAGTAACAAAAATAGAGTCTTCTCCACTTCGCTTGACTATTTATGGAGAAAGTAATTTAGCAGATTCTATCTGTCCTAATTGCTTGAAAAAGTGCAATAAAGTGACTTCTACTTCGGAACGTATTGTTCGTGACCGAAATATTTTAGACAAAGAGGTTTATTTACACTTAACCTCTCGTCAATTTTATTGTCAAGATTGTACTCGTTACTTTCAAGAAGTTTTTAGTTTTGTTTCTAAGCAAAAAAATCAAACTCATCGTTTGGAAAAATATCTTTATTTGTGTTTGAAAGATAGCAGCTTCAAAGAAGTAGCTATCCGAGAAAATATACTTTGGGATGTTTTAGAATATCGTGATAAAGAGTATTTAAAAGCCTATTTTTTATCTAAAGGGGAGGTCTTTTGTAATGGCGTAGAAGTATTTTCTTGTGATATGTGGGAGGGATTTTCAAATACAGCCAAGGAAGTATTTCCCAATGCTGATGTAGTCATAGATCGCTTTCATTTTTTTCAGCATTGTAATAAAGTGCTAGATAGCATTCGTAAAGAGTTACGACGAAAAGATGATAAAAACGTACATTTCAAGCAAATAAAATGGCTTTTATACAAGGCTTGGAAAGACCTTACTCATAAAGAAAGACGAGCTTTACTTAAAGCATTTAGGTTTAGTTCAACGCTTAGACGAGTTTATTTTATGAAAGTAGAATTACAAAATATATTTAATACTGATTTGAGTAAACAAGAAGCTAAAAAACTACTAGACCAATGGATAGAAGAAGCTCAAAAAATAAATCATAAGGCGCTAAATAGATTTATAAATACGTTTAATTCTTGGAAAAATGATATTATTAATTTCTTTAAAGATAGATGTTCTAACGGAATAGTAGAGGGAATTAATAATAAAATTAAGACCCTCAAAAGGAGTGGGTATGGGTTTAGAAACTTTCAAAATTTTAGATTGAGAATTATAGTCAAATTCATATAATCGCTAAAAAGTCGGAAGAGCCAATAAATGAGATATTATCAATTTTATGCTGCCGTTAAAAAAGCATTTTTTGCTGCCAAAAATCAAGACTTAGAATTTACTTTTTCTATTATAAATCCCAACTCAAAAGAAAAAGGGTTGGATGATTTGGGAAAAAATCATTCTACTTTTGAGATTCAAAAACAACTCAGAAACACAAAAACACACAATAATTTATTCTATCATTTTAGATTAGATAGTAAAAAAGATACAAAATCTGCTCTCTATGCCCTCCAAAAAGCATTTTTAGCCAGTCAAAGAGGAGTAGAAAAAAATGAACAAATTAAAATCAAAGGTTTTTTAGGAAACCAACTTGTAGAAAATCATTCGTTTGTAAAGTCGTTAAAAAACAACCAATTTACTTATTTGCAAGCTCCAACTGGAATAGGAAAATCTTATTTTGTAAAACATCATTTAACCCAATTTTTAAATAAAAAAGACTACGTCGTTCTATATGCTGCACCTAGAAATGCTATCGCAAAACAACAGGCAATAGAACAAAAAAACGGAATAACTAAAATCGTTTATGTAGCAGACACAGCTACAAAAGCCATTGAACGACTAAAAGCAGAAAAACACGATATTATTTATACTAATTTTGATAAATTACCTGATGCCTATCACGTACTTTCCACTTTTTACAATAAAAAAATTGTCATTGTCATCGATGAAGCACATTTGATAACAAGTGATAGTATTTTTAGACCCAAAGTAATTGGAAAGGTAGTGGAAACACTTCTTAAAAATCCTACCAATTTACTCATGAGTGCTACGCCTACACAGCTTTATTTGAAAGATGCCACTATCAAAAAATTTGAAGTCGTCGCTGAAGATAAAAAAGAATATGCCTTGCCTTCGCTTGTTTTTTGTACAGATAAAAAAATGACTTCTTTTGCTTTTGAAAAGTGTCAGAGCATAGTAAAAAATAACGAAAGAGCCATTATTCATCTCAATTCTATCGAACAGGCTCGTACATTACAAAGCCTTTTGAAGAAAGAAAAAATAGGCGTGCATTTCTTGGCTTCGACAGGACTGACACCTACTGAAAAAGAAAATTTTGATAGCATTCAACGACAAGCTACTTTTCATTGGAAAGACGATATACAAATTATTATCACTACTTCAGTGCTAGAAACAGGCTTTAATATCGAAACAGATAGAAAAACGACAGCTATCTATTTCAATAAAACACAAGGAGGATTTGATAATATAGCCTACCGTCAGTTTATTGCTAGGATGAGAAATTATGATAAAATAGAAGTGGAAAATATAATTGTAACCCAAAATTACAGTCATTTTCTGCCGTCTGAATCACTTGTATTGGAATATGATTATCAAAAAACAATTAATCGTGCTGCAAAAGATCAAATCTCGCACAATGAACTCTACCAAGAGTATGGCAATGAGTATGATGGAGAGTTCCACGAATATGAACTAAACGCACTCAGAACTGATGCCTCTAAATACCTTTATTTTGATGATAAAAAGGAGTGTTTTGAAATAAACTATCAACAAATTTTTGCAGAATATACACACCATGCAACCAAACAAGGAAGTCCTTATTTTGAAAATCCAAAAGAGATTTTATTTTATGAACAAAAAATCAATGAAGGTGTGAGCCAGTACGAACAATTCCAAAAAGCAGAGCGAGACAGAGCAGAGCAGGAAGTTGTCCATCTCTTTGTAAATGATTTTGAAAAACTCGTGGTTTCGGTAGAAAAATACACGCAAGATGTAAAACTAAAAGCAAAACTAAATTTAAGTTCGTTAGAAGAACCTATTTTGCTAACTCCTTTGCAGCTCATTGTAGCCGAAGTACTTTTAAAACACTATTTACATTTACTCAAAACGAGTAATTCGAAAGGAATTACAGATATCCCTACTTTAAAATCGATTTTAGTAGATACCGAAAACTTGACGTTACGTAAAACAAATGACCTGCGAAAACGAAAAATGAAATTTATTTCCTATTGGCTACTACTGCGAAAAGCGAAAAAACAGCGTTTAGGAGTTTCTGAATCTCTACAAGTACAAGAATACAAACGAGTAATTGGCATCATGGAGGAGCTAAAAGACCAAGTTCTGTCTGCCGAGCAAATTGTAGAAGCAGTCAATCGTTTTCAGCATCAAAAAAAGAGGTATTCTAAAAAGAAATGTTTTGAAGTATTACAATTACTTTACACGATAGAACGAACAGCAAAAGTAAAGGACGGAAAGAAAACGTATTATTACACTTTTGTTAGCGTAAAAGACTGGGAAACAGAACTTTATAACCTTCTAGGAGAAGAATATACAGCCACTAGAACGCCCTAAAAGGACATCAATTAGCCTAAATTTACTATTACAATACAACCTAAATTCATATCCATAGAAACAAAAAAAAAGAACAAATACATACCGATTTTATAAAGTAGAAAAAATAAAACTACTCTTAATTTCAAAAATACCGTTTTGGAAATGCTTTGAGGTGGGTTTGTGTAAAATAGAAACGTATAGACTTAAAAGTTTAATTACGTAAATGTGTTTTTATGTTTTAATAAATTTTGATTAGACTTTTTTGAAAATAGCTAAATCGTAATAACACAACTGAATAATTAATATTTCAACAATTAAATAAAAACGTAATAACACAATTCTACTTGTAAGTTGTTGTGATTGATAATTATTTTTCTATTTTTAAGAAAATAGGGAACACATTAATTCACACAAAAGCATAAATATATAATTGCGTTTTTGTGTTTAAATTAAATAAAGCCAATAATTCAAAAATATAGTTGAGAGCTTAGAATTACATTCTGTTGAACTCAACAAGTTGTAATTTTTCACAACATACAAACACAATTATTTATTTGTGTTTAATCAATCCCTAGTTTTTTAGAAATAGAAAACCATTTTGTTGAACTCAACAAAATGGTTTAATTATCATTTTCGTGGCTTTACGAAAATGATAATTTTTATAACACACAAACACAATCATTTAGTTATGTTTTTATGTAAAATACTTTTATCAGTATTGAGTATCATATTGTGTCTATAAACAAAACGATAATTTTAACACAAAAACACAAATAAATAATTGTGTTTTTGTGGCAAATTAATTATCTTACAATCAATTAGAAACAGTTATTTTTATCACTCTAAAACTTAATCAGAATGAAACAATCAAATGAGCTTTTTGAGAAATTGGAAAGCATTCGCAAAGAAATTGAAAATGTAGAATATTGGTCTGCTAGAGATTTACAGAATGTTTTTGGTTACGATAAGTGGGAGAATTTTCATAAAGTTGTCAAACGAGCAGCAGTTTCTATCGAAAACACCTCTGAGAGCGTGGAATTACATTTTCTTGAGGTCAGGAAGATGTTCACTATTGGGAATGGAGCAGAAAGAGAAATGAAAGATTATGCGCTTACTCGTTATGCGTGTTACTTGGTGGCACAAAATGGCGATCCAAACAAAGAAGAAATTGCTTTTGCTCAAAGTTATTTTGCCGTTCAGACTAGAAAACAAGAGTTAATTGAGAAAAGACTAGAAGAAGCCGAACGAGTACGAAAAAGAGATAAATTGACAGTTTCTGAAAAACTACTTTCTTTGCTTGCTTTTGAACGTGGAGTTGATGGAAAAGGATTTGGGCGTATTCGTTCGAAAGGAGATGCAGCATTATTTGGAGGTAATTCTACTGGACAAATGAAAGAAAAATTGGGAGTTCCTCAAAACAGACCTTTAGCTGATTATTTAGATACTGCTCTTATTGAAGGTAAAACATTTGCTATGAGCATTACAAATATCAATATCAAAAATAAAGACTTGCAGGGAGAAAATGATATAACTGACGAACACATTACCAATAATGACGAAATTAGACAGCTTCTAATTCGTCGTGGTATTTATCCTGAAGAACTTTCTGCTGCTGAAGATGTAAAGAAAATAAAACGACGTTTGGAAAGTCAGAATAAGAAACTTACCAAAACTAACAAGAAAAACTAATCTGTAATAACTACATATTATCAGCAATTCCCAATGTAACACGATTTTGATTTAAAATCGAAAGTTTAGGCGTTTTTTAGCTAAAAAAATCAACATTTAAGAGAGTTTAAAGCCCTTGTTTCAAATTATTAAGCCCTAAAAAGACGTTTTATTGCTAATTTAATTTACATTGGGAATTGCTGATTCAAGATGAGGACTATTGGCATACAAAGCGTCTTCTAAAAACAAAAAAGATTCTTTAGGATATTCGTTGATAAGTGTATCTAACAAACGTTTTACAGCATTTAATTCGCAATCATTTTTTGTAGTTCCATCTTGTTGTTTGATAGTTTCATTAGCTAAAGGAAATACTTCTTGCTTATCAGGGTGTACCAATACAGCACTCAATATGGAATGATGACAAGTAACTGAACCGTTTTTATGTTGTTTACATAAACAAGTAGGACAAGAGCGTTTTTGAGAACTGAAAAATTCTGTAGCATCTATTGAAATGGGATAATAAGCAGAAAATACTTCATATTCTTTGAAAAGACCCTCATTTTTACAATGCGTGTAAAGTTTTGAAAATAAACCTTTAAAAGAATTAGCATCTACATCGTCTAAAATATTACGTACTTGAGAGTCACTTGGAATGGCTTTAATAGAATAAACACTACAAATATTAGCGCTCTCAGTTGGATTACGTTTTTCAAAATCTAGCAGAGAAGGACTTTTTAGAGAAAACATAGCAAAAACACTACTTAATGTATCAGACAAACTATATAAGATATTGGGACGACGAATATCCGTAATATCTTCAAAATAAGGGCGAACATAAGTCTGATAAAGACTATCAAAAGTTGAATCTTTCATAGAAACAGAGTAATAAAGTAAAAGAAGGAAGCAAGGAAGGTTCAAAAATAAATAATATTATTTACATTGGGAATTGCTGTGTTTATTCAAATTTTGTTTATAATATTGACTATTGGATTACTCATTAGCATTCATGAAGTAGCTCATGTAATAGCTGCTAAATTATTAGGATTAAGTGTTAAGAAAATAGGAATTGCTTATTCTCCTATTCCTCATCCTTATGTAGAAGTAGAATTTCCTCGTAAAATAAAAGCTAGACTCATTTATTTGTTTGCAGGAGCATTTACAACACAGATTTTATTTTTTATTAATTATGTTGGAGACTTAGGAAAAGTTTCCCATTCCAGAAAATCGTTCTAATACGTTTTTTACTTGTTGTTTAGAAATATTATTTTTTTGCAAAAAGTCTTGTGTTTGTCTCATTCCTAGAATTTTGGCAATTC
>Ga0210042_1001581_pt1 | contig 18720 bp, 14 predicted proteins | sample CryGeymeta201518_FD_183982 | JGI IMG/M metagenome (GOLD analysis project Ga0210042, IMG submission 183982) | Groundwater microbial communities from Crystal Geyser aquifers in Utah, USA - Crystal Geyser metaG 2015-18 (SPAdes) (version 2) | ecosystem: Environmental > Aquatic > Deep subsurface >... | reverse complement strand
CGGAATTCTTCTTCCGTGCGATACAGCAGGATGGAATGGGTACAGGCTTTCAGGATACCGAGTTGCTCTCCCTGCGGGCGGCCGCCCACATCCACCAGTAGCGGCAGCAAGCGGCTTTCGATGGCGGAGCGCATGTGATCCACAAATTGAGGCGAGTAGCCGGTCTTGTGTTGCAGCCGCAGGGTCCGTACCAGTTCCGCTTTTCCGGTGAGGAACCAATCTCCTTCGCCATCCGGCGCGGCGCGCAGCAGATAGTGAGTAATGCCCAGTTCGCGCAGCCGTTGGGTGAGCAAAAAAGCCAGCACCGATTTCCCGCTGTGAGGCGGGCCGGCGAGCAGAATTGCAGGAAATAAATTTGTGCGCATCCTAAGACCTCCGTTGTAGAAAGAAGGATATGAGCGATCAAACCACGCTGGTAGCTACTTTGGGCGGACAGCCGCAGATCGTTACCTTCACCCTCGACCTGCTCCTGGCGCAGGGAGAGACGATTGACCAGGTGGTGATTGTGTACCCAGCATCTGGCCTGCGCTACCGCGAGTCGTACCGGCGTCTGGCTGGCGAGTTTGCAGGCGACCTTTATGCTAACCAACCCTGCCATTTGCGTGGTATCGCAGTGCAATTTGGAAACGACGCCCTGGCCGATATCCGCACGCCGAACGAGGTCGAAGCCACCAGAAAAACATTCCATACACTCCTTGCTGATCTGAAGGAGCAAAACCAACGACTTCACCTCAGCTTGAGCGGCGGGAGACGGGTCATGGCGTTGATCGCTCTCTCGGCCGCCATGCAGTACCTGACGCCCATGGATCGAGTCTGGCACATTTATACACCGCTTGAACTGACCGAGCAAGCGCAGGAGGGAGCAGTCATGCACGCCCCGCCCGATTCCGGGCTGCGCCTCGTCCCTGTCCCTTTTGTGCCCTGGGCGGCCTACTTCCCTGGCTTGGCGCCGCTGCTCTCCAGTTCGCCACAGGAGATGCGTGAAGCCGCGCTGACTTGGTTGAGCGAGGCCGAACGGGAGCGCTGCCGGCAAGTCTGGGACTCGCTGACGCCGCGCCAGCGGGACGCGCTGCGCGCTTTCGCCAGGGGGATGGATCGCCGCGAGGCCGCAGACTGCCTGAAATTGTCGGTCTACACGGTGGACGACCACCGCGACGTGATCCTGCGGCGCTGCCGGGAGGTGTGGGGAGAAGAACATGAAGGCGATTTCGATCTATACTTCCTGCACGGCCGTTTCTGGCCGTTCTTGCGAGGGTTGGAAGAAGTTTAGTTGGGTAGTTTGTTAGTTTGATGGTTGGGTAGTTGGGTTAGTTCGATAGTCAAATAGTCTGATAGTCGGATGGTCTGGAAGTCTGATGGTCGAATAGTCAGATAGTCTTATGGTCGGATGGTGATATGCGGAAAGTGAAGGGAGTGTAGCGTAAAAGGCGCAGGCCGTCATCCCGAAACGTGGGGAGGAAATTCCCTGCGGGGAGGGGTGAGGAATAAGACCGGTTGGAGTATGATGCCAGATTGGAGTGAATGGTAGAGATGATAAACGTTGATATTCCTCGAGTTGCCAAAACCAATAACCTGATGTTACTTGTTGGCACCAACCCGTTGCCCAACTATGTGGCAGCTAGGTTGTTGGCGCGTGAGGATACACACTTGCACTTTGTTGTTACTGAGGAAATAAAGCAAACTGAAATCCACAAGCGATTAGCCAAGTTGTTGGGCCGTGAACCTACTGATGAAAAGCAATATCTGACTGTGGAGGCCTCTAGCCCAAAAGATATTCGAGACAAAGTGAACGCCCGGGTTGTGTCGAAAGAGTACAGCGGTAGTTGGGGGCTAAACTACACAGGTGGTAAAAAAGTGATGGCAACGCACGCTTACCGGGCAATGGAGGCTGCTCTGGCGGGGAAGGCACAGAGCGGCGTGTATAGTTATCTGGACGCGGATAGTCTATCCCTTGTCATAGAAACACCAAATTCTGCTATACCCTATCCGGTTGATTTGAGTATTCGGATCTCATGGGAACAAATTCTCGAATTGCATGGGCAGTCATTGGTGTGTACGCCCAAAAAGAAACCATTCCACGATGAGGTTGCTCGGGCGTTGGTTGAATATTGTCAACAGAAGAAGAACCATGAAGGATGGCGGGATTTTGTTCGAGAGATGCGCAAGCAAAAAACATCAACTTCTGGAGTGGAAGTTGAGGGCCGCCAGCTTCCGGTTGGCGTGCCTGTTATCGGAGGCAGGACTCCAAGTGAATTGGCTCGTGAATGGGAGACAGATATTCATGATTTACCAGAGTGGGAATATGGCAAGAAGCAGAATTTTTGGAAAACTGAGGTTGAATATCTTTCGGGATGGTTGCACGGCAAGTGGTTGGAGGATCATGTTTTTGCTGAGGCGCTCAAGGCAGGATGTAATACCGATGTGCAGCAGGTAATTGGCTCAATCAGGTTGAAAAGGTTGAAAGAGTTTGAACTGGATGTGGTTGCTATGCGAGGTTATCGCTTGTTCGCCATGTCAGTCACAACCGTTGCGGAGAATCCAAAGGCAGAATACGACTTGGCAAGAATGAAGCTATTCGAAGCGTTGATTCGAGCACGCCAGATGGGTGGCGATGAGGCAAAAGTAGCCCTGATAACTTTCAGCAAGGATCCAAAGCAATTGGAACAACAGGTGGCAGAGAAATTATTCTTATCGCCGGAAAGTGTCAGTGACTTCAGAGATTATCGCAGCCCAGTGCGCGTCTTTGGCTTGACTGACCTGCCCGATTTGGCTCAACATCTCGAAAAATGGTTCAAGGAGGTTCGATGAGCACTTACACTCTCACCATTATTGACGTGCGCCAGGTACAACGATACTTGTTCAACGCCAACGAACTCAAGCAAAATCTTGGCGCGTCGTTCTTGGTGGAACAGGCCACGCGGCTGTGGATCTGGCAAGCTTTGCAGACTTTGCCAATACCCCACAACTGGCCTGATCCCGAAAAGGACGATTTTGACACTGCAAAAACCGTCGAAGGCGGAGCGGCGGAAGTAATTTTCTCAGGCGGAGGCAACGCGGCCATTCTCTTTCCCGAACGCCCCCAGGCAGTGTTATTTGCCAACACCTATACCAAAACCGTCCTGCAAAATGCCCCTGGCCTGGAAGTCGCTATAGGACACACCCCGGTGAATTGGGATGATCGCGAGGGAATGAAAAAGGCCTGGGAAACCATGCAGGAAGAAGTTATGCCACGTCGCAAAGAAGGCCGCGCGACCTCACAGGCATTGATGGGATTGGGTGTGACTGCCGAGTGTGCCTTTACTGGAAAACCGGCAGTTGATGAGATTGACCCAGATCCTGTCACAGGGCGCGGCAAACTGGTATCTGCGGAGGCATTGGCGAAGCGTGATCACGCTGGCTCCGCCAACGATCGTCTACGAGAAACCCTCAGGGCCGATCCTTTTGAGTACCCCAACGAATTCGACGATTTGGGCGGCGAGAGAGGGCGAGCCAGTTATATTGCAATTGTGCACGCTGACGGGAATAATATGGGCAAACGGATTCAAGCATATCTTGATAAAGCCCAGAATAATCGGGATGCCGTTCAGCACATGCGTGATTTCTCCAAGTCGGCTAATCAAGCAGGCATGGGGTCGCTTAAAAAGGTTTGTGAATGGCTATGTAATGTGCCAGAGCGCGATGGACAAAACCGCTGGCTGATCAAAGATTCGCTTGGCGGGCAAGATGCTGTACGTTTGACAGACTTAACCAAACTACCTGTGCGTCCCCTTGTATATGGCGGTGATGACATTACTCTTGTCTGCGAGGGACGATTGGGACTTGCTCTAACAGCCAGACTGCTGGAGGCATTCTCTACCAAGAAACTTGCAGACGAAAAACCTGTGTATGCTTGCGCTGGAGTTGCCATCGTGCATGCCCACTATCCCTTTGCCCGCGCTTACGCCCTAGCTGAGAACCTGTGTAGAGCAGCCAAAAAGCAGGCGCGTACATGGGATGAAAAGGATTCGCAAATCTCCGTCCTACACTGGTATTTTGCCTCCGCCGGGCGTACACAAGAGCATTGGGATGTTATACAGGAACAAGAATACATTGTTCCCGAAGGAAATATGACCCTGCGTCCCTTGACCGTCACGGCAGCACCTGGGATTACTTATGACCGTTGGCGAACATGGGAAGTGTTTCTAAACCAGATAGGATATTTCCGAGGAAATGCCTGGTCAGGGCGGCGCAACAAGATCAAAGACCTGCGCGCTGCTCTGCGGGAAGGGAAAAATGCCGTGGAACAGTTTACCCGGCTTCACGTTCCACTTTATAAAATCCCTGGTTTGCCTGCTGAAGAGAAAACTTCCCAATGCGGTTGGTACGGCAAACGTTGCCTGTACTTCGACGCACTGGAAGCCGATGATCTGTTCATTTGTCCACGCGATGGAGATCAGCCATGAACGAATACACCCTGGAAATCACCTTGTTGAGCGACGCGGCTTTCAGCATGGGCGGCGGGGTCTCGGGGCTGGTGGATTCCGAGGTCCAGCACGACGACCTGGGGCTGCCTGTTATCAGCGGGCGCGCCATCAAGGGGCTGCTCGTCACCGAGTGTGCCGAAATCCTCCACGCCTTGCCCACGACACAAAAGGATCGCTGGCAGAAAACAGCCCTGCGTCTGTTTGGAAAGGCTGGCGAGACCGACGACCAGCCTGGCGGTCTGTGGGTAGGCGAGGCCACCCTGCTCCCCGATCTGGCTGCCCATATTCGCTTTGACCAGAAGCCCTCCGCCGCCGACGTGTTGGACAGTCTCACCGCCATTCGCACACAAACCGCGATGAGCGAATACGGCGCGCCGCTCGATGATACTTTGCGAAGCCTACGGGTGGTCATGCGCGGCCTCACCTTTTACGCTCCGCTGCATCTGGACGACGGCGCGGGCGCAGATGAGCGGGCGCTGTTGGCAGCCTGCGCGCTGGCGCTGCGCCGCGCCGGATTGGGGCGTACGCGTGGCAAGGGCAAAATTCAGGCCTGCATCACCAATCGCCCGCTGGAACCTGAGGCCTTCGCTACCAGCGAGAAAACGTCCAAGCCGCTCACTGGAGAATGGCTCCAACCGCTCAAGGAGGCGTTGACATGAACGCTTTGCTCATCCGTCTCAAACTGGAAAGCCCGCTGCTGCTTTCGGGCGTGGGCAACGGCGACGAAAACAGCGGGCGCACATTGCCCTACCTGCCCGGCGCAGCCCTGCGCGGGGCATTGATCGCTCGTTGGCAGGGCAATAAGGACTTGCCTGCCGACGCTACAGCCCGCCGCCTGTTCTTCTCCGGCGCGGTGCGCTATTTGAACGCCTACCCTGATCTCGGCGGGGAGCGGGCACTGCCCATCCCTGCAAGCTGGCGTAAAAAGAAGGGAGAGGATGACAAGAGAGGCACGGACATCGCTGATTTTGCCTTGTTTGTTGATAAAGACAAGGATACCCGGCCTGGAAAACCTTTTTGCGACGCCGGCGAAAACGATGAATGGATCGTCGTCGAGCCGGATAAGGAACTCAACCTGCACATCGGCGCGCAGGGGCGCGGGCATGTGAGGAAAAGCGATAACACCGTCTTCCAATACGAAGCCCTGGATGGAGGCCAAACTTTCGTCGCTACGGTCATTGCCGAGGATCCTGCCAACCTGGAGGATGTTCGTCGCTTGTTGAAATCCTCCCTGCGTTTGTCCATGGGCCGCTCCCGCTCCGCCGAATATGGCCAGGTCTCTATTCTCAACCCAGACGACCTCGAGATCGAGCAAAACTGGTCTGAAGCCAAATCCAACGACCTGGACGAGTGGACGGTGGTCACTTTCCTGAGCGACGCCTTGTTACGCGATGAGCACGGACAGCCGACGCTGGATTTCGACGCTGTACTAGGCCGCCGCCTGGGGAGAGAAGTCAGGAACGAGAAGGCATTTATCCTACCAACCTTGGTCGGCGGTTTCATCCGCAAGTGGGGGCTGCCTCTACCGCAATCCCCGGCGGTGGGGATGGGCAGTGTGTTCGTGTACAAGGCCGCCGACCTTGCTCCTGCCAACTTGCAAATCTTGGTCGAAAGCGGTGTGGGCGAGCGGCTGGCCGAGGGTTTCGGGCGCATCGCCGTCAACTGGCCGGGGGTGGAGACCTTAAAACTGGCTGATCCGCCGAGACCCATTTGGCGAAAAGCCCCTGCTCTTTCACCAGCCAGTCGCCAACTGGCTCAAGAAATGGCCAATCGCCTGTTGCGAAGAAAACTGGACGACCGGCTGTTGGAAAAATCCCTCAAGCTGACCGTCGAGGGGAATATCACCAACCATACGCTCTCCCGCCTGCGCACCGTGCTGCGTCGCGCCCTGACTGACCCGCAAAAGTCGCTCCAGCCCGTCCCGGACTTTCTGGACGATAAAAAGCTCAAAGAGCCAGCCCGCAAGCAGTTCGAGCGAGTAAGAGTTGGCGACCAGCGCCTGTACCATTGGGCGCAGGAACGCGCTGCGAAAATGGATGCCCTGTCTCCAGAGTGGTTATCCTTGGATGAAAAGCGAGACGCCCTTGCTGTTGCAGGGCAGACCGCGCAGGTGACGGACTTACTCAAGCGGGAATATACCCTGAAATTGCTCGAAGCCGTGGTGGACGGCAAGATGAAACGCAACCGCCAGGAGGCAAAAGAATGAGCGCCCGTTGGGATGAAAAGAACACACGGAAAATCGTGCGCCGGCTGGTCATTACCGGCACATTAACTATGATCACTCCAGCACGTTTCGGCGGTGGTGAAGGCCGCTCGGCGAGCGGTAAGGTTACGGATATGCCGTTAGCCCGCGATCCTGTGGATGGAACACCGCTGCTTACCGGCGCATCCATTGCCGGCGCGCTGCGCAGTTATCTGCGTGAGTGGGAGTTGGGATACGAAAAGCCGGCCGATGACCAAGATGGGTTGACTCTGACACAAACCCTCTTCGGCGATGTGCTCGAAGATCGAAAAGAACCAGAAAGTCGCGAGAGCTGGCTGATCGTGGAGGATTCTCGCGCCACAAGTAGAGATACAGAAACCCGCCCCGGCGTGGCTATTGACCCTAAATCCCGCACTGCAAAAATAAAGGAAGAAGGTGGTTTTCTCTACGATATGGAATTGCTCGAAGCAGGAACTCAGTTTCCCCTACACATCGAGCTGGCGATCCCGGATAATGCAGAAAATCAGAGATCTTTGCTAGAAGGACTGGCAATTGCCCTCACCGGCTTCGAGTGTGGGGAAATTGGCCTGGGGACTCGCAAACGGCGCGGCCTGGGTGAGTGCGAAGTCAAAGACTGGCAAGTCGGGACATTCGATTTGAGAACTCCGCCAGGTTTGATTGCTTGGCTCGAGGGTGGAATTGGCACAAAGCAAACGGGAAAACCCATTGCTGATTTGTTGAACGTAACACTACCCCTCGATCAGCGCCGCCGCTTTACAATGGAGACCAAATTCCGGTTGGATGGCTCGCTGCTCATCCGCTCTGGCAGTGAAAAACCCGACGCGCCGGATATGGTGCACCTGAAATCGCGCCGCAACGGAACGCCGCGCCCTATCCTTTCAGGCACCAGCCTGGCCGGGGCGCTCCGCTCCAGGGCATTGCGCATTGCCAACATCACTGCACCTGCCCAGGCCGAAAGACTGGTCGCGGAAATCTTCGGCCCCGCGGAGATCAAACAACGAAGCCAACGCAAAAAGGGTGAGGAGCCAAAAGCCAGCCGCGCCGTGGTGTATGAGCGCGAAATTGCCAACGAGTCCGAACGAGTGCAAAGCCGGGTGAAGATAGACCGTTTCACCGGCGGCTCGTTCCCCGGCGCGCTCTTCGACCAACAGCCGGTGATGGGCAGAAAAGGCGACACGCCGCACCTTGTCATTAAGATAGAACTTCGCCAGCCTGAAAAAGCGCACATCGGTTTGTTGCTGCACCTGCTCAAAGACCTGTGGACGGGCGACCTACCCCTGGGCGGCGAAGCCAGCGTGGGGCGCGGGCGGTTGAAGGGCGTGAAAGCCACGCTTGAATTTCATAGCCCCAATGCCGATGAGCGCGGCCAATGGACGATCATCTCAGCCGGGGTAGATGATGTGACCAAAACCGAAAAGTTGAATATCAAAGGCCCGCGTGAAAAGTTGGAAGCCTTCGCGCAGGCAGTAGGAGGCGTAAAATGAGCCGAATGATCCAACCCATACGATATAACCAACCGAAACCAGTGGCGGTGGAAAAGCCAGTGCCCTTCTTGCACGAGCAAGCAAGGAGCGAAAAGTATCGTTACTTGCTGGCTCACGCCGATGACGGCGTTATATGGGGTGTGATCGAGAATGGGAAAATTGCTCTCTCTTCGGATGCTTTCCCCAACATCTCGCCCAAACTCCGCCCCGAAACCCTGTGGGAAGCGCGTCTATTCGGATCTGCTGGCGAGTGGTTTCTGTGGCGCGCCGAAGGTGGCTGGAAGGCGCGGGAAATCCGCGACGGAGCGGGCGAAGAGGGCGAATACTATGACGAGTCTGTGATCCTGTGGGGTACAGATCCAGACGGAGATGCGAAAAATGGCTTTCACCCGCTGCGGGAGGCTGACCTGGGCATCCGCCACAGTCCCCCACTCCCTTTGAATGGCCGTCGTTCGCTCAAGTTGGTTGTGCGCCATTATCTCGATTACGATGGCGAAGGCGCGGTGTACGTCAAATTCAGCCGGTTGGTTGATTTGCAGAATGGAGGTGAGAAATGACAGTCAAACACAGTAATCCATCCCGGCCCCGGGTAGATAAAGATGGTCGGCAGCACTGGGCGCGCGCTCCGTATAACTTTGTGCCCTTACCGGAGAAGATGGTAAGAGCACGCGAACCATTGCTTCCTCATGATGTATATAGCGAGGAGGGGCTGACCGGCTGGATCGAGTGTGAACTGGAAACTTGTTCTCCCACCTACGTGCGCGGCATGCTGACGGAAGCTCAATACAAAGAACATGGGGGAAAGAAGCCAGAAGAACTTTCTGAAGAGGAAAAAGACCTACGCGCTCCCTTCTTCTCTACCACCGAAGAGGAAGTGGAAGGCCGACCAAAACCGGTCATCCCTGGCAGTACCCTGCGCGGCATGATCCGGGCATTGGTGGAAATAGTTGGTTATGGTCGCGTGCGCTGGGTAGGAAAAGAACCCGCGTTTACCTTTCGAGCCGTGGCCGCATCCAAAGATGATCCTTTGCGCGACCCCTATCGGGATGTGATCGGGGCGTTTGGACGCAACGTGCGCGCCGGTTATCTGGAACGAAAGGGCGAGGATTGGTACGTACGCCCTGCCCTGACTCCTGAAGTTTTACACTGGCCCAGTAAAGAGGCTTATCTTAAAGTCAAGGAACGCCAGATAGGCAGCAAGGATATCCCTGGTTTCCTGCGCTTGAACAGCCCTGATTATCATCCGCAACTCCATAAAGTCAGCTTTAATGTTGAGTTCGGCAGAGGCAAAAGTGGCCCATTCGTTATGGTCAGCCAGATTGGCTCTCTTGAAGCCGGTTATCCCCATCAAGGGGTATTGGTTTGCTCCGGCAATATGATGGAATCAGGCAAATCAGGACAGAGGTCGCCACGCAAAAACCACGCACTGGTGCTGGCGCCCGATACAAAAGCTGATACGATCAAGATCAACGAGAAGGCTGCGGATGATTACAAGGAAGGGCTAACCCCTTTCCAAAAGGAAGAATTGAAAGATTGGGGAAGTAAGGATGGTTGCCTGAAAAAGGATAATCCGGTGTTTTTCGTGACGGGGAGAAATTCGACCAATACAGAGGAAGTGATTTATTTCGGGCATTGCCCGAACTTTCGTATCCCCGCGCGCCAGCAATTTTCTGACTCGAATCGGGCAGCCAGACCATTAGACTTTGTGCCGGATAAGTTGCGCGACCAGTTAGATCCGGACCTGGCCGATGTGATTTTCGGCTGGGTGGTGGAAGAAAAAGAATGGGGGCCGAAAGATCAACGCGCAGGGCGAGCGTTTTTCACGGATGCGACCTTCATCGAAGCGAGGGATGGAGTGTGGCTCAAGCAGATCACCCCCCACGTGCTTTCCGGCCCGAAGCCGACAACTTTTCAGCATTACCTGGCGCAAGATCGCGGAGCTGGGCACGATCCGGATGATAAGAAATCCCTTGCGCATTATGGCACATCCACCATCGAGACCCAAATCCGCGGGCACAAGTTGTACTGGTTCAAAGGTGCCAATCCAGATATCGAGGCGACAACCAAGGAACGTGAACACAAATCGCAACTCACAAGCATCATACCCATCAAACCGGGTGTGCGTTTCTCCTTCAAAATCTATTTTGAAAATCTGCGCGAGGAAGAATTGGGTGTACTGTGGTGGGTATTGACCCTGCCTGGCGAGCCCGATAAAACCTGTCGCCACCACATTGGCATGGGCAAACCTCTGGGTATGGGTGCCGTAGCCATTACTCCCCATTTATACTTGACAGATCGCCAGGAACGTTACCACCAGTTATTCAAGGAAGATAGCTGGCATGAGGCAGCATCGGAAGAGGATGCAAAGCCTTATTTGAGTGCCTTTGAAAAATATGTCCTCGAACAGATTGGAGCATCCGCTGAGAAGAAGCATCTTGCTGATATAGAAAGGATTCAGTCCTTACTTACCATGACGCAATGGCATGAGGGCGATGCAAAATGGTTGGATCAAACGTGCTACATGGAGATCGAGCGCGGCCTGGAGAAAGTTAATGAATATAAAGAGCGCCCAGTGCTGCCCACCCCTCAGGCCGTGCTGGAATTGGCTGCCGGCAAAACCCCACTGCGGGAGGCCTCCGCACCTCGGCCCCGTTCCACTGATACGAACATCAGACGCCAAGCAGTTGATCTTTCTGAACGGCATGGCACGGTGAAGTCATTCGGACTTGGGAAAAGCCAATCTTTTGGCTTTATCCAGCCTGATGGCGGGGGGTCGGATGTTTTTGTGCATCTCAATCAGTTGCGCGGTATAACAACCTTAGAGCCTGGACAAAGAGTGATCTTCAAAGTTGGCAAAGGCATGAAAGGTCCCGCAGCAGAAGATGTGAGATTGGAAACATCGTAGAAGCCTTACCATTGGGAGATTGCTGTGACGGTAAAAGCCATTCGCCTTGAGAACTTTATGGCCTTTGCAGATACTGGCTGGCTCGAGTTGCGCCCGATCACCTTGTTGTTTGGGCGTAACTCGAGCGGCAAGAGTGTCGTTATCAGGGCATTGCGCTTGTTGAAGCAAAGCCTTGATCATGTCTCAGAACATAAGCCTTTTGTATTTTCATCCGAGAACGGCGTTGATTTGGGAAGGTTCGAGACAACGGTACACAAGCAGGCGTTGAAAGAGCCTATAACCTTCCACTTTCGGTGCGATCTATCGAGGGCGACTACAAACGTGCTTGAAGCCCTTAGCGAAAGAATAAACCGTTTGCTAATCGGAGGTGGTCACCGGCCTATTCCCAGCAAGGATATGTCAACGGATTTGGATATCAGCCTGAGTTTTGCATGGGATCAGAAAAATAGATATGTTGTTCCTATCGCTATTCAGATTATCTGTCCATGGGATACAGTTGAGGAATTGGGGAGGCATGTTATCTTTTCAGCCGAACGCCACATGGAAGAGATTGAAAAGCAAGGTTCATGGGTTTGGTTGGACGAATGGGTTCCTTGGAGCGAACTCTTGTATGAACATGAAAGCAGCAAAGATGAATCGCCATGGGCTTCAGCAACCTTTTCGTTGAGTGTTGGTTTTTGGCCTCGATTGACTGCTCTGCCAGGTAAGAAACTCCCAGATGATCCAAAATCCGCCACGGATTTTGGTCTGATTGCAAACTTGCTTAGTGAATTTCAAGCGATCATCGAAGAGTTTTTACGGTCAATAGAATACCTGGGGCCGGTCCGACCAGCGCCTACACGCGCCTATTCACTTGATCAGTTCGAGAAACGGCGTTGGGAGCAGAGGGGATTAAAAGCCTTTATTCGTTATCTCTCAGAAGATGTGGACGAAGAAAAGGTGAATCAAATAAGTGAGTGGATTCGCCGGTTAGATTTGGGCGCGGCAGTGAAACCTACGAAATATTATGCTGGCGATTTGGGGCTTATGTCAGAAGTAAACGTTGATGAATCTCTGAAAAACCTGAAGGTCAATTTGGTAGATGTTGGCTTTGGCGCATCTCAGGTTTTGCCAATCCTGGTTCAAAGCGTGCTGGCAGAACCCGGAAAGTTGGTTATCATCGAACAGCCCGAGTTGCATTTGCACCCACGAGCACAAGCATCGTTAGCAGATTTATTCGTGGATCAAATCTATAAGTTGGTTGAAGACAAAACAAAGCCAGAAGGTTTTCGTCGAGATGATAATGCGCATTTTCTTCTGGAAACACACAGCGAGCATATACTTCTCAGGTTACGCAGGTGGACAACGGAACATGAACAAGGCAAAAGGAAGTTGAGCAGTGAGAATAAATACCTCGAATTGAAGGAGCTTGCAGCTTATTTTGTTCACAGGGGTGAAGGAAAAGTAAATAGCGCAATTACGCTTCTGGCAATCAATAAATTTGGCGAGTTTGAGAACATCCCCGAAGGATTTGAAGATTTCTTTTCGGACGATTTGATTGAGTCGCTTGCAATCTCTGATATGCGATTCCGCGCCGATGAGACCTGGGATGCAGACAATGAACCTAACAATTGACCCCAATGTGTTCATGGCAGCCCAGGAGCATCACAATGATGATTGCTGGGTTCAATTGAGGGATTTGAGCGAAAACAAACCCTTGTTTACACTTTCCCTTGATGAAGATGGCACCCTCTATGAAAATTATCGAGGTTTTATTACAGAACACATACGATACAAAAATGCGGTTGTTCAATTGTGTGATAAGCTGCTTGCATCGGGGGTGAAGTTAAGCATCAAACCTTGCGATCCACCGACTTGCACCGGCCCAACACTTTCATCCCATTGCAATGATTCCTTAGACAAATTGATGATTGGTATGGCTTCACAGCAAGCAAAAACTCTATCAAACCCGGGGCTTACCTTGTTGCTTAGCGGTCCGCCCAATTCTCCTCCACGTTGCTTGCATCAAGAAACTGTAAAAACTTGTGTTGAAGATCACATTTCTGGTTTGGAGGTACGCTATGCCAGCGACCGCAAATCGATCAAAAAGTGGCTCAAATCCATCACCAGCATTGACCAACATGTGCATAGTTTCGAGCTTCAGGTAGAGGGCGTTATTGGAAGGAAATATGGTTGCCACACAAGGCAACCAAGAAATCAAGATGGAAAAGTAAATGGCGAACAATTTGATGTTTATTGTTTCCAAGAGGTGAGCGAATCCATACGATTAATCTGTGTTGGCGAATGCAAGTTGCTTTTTGATGAAAATCAAGACACGATGATTTGCGCAGGAGATATCAAGCAACTTCAGAAGAAGATCAAGCTTGCTGAGGGTTTTGAAAAAAACAGGGAAGGTTTCTCAAATGAATTTGAGATTAGGAGTTTCATTGTTAGCAATAGACCAGATATGGAAGTTAGTGCATGGAAACTCGCTAAACAACTTGGTATCGTTTTCTTAAAAGCGATCATGCCCACTGGATGGCAAGATAACCCCAAATGGGAACTTGCCGATGACAAGTTGATAGAGATTCCTCACCCAGAATTCGGTACCGTTGGGAGTGATAACCCTTACCCACCTCGCTGACTCCTTGACTCCACGCCCCCTTGGCTTTCCATCACTTGCCCTGTCATTATCTGTTCCAACAAATACTGTATCTATGCTCCTCTCACTCCTCCTACCTCTCACGGCCACCAACCGCTACCCCATCCTCGGCGCGCTGGGGCGGCCGGCCAACGCCTGGTTGCTGCGCGAACTGACCCGCCGCCGGTCTGATCTGGCGCAATTGCTGCACGATGACAAGGGTGTGAAGCCATATACGGTTTCCACGCTGCTGGATGATCGCGGACGGCCACTTGCGGCAGGTACATGGTTGCAGCCCGGTCAAACCTGCTGGCTGCGGGTGACGACATTCGAGCAGCGCCTGTCCGAGATGCTGCTCGAAATGGTAAAGGATTTGCCGGCGCGCCTCAGCCTGTACAAAATGGAATTCCGGTTGGATGGCTGGACTCTCGACCCGGCGCAGCACCCCTGGGCTGGGCAGACCTCCTTCGTTGCGCTGGCCCAGACCGAGAGGGTGAATGGCCGTTCTCGTGAGGTACGGCTGGAATTTGCCAGTCCCACCGCCTTTCGTTCGGAGGGAGCGGATGTGCCGCTGCCCATCCCGGCGCTGATCCTGCGTAGCCACTGGCAGCGCTGGAACGCGGTCGTTCCGGAGCCGATGCAAATCCACGCACTCTGGCCGGAGTTCACCGCGGCGTGTGTGAGGGTCAACGAGTTGACCGCCGTCAACACCGAGCGCTGGATTTTCGGCGAAGGGACGCGCGGCGCGGCGACCGGTTTCACCGGCACAGCCGGCCTCATCCTGCTGCCTGAACGCCAGTGCCGCGATTGGGCGGCCTGCTGGGAGGACGCCGACCGCGTGCTGCAATCCCTGGCGCAGTTCGCCTTTTATTGCGGCACCGGGCATCATACCACCATCGGGATGGGGCAGACGCGTTGTGTTTCTTCTACATCGAAAGGGTAACGTAGCATGAAAGAACTTTATGGTTTCCTACGCTCTCGTTGGGTCGAAGTGCTCGTTGTTGGCGTCTGGCTGCAAAGTACGGTCGGCGCAGCGTTGACCCGCGATTGGAGCCTGCTTGCCATTACTGGCCTGGGTGGCTTGGCGGTGTTGGCAGTCATCTTCTCGGTTGCCGGCTATATCAAGCGCAGCCGGGCAAACTCCATCGGCGTGGGGGAAGCATTTCAGATCCCCCGTAAGGCGCTCATCCTCACGGTTGGGATGCCGAAGGAACCCGGCCTTTTTGCGGTTCAATCGCAAAAGCCAACCCATCTCGGGCTGGTCTGTTCCCACATCACCGAGCCAACCGCCCAGGAGATCATCGCTGCCAGCGGCTTGCAGGTCGAACACATTCAGAAGATGGTCGTGGACCCCTGGGACATCATGGATGTGCGCGAGAAAACCGAAACCATCCTGAAGTGGCTTCGGAGGCAGGGCATTCAATCCCAGGAAACATCGCTCGATATTACCGGCGGGACAACGCCGATGTCGGTGGGGGTGTTCAGCATGGCTGAGGAGTGGGGGATGGACACCCAATACATCCGCTCGAAATATGACGCCCAGAACAAACCTATTCCCAGAACTCAAGAGGGGATTCTCGTCAGCCGTCATGCTGCAACCAAATAGGTTGGATATGTTCCTGTTGAATTTTTCGCATCCGCTACTTCCCGAACAGCTTGCCGGCATAGAAGAAATTCTCAGCCAAAGAGTGGCCGAGTTGATTGCCCTGCCAGTTCAATTTGACAATCAACAACCTTTCCCGCCTCAATTGGAGGCGCTTATGGCGAGCGTGCCATTGACCGCCGAACAATGGCAAACCGAGCCGATTCTGGTCAACCTTCCCTCCCTGAACTTTATTGCTGCACTGCTGCTGGCCGAATTGCACGGGCGGATGGGGTATTTCCCTGCCATCATCCGCCTCAGGTCAGTGGAGGGCAGTACACCGACCCGCTATGAAGTGGCAGAAATATTGAACCTCGAAACAGTGCGCGGCGCGGCGCGCAAGAAACGCTGACAACTCCCAAACAACTCGCTTCTCTACCAAACCAGGTTTCGCCCAGGAACCTGGTTTTTGTTATCCCTCATTTTGGGGAGAAAAATCCCGATGGGTCGGGATGACGGGCGAATTCCTTTGATTTAGACTTCACAGCGGTGAAAAAGCGTTCACAAGCCCGATCTGAGGCGAATCCCAGAGCTGGAGTGGATCAAGATGCAAACGCGTAAGGTAGTGGTAGTGTGGATAACGATGGCGCTGATCTTGGTGTTTCTTCCTCAACCTGTCAAGGCTGAACAGGCCGCGCCGGATCAGGTGGCGGTCATTCTCATCCTGGATAATTCCGGCAGCATGAAGACCAGCGACCCGGCCGACCTGCGCTTCACCGCTGTGCGCCTGTTTATTTCACTCCTCGATGATGGCGACCAGGTGGGATTGATCCTCTTCTCCACGCAGAGCGATAAACTCACCGCTGAAATGGTGACCCTGCATGGCGAAGCGGATAAACGCCAATTGCTCGATCATACCCGCTTCCCGGCAGCGGATGGTTATACCGACATCAAGGCTGCCCTGTTCGATGCCGGGGATTTGCTTCTAATGATCCAGGGCAATACCGGGACAACGAATGCTTCTGGCAAAACGGTGGTGGTTTTGCTCACCGACGGCAAACCCGAGATCTCCCAGCCTTATACCGCCTACGAAGAGGAAGCCCTGGGTGCGGCCCGCTCTCTGGGCGTGCCTGTGCTTTCCATCGCCCTGACGACAGCCGCCCAGACGCCCTTCCTGAACCGCCTGGCTGCCGAAACTGGAGGAATGGTCGTGCCGGCGGATGATGCCGCGGACCTGTTGGATGCTTACCTGGAAGTGTTCAGCCAAATCAAGGATCGCACGGTGATTGGCAGCGGCGTGACCCAATCCCCGGGCTTTGCCGCGCTGGAAATCGAACCGACCCTGGCACCCTATATTGCCCAGGCAAGTTTCATTCTCATCAAGCCGGAAAACGTGCAAGCAAAGTTGTTCGCCCCGAGCGGGGAGGAAATCACCTCCGCGAGCCAAGGGGCGGTTGCCTTTCTTGCTGATGACCCTCGCTTTATGGTGGTCACCAGTGACCATCCGACTGGAGGGGAGTGGAAATTCCACACGAGTGGACAAGGCGCGGTCATGGTACGCGCCATCCTGCATTCCCGCCTGCGCAGCGAGATCATCTCTCCGGCGCGTTTCCACCAGGCCGGGCAGCCGATGCCCATCGTGGTGAACCTCACGGAAGAAACAGGGGATGAGACCGTGAAAATCATCGGCGAGGCCAGTTTCTCGGCTTTGATCACGCGGCCGGATGGAACGCAGGAAAGCCTGGATCGGTTCTATGACGATGGCACGCATGGAGACGCCGTGGCAGACGATGGGGATTTCACCCGCCTGTACGTCAACACGCAGCAGCCTGGCGTGTACTCGCTCCACATTCAAGGGCGGAAGGGGATCGTGCCAGTCGAGCAGACTGCCCAGGTGGAGATTGTATCCTTCCCTCGACTGGTGGTTGACAAGCCGGCCGGCGCGTACGATGTCAAAGGTCAACCGATCCAATTACAAGTTCATTTAGAGGGCGGCGTCCCTTCTGTTCTGGATAAAGGCATAATCACCGCCCAGCTCACTGCGCCATCTGGAGCTGGCTACGAAATGGAATTGAATGAGGAAAATGGCACTTTCAGTGGCGGCTTTATGCCGATGGAAGATGGAAACTACAAAGTGACGTTCATCCCCCAAGATGCTTTCTATAAAGGACTGCCTTACACCACGGCCGCTGAAACAGAGTTTCAAGTAACCATCGTGCCCGTTCTGATTATCCAGACATCTGGAATAGAAGTGCCGGCAGCCTGCTCCAGTGCGCCGCGGCGGTTTACGATGAGCGTGAATATTTCCAGTACAAAAGCACAACAAATCACTTTCGCACTCGAAAATGCTGATGGGGTGACCTTGTCACCTTCTTCGCTGCTGGTCGGCCCAGAGGAACAGCAAGTTATCCTTGAATTTTCCTCTCCCAACCACCCGCTCCTGGCTGGCGAGAGCCAATTGACCCTGCTGGTCGAGGGAGCAGAAGGAGTGGAAGTTCTCCCCAGCCCGAAAATCGCACTTCAATACCACGTTCCTTCTCTCTGGACGCGCTGCCAAAAGCCCGCCTCATGGGGCGGCTTGTTAGTCTTTCTTCTCGCCGCCGGGCTGGTGGCAGCCCAGCGCATCCGGCAGGCAGCTTTACCTCCGCCGGTCACCGGCACGCTGCGCCATTGGCCGAGCGGCGAGAACATGGCCAATGCCATCGAGGATGACCTGACCGCGCTCCGGAAAAATTCCCTTTCCATCGGTCGGGGCGAGGCATGCGACCTGGTGATAACCGAAGGCGGCCTGGCGGAGAGACATGCCATCCTACGGGCCGAAAAAACTATCGAGCGAGAAGGCGCTGCGCAGGGGACGCGCATCCTGCTCGAGCCGCTTGGAGAGATCAAGAAAAGCTACCGCGCCATCCTTACTCCCATCCCCCTCAGCCATGGTGATCGCTTCAGCATGGCGGGGCGCGAGTTCCAATACTTGAGCGATACAGGTGAATAATTCAGGAGGTAGACCCAATGACCACAGAAATTCGTTTCGAACCCACCCTGTTCATTTTCCTTGGCACCAGTTCGGGGCAAATCGGCTGGCGGCTCAAGAACCTGCTGCGCCGCGCTTATGGGGAGGCGCCTATCCTGCGTTTCCTGTGGGTGGACGCGGACAGCACCGTAGATCCGTACCTGGCTTCCTGGTTCCAGCCTCACGAACGGGCGGAGCTGGCCGGTTTCAACGGGGATGCGGTGCTGGCAAACATCAACAATTACCCGGCCATCAAGGCCTGGTGGCCGCACGAATCGCGCCTGAAGGCCGGCTATATCAACCGCGGCGCGGGGCAGATGCGCCCGGTCGGCCGGCTGGCGCTCTTCCGCATGTTCAACGACCGCAATGCCGGCCCGGCCTTCATTGACAAATTCCGCCTGGCAACGGAAGCCATCCAGCAAATCGAGAACA
>Ga0210042_1001571_pt1 | contig 18792 bp, 21 predicted proteins | sample CryGeymeta201518_FD_183982 | JGI IMG/M metagenome (GOLD analysis project Ga0210042, IMG submission 183982) | Groundwater microbial communities from Crystal Geyser aquifers in Utah, USA - Crystal Geyser metaG 2015-18 (SPAdes) (version 2) | ecosystem: Environmental > Aquatic > Deep subsurface >... | reverse complement strand
CATTCTCAAAGCTATTGGAGACAAAATCCCCCTAGTCAAGCCCAGCGACTCCTTCGTCGACCGCGCCAGTAGCTGGCTCGGTAACAAAATCCCCCTGGAAAATAGCTAATTCATGCAAACTATCTTTTTTACTTTTGACTTATATTTTCGAACTTAGTATACTAGTTATAGTTATGTATAATGAAGAAACAAAAATAAGAGCAATTAAACTACGAAAACAGGGGAAGTCACTTCTTGAAATTTCTCAAATCCTACACACTGCAAAGAGCACTTCGTCTCTTTGGCTCAGTACTGAAAAAAACCGTGGAATCTATGGAACAATGACAAAACAAGGGTGGATGAGATTTATTCAAAAGAAATCAGTTATAGCTTTGCACAAACGCACCATTATTAGACAAAATAACCGTGAAACTGAGGCTAAAAAGCAAATACAAAATCTTCAATTTCCGTTAGAAACCAAGCGCTCTATCCTAGCTACATTATATTGGTCAGAAGGATCAAAGGGCGAAGGTGTCCTTGATTTTGCCAACACAGATCCTCAGCTCTGTCTAATATTCACCACCCTTCTTCGAGAGTGTTATAAGTTAGATGAAAGTAAATTTCGAATTCGACTACACTTACATAAATATCACAACGATAAAGATCTTAAAAAATATTGGTCTAAATTACTCAAAATCCCAACTTCTCAATTTAATGCAATTGTCTGGAAAAAAGAACCAAACTCTGGTAAACGATATCGTCAAAATTACCACGGTATCTGTTTCGTGAAGTATAATAGTGTAGATCTCCAAAAAAGAATCATGGCATATGCCCATCTTTTAGGAGAAAAATTAACAAAAAATGCGCCCGTAGCATAATTGGATAGTGCAATTGCTTGCGGAGCAATAGGTTATTGGTTCAAGTCCAATCGGGCGCACAGTATATCAAGCCTGGGCTCTTATAGTCTAACTGGATAGGACATAGCCCTCCGAAGGCTGTAATCTGAGTTCGAATCTCAGTAGGAGCACATCCCCAGTTTCCGCCCAGTGAGGATCAACCTGATGAAAATAAAACATTTTGTAACTATATTTCTCACAATGATATTAATTCTTAGTTTTGTTAATGTGAAGAACTATGTGATTAATAAGGTGAACCCCTTTGTCAACACAGTAATCGGGTCAAATTAAGATCCATTCCTCCTTTCTCCATAATATATTTCAGCCGGGGTTTTATAACCCAGTGATTGATGTAAACGGCGGTAGTTATAGGTGTTTATGTAGTTGCCTATACCGTCCCTTGCATCAAGCACTGCAGGATAGTTTTTGGGGTAGACTTCCTCATATTTGAGACTCCTCCAAAATCTCTCTGTAAAGATGTTGTCTAGACATCTTCCTTTGCCATCCATGCTCATTTTGGTCTTAGTTAGATCCCAAATATTAAAGTAGTCCTGACTCGTGAATTGGACTCCTTGGTCGGTGTTTTCGATGTCGGGAGTACCTAGTTTGAGAGCTTCGTTTGCTGCCTCAATTACAAAAGTAGTATCCATAGTTGTTGATAGTTTCCAGGACAACACGTAGCGAGAGTACCAATCGATAAAGGCGACTAGGTAGAGAAACCCCTGTGCCATACGAATATAGGTGATGTCTGTTCCCCATACATGATTGGGATGAGTGATTTCTAGTCCTTTGAGTAGGTAAGGAAATTTGGGATGGTCTGTCTCATTCTTTGAGAGGTTTCTGTGGGGGTAGATTGCCTGTATTCCCATCTGGTGCATAAGGGACAAAACTCGCTTGTGATTAATCTGATTTCCTTCTCTTTGTAGTTGTGCTGTTAGACGGCGATAGCCGTAGTACGGCATGTCGGTATAGATCTCATCAATCCTGTTCATGTAGACAAGATCAGTGGGGTCAACTGGGACGGGTGGGAGTAGATAGCACTGCGAAAGATCCCAAGTAAATCAGCTTGTATGGATAGTGGAATGTCTATTGACTTGTCAATGTGCGAGAGGACTATGTTGTGGGGTGGTATTCCCCTAGTCTCTGATGCCCAACTTTTTTTAACCATTCACTTTGTACCTTTAACTTGCCTATCTCCTCGTACAAATTGGCGACTAAACTTTCCCCGTCCTTCTCCTTATCGGTTTGGCGAGTTTGAAAAAGTGTCGGCCCATCTTTTTCAAGTATATCCCTCCACTGTTTTATTTGGGTAGGGTGGACTGAAAACTGGCTCGCTAATTCAGCGACTGTCTTTTCCTCCTTTATAGCAGTTAGTGCAACTTTGGCTTTAAAAGCCGGCGGATGTTGCCTCCGCAAGTGTTGTTGATCCATATAAGTTGGATCTTAACCCATTGTGCAGATTCTGGGGTTCATTATAACTCAAGTCTCTTCCCCGCCACTTCCAATACCCCTCTCTCAGTCGGGAATGCCAAGAGTTTCATCCCCTCCTCATACGAGACCCATTTGCGCTCTTCCATCTCCCATCCCTCTTTGCCCAAATCTTTTTGCATCTTCATCAGATAAAAAATAACTTGTTTGTGTATTCTCGCTTTGCCCGCCGAAGCCTTGGCGAAGGCCGGGTTTTCCTGGTAATTCTTCACTCGTCTAGTAGTTGCCCCACCCGTATCCAAATCAGCAAAGTAATAGTACTCAATCGTTTTAAGGGGCGTCAAATCCACTATTTTGGCCTCCACCCCCACTTCTTCCTCCACCTCCCGTACGGCCGCCTCTGTTTGGCTCTCACCGCACTCTACAAGCCCCTTAGGTAACACCCACTTATGATATCCTGAGTGTTTCCCTATCAAAAATTCACATGCGCCCCTAACCCTCCTATAAACTACCCCTCCGGCTGAGATTTCTTGTTTCATGGCGGAGAGTACAGGGGTCGAACCTGTTAGAGCTTACGCTCATCAGTTTTCAAGACTGACGCATTACCGGCCTGCCCACTCTCCAACATTCATATTCTACCAGACAACACGTCCCACCACTTCTGCCAGTTCGCCTTTTCCCCTTCGCCCGCCACAGCCTTGGCGTCGGCGGGTTCTCGATTCAGTACTCCATCGGGTATTATCACTACCTTCTCCCCTATCTTAGCTAGTCCCAGCTCATCTCGTGCCACTTTCTCTAGATAATACGAGCTCGCGACATATTCCTCTTCTTGTTTTATTTTTGCTTGCTCGGCCTCCAATTTGGCTTTTTCCTCCTGCATGCTAGTAATCCGTAACGCTACTCGTTTAGACTTCACAATTCCTTTTACCAGAGAAATAATCAATAAAATCTGAAAAACTATGATTCCATACAAGATCGTTTTACGCATATATTTATCCTGAATTTATCGAAAAATTGCTTTATAACCCATAATATAGTATTATTAGCACTATGCAAAGCCAAAAATCTCAGTTTATCAAATATCTCCAAAAAAATGGCCGCGCCTCTGCTACCATTCTAGCCTATGCCAAAGATCTAGACCAGCTCCTGATATTTTTGGGCAAACTTAATATTTTTGAAGCCAAAGATGTCACCACCGATCACCTCGAACAATTTAAACAATCCCTCAAAGACGGAAAATATACCCTCAAGAGTATCTCCCGCAAACTCAACTCCATCAAATCATTTTTCAAATACTTGATTAGTGAAAGTATTTTGACTATGAGTCCAGCTACCTCTGTTAGCCACCCCAAATACAATATCACTCCCGCTCGCATCCTCTCCCCCCTTGAGTATCGCGCCCTGCGCGACGCAGTCCGCGGTGATATCCGTATGTATGGAGTCGTCGAGCTACTCCTCCAAACTGGACTCAGAATTGGCGAGCTCGCTGGTCTCCAACTCCAAGATATCTCACTTGAGAAATCTCATCTCAAGATTCGTGCCTACGAGTCTCACGACGCTAGACGTGTTCCCCTCAACGCGACCGCCAAACTCGCCATCGAAAAATACGTATCTAGCCGCCCCAAAACCAAAAACACTACCCTCTTCATCACCAAAACTGGTAATCCTTTCTTGATCCGCAATATCAGGACCGCCGTCAACCGCTACTTCCGTATTGCCGGCATCGAAGGCGCCAAAGTCAATGATCTGCGCCACACCTTTGTCGTCGAACAGCTCAAGGCAGGAGTTCCTATCGTCGAGCTCTCCCACATGGTCGGCCACAAACGCCTCTCAACTACCGAGAAATACCTCGCTTTCCTAGGTGAGACCAAATCCGAATCCAAGAAAACCAAGATCGCTGAACTCTAAACCCTTACCTTTTTCTTCTCTGTAATCAGTTTCACATTTTGTGCCACGATTTTCTGGTTTTTACTGTCGACCACAATATACCTATCACCTGGGTACTCTCTCTGGTTAAACTCCTCCCAAAAGACTTTGTCTGCCATCCTCATTAGTCCTGGATCTGTTACTTGAGTTGTCATTTGTTCATTCTAGCACAACATCATGTGTTAAAATTACTCTGATTTGGGGCCAGTGGCGCAATTGGTTAGCGCAGGAAGCTTATACCTTCAAGGTTCCTGGTTCGAGTCCAGGCTGGCCCACTCTATATCACTTCGGAAAGTTTCTTTACTACCAACCCTTCGATACCACGGAAGTGTTTAATGTTGTCTGTAATTAAAATCATCTTATTCTCTAATGCCGTTGCCGCTAGCATACAATCCAATATCCCTATTCCCTGTTTCAATCGGTATTTTATCAGTATTTCCAACGCTCTCTGGTTAACCAAATCGGATCCCCAATTCACACCATATTTACCTAAAATCTTTTCTAGATTAGACAATGATCTTTTATCCCTAGCACCAAATATTAACTCAGCCTTAGTAACATAAGAAACAAACAAATCATCTTTTTTTAAAAACTCCCTCGCCTGTTCATTGCCATGAAAAGATTCTATCCAAACATTTGTATCAACCAAGTAAGTTGGCATATCTACTCTCTTCCTTTTTTCTCAAATCTTGTACCCATTTCACTGAATCCTTCATATCTTCTCTATCAGCCCACATTCCAAACGTTGCGTTTAAGGCCTTGATCCTCTCAATTCTAGCTTTTGTCTTATCAGATTTAGCATTCTTCTGTTTCTTTTCAACCATTTGTTCTAATCTTAGTGGAACTTTCCCCCACTTTTCAATTACTATTATTTCATCGCCATATCTAGCTCGATTCATATAATCTGACATATTATTGCGAAAGTCTGCGACCGTAACTCTTGTAGTATTCATACCGTCACTTTAGTACAAAACGTACAATTTGTCAAATTTGTACAAATTACAACCTCGCCCGTTTGGCGATCTCCACTTCCAAAATATTCTTATCCTTCCCATATTTGAGCCTCGAGAGTTTCTTGATCATCTCAGCTAGTTTAGGATTAGCTAGCTTGCGCTCAGCCTCCACATCACGAGTCAAGTCCATCGAAAAAGATGGCATCGGCTCATTGTCCACGATCGTCTTTACAAACGTGTGATAGCGCTCTACATTAGTCAGATCAGACTCAGAGAAGGTAGGCGAAAATTCATGCTGGAGGAAGTTGGCGTCCTGTACACCCACTCGGAATGAGAGCAAAGTCCCGACGTTTCCAAACACGGCATTCTTAACTTCTTCATCAATTTGCCCTATAAACTGGTTCGCCACAATCAAGTTGAGGTGATATTTGCGTGCCTCAGAGAGGATGGTGGCAAAGTCAGGAGTGGCAAAGTTCTGGAACTCATCAACGTATAGATTAAAGTCGCGTCGCTCGCTCTCCGGTATATCCTGTCTCGACATGGCCGCTACCAGGATCTTTGGCACCAAGATCAGCCCCAAGAAAGCCGAGTTCTCCTCCCCTATTCGCCCCTTAGCTAAGTTAATAAGAAGTATTTTCCCCTCATCCATAACTTTACGGAAATCAAAGGCGGAATACGATTGGCCAATGATGTTACGCATCATTTTGTCGGTAATAAAGCGTCCAAATTTAGAGACAATATAGTCCAACACCTCAGATTTGTGGAAGTCAGAGGTCTGGGCAATCTGGTCCGTCCAGTATCGCCTGACCATCGGATCCTCTACTTTTGGCAGCAATTCTTGGAGGAACTTAGGATCTGTCATCACCCGCACGATCTCGATAAACGTCGCTCCCGGCTCGACCATCACCGTCATCATCGCATTGCGGATCGCGTGCTCAAATCTAGGCCCGATAATCCCAGTCTTGTGTGGGTCATATAGCTTGTACATCAAATTAATGATTGAGGAAGCCACAAACTGTTTCTCTTCCTCCGTCCTCGCCTCAAGCATATTAAGACCCATGGGGCGATCCGTATCTGCTGGGTTAAAGTAAATCACATCCTCCGCTCTCTCTGGTGGAATAAACTCAAGGAGCTTCTCCACCGAGTCATGCGGGTCTATAAAACATACCCCCTTCCCCGCTCGGATGTCTTGGAGTAACATGTCCATCAGGAACTCTGATTTCCCCGTACCAGTCTTCCCGATTATGTACATGTGTCTAGCCCTATCTTTGTCACTAATATAGATTTTTCTCGACATCCCACGGTATACACTTTTGCCCAAATAAAGACCCTCATTGGGTATCTGTGATGGGGCTGGAGCCATCTTGGCTGTCAACCAATGGATATGTGGTGTCTCAACTTGTTTGTTGGGAAAGTGGAAAATTGTGGCAAGCTCCTCGGCATTGAGAATCGATCTACCCCAAAATAGTGCTTGATACCGATAAATAAAATCAACCATAAACAAGCGCTTGAGCCAAATCCTCTGCTTTTTGAACTTGTTGTATGGTCCCGCAAACTGAGAAAAAGTTCCTGCAAATTGCTTAAGCAGTGTATGTGCTTCATTTTTGGTAGGAGCATTCACGACCAACCTCACCGATACCTCAAACCCAGGCTTGCCGGCTGAGCGCTCAATTGCCTCAAGGGCTTTAGGGTCTACACTATAACTCGCTTTCTCTGGATTGGACTCATCTTTCTTTGATTTGCTAATATAACCATGGCCTCTATTGCTCCAAGCATGCGAGGCAGGAGACACCACTACTTGTAACATCGCTCCCTCGTTTTCTCTCATCTTGGCTAGAAAGGAAGTGACCGAAGATAGTGGATCAGTCGCTAGATCACGAAAAGACTGGATCGGATAGTACCCAGCCTGAGTTTTGACTAATGATTCAAAGGCAACTTTCCCATTTTCATCAAATATACTCGACTCTTCTACCGCCTTGATCTGTGCCCCAGGGTAAGCTCCATGTATTTGTTTCTCAACTAGCTCCATCAACTCGTGTGGTACGCAGGCATAAAAACGAATGTCTTCTTTTTTCCCCACTATTTCAAAAGATACGGCGTGTTCAGACTGTAAAAATGCATACCATTCTTCGTTTTTGACCGAGTACAAACTAGCAAACATCTGTTCAGCCACGTCTATCTTAATCTCGTTATCACGAGGCAAAACTACCTCAAGCGTCACAAACGATAGGCTATACTCCTCACGATTGCGGTTACGAAACCAAAGAATGAATGCATAGCCAAGCGCAAACAAGCCAAACAATCCTATCGCCAGAAACACTAGCGCGTAAGCCAGATTGGTCATAACTACAGATAGTTGATCTAGGCCTTGCATACTATTTCTTAGCTTCCGGTATATCTTGTAAACGCACCTTGCGTCCCAGTTTGGTCAGCATCTTAATTTGTCGGATTGCCCATGTTACAAGCCATGCAATCCCAAGCTCTGTCTTAGCAGTCTTACCCACTTGCATTTGTTGAACGTTGATAGGTAGTGTCACCGGTGGCTGTTTACCTTGAGCGGAGCCGAAGGGTTGAACTACAACAGTATCATCGTTAACGTCGCTTGTCGTATTTGGTACTCGCGCAAACTTCTTCTCTATTTTTTCCATGAAGCTCATCGACTCTAGATTTTGCTCTGGAATTTTCGGGGCTTCCACCTGTCTCTCTATGGGTTGTTGCAAAGACTCTACTTCTTTTTTATTGTTCATATCATCCCATTATACGTCAAAAATCACATTAAAAATCGAGTCCACGCACCGCCAACTTTCCCTCATCATACGGATGCTTAATTTTCTTGCATTCTGTCACAAGATCCGCACCTGCAAGGAGACTCCTTGCAGGGTCGCTTCCCGTTCTGCCTGTCAAGATGATATGCGTCTCACCTCTCTTGTTTAGTATTTCTTGTACTTGCTTGGCCTCAAGCAGTCCATCGCTTACCGCGTTGAGTATCTCATCCATCACCAATAAGAACGGTTCTTGCTGTAAGCTATTTGCGATAAGCTGTAAGCCTGCTTCTGCCGCCTTTTTATGTTCCTCAACAGTCGCATGATCACTTGGTAATTTATAAAATCCACTCCCCATCGGATAAATCTTTATATTGTCAAACTTCTCCCCCAGCTTATGCTCTGCTATCGGCCACTTCTTCTCCTTGTACCACTGCACAATCACCACTTCTTTCCCCGTAAGAGCCGCCCGCACAGCCACCCCTAGCGCCGCACTCGTTTTCCCCTTCCCCTCACCCGTAAACACATAAACTAGCCCTTTGTTCATAATTAACCCTCGCTACCAATTACCTGCTCTTTAATTTCTACCTCCAGCTCTTCTGGACTCACCTCGACCCCAACCCCCATCTGCTCCAGTAGATCTAATACAAGAATTATCGGGAATCCGATGGTCGCCGAGAGACTCCCCGTCTGCTCCGTCACAAATGGCGCTGCTGTCCCTTGAATAGCATAGCCTCCAGCAAACCCCTCCCACTTACCGCTATCTAAATACTTCTTAAACTCGCTTTCTGTCAGTTCACGAAATCTCACAAATCCCTCTTCATGTCCTACTACCTGGTCACCAGTCAAGCTATTTACAACCGCCACCCCAGTCACGACCATATGTGTCGTACCAAACAATTTTTTGAGCATCATCTCTGCATCTTTTTTATTTTTTGGCTTCCCCAAAATCTCACCCGCTACGCCTGCCTGCGCAGGCAGGTAGACAACAGTATCACCTCCGATTATCAAAGCATCATCAAATTGCTTTGCCACCTCTAGTGCTTTTTGTAGCGCCAGCTCCTCAACCAGCTCAACAGGATCATCAGTTTTAATCAAATCCTCGTCATACCCCGAATCTACCACTTGAAATTCCACTCCCAACTTCTCCAGTATCTCTCGCCTCCTTGGTGACCCACTCGCCAGAATTATTTTTTGCATTCTTGTATTCTACCCTACATTCTCAGTGATATAATGATTTAAATCATGATATCACTCACATATTGTCCCAGGCTCTGACCTGCTCAGCAGACCCCTTCACTGGCGGGCCAGATGACGACTACTAAGTCCACATCAAATTTGACACCAGACAAATTCAGTCTATACTGAATTACAGTATGGACAATCTAGTAACATATGGCCAGACATTTAGCAAAGGCCAGCTCACTATCCCTAAAAAATTTAGAGACTTCTACGGTCTAGGGGAAAATTTTGCTTACATAATGACTCATCAGAATCAGCAAATTATCATTGAACCTCAAGAAAAAAAATCTAAGACAAAAAATCTTGCAACTGCCCTTGCTAAAATTAAAGAACCGATCTTCTCTGAAGAAGACTACAATCTCTATCTCCAAGGTAGAAAAGACTGGAATAAAAGAATGAAAAAACTAGGCATTGAATGAAAATTCTACTCGACTCATCTATTATTATCGATGCCATTCGCCTCAGACAAATATTACCTGCTCTACACGATTACTCTATTTCTGATATTACCATTACAGAACTTTACTCAGGAAAAAGCATCTGGGAATCACCAAAAAACAAAAGAATAGTTGATAGTATCCTCACCCATCTAAACCATCTTCATACGAGCACCAAAATATCTCAACTCGCTGGTCAAATAAGGTCGAAGTACAAAGCTAGCGTGCCAGATGCCATCATAGCTGCCACTGCCATCACCCACAAACTTCCCCTCGCCACCATCAACACTAAAGACTTTATCTCCATCTCACATTTGAAACTTATCAAGATATAGTCATCCCTGGCAAACACTAAATCCGCAGCCATAGCACTTAGCACACCCCTCCTCTATCGCCAATTTCCCCCCACACTCGGGACACCCACTTTTAAGTCGTTTACCACGCTCTTTCAAAGTTTCTGTTTTTATTTTACTCTGGATTATCTGACTCACCTGACTGATCACTGTTTCCTGTGTACTACTTCCTACAGAGAGAATCTGTATCTCCTTACTCCCATCGCGATAAATCGTAATTCCCTTACATCCCAATTTCCACGCCATCATGTAGGCATTTTCTACATCATCAATCGTGGCAGAGTGCGGGAAATTGATTGTCTTACTAACTGCGTTATCGGTATATTTCTGCCACGCTGCCTGCATCTTTACGTGCCACTCAGGAGATATATCATGGGCCGTGCGATACACTAATTTAACCTCTTTGGGTACTCCCATAATCGGATTGACTGTCCCATGTGCTACCACCTCACGGACGATTCGATCTCTCACTTTATGTTCAGCATCTCCATCAGCCCAAATAGCTTCTGACAATTCACGCTCAAAATATTTATTAATGTATGAAAGTCCATTATCTTCGACTACATTCTTTGTGTATGCGAGCGCAAACACAGGTTCTATACCTGATGATGCATCAGACAACATCGAGATACTCCCCGTCGGCGCGATGGTTGTAATAGCTACGTTACGTACCTTCTCTTTGTGACTCGAATCCTTCCACCTTGGGAACTCTCCTTTTTCTTTCGCTAGCTCGCGAGACATCTCCCAACTGACGTCCTGAATATACTTGGCTACTTTTTTGGCCAACTTCACTCCCTTTTCGCTGTCATATGGGATCCGTAACTGATAAAGCATATCCGCCCAACCCATGACTCCAAGCCCTATCCGCCTATTCGCTCTTACCGTCTCTGTAATCTGGGGCAATGGATATTTACACGCATCAATCACGTTGTCTAACATCCTCACCCCTGTCCTCACCACAAATCGCAACCTCTCCCAATTAACTTCCTTTTTGTTTGGAGTTTGGAGTTTGGAATTTGGAATTTCCTTGGAGTCAATAAATCGTGAAAGATTTATTGACCCAAGGTTGCACGCATCAAATGGATGAAGTGGTTGTTCCCCGCACGGATTAGTTGCATCAATCCGACCATATTTTTCAAGCAGCGGATTGTTGCGGTTGATCGAGTCCAAAAAGATAAGACCAGGATCACCTGTTCGCCAGGCCATCGATACAAGTTGACTCATCAGTGTACGGGCTTGCATACTCTGCACTATCTCCCCCGTTCTCTGGTTTCGTAGGTGCCACTGAGTATCTTGGTCTACGGCCTTCATAAAGTCATCAGTCACACCTACGGAGATATTAAAGTTTTCGATCTCACCTCGTTCTGATTTTGCCGAGATAAAATCCAAGATATCTGGGTGATCTACGTTGAGTATCCCCATATTAGCGCCGCGCTTCTTCCCTCCCTGCATAACCTGACGAGTCGCAATGTCAAAAACTTTCATAAAAGAAACAGGACCTGTTGCAAATCCCCCAGATGACTTTGTAACTACATCCCCTCGCGGACGGAGCTTAGAGAAATTAAAACCCGTTCCGCCACCACGTTGCTGAATCATCGCCATCCATTTGACACTATCAAATATCCCCTCCATCGAATCCTCAACTGGCAAAACAAAACAGTTAGCTAGTTGCGACTGAGGAGTCCCGGCATTGTTTAGTGTTCTCCCAGCTGGCAAAAATTCGAGCTTGCTCATCACCTCATAAAAGTCGGCTTCGACTTTTTTTCTCTTTTCTGATTTCTCCACAATAGCCAAATTCTTGGCAACGCGGTGGAACAGTTCGCTTGGTGTCTCTATCACTTTCCCGTCACTATTTTTAAGCAGATACCTGTTCCTCATGACTTTCAGTTGGTTTGATGAAAAATCCAGATCATCCTTCACCCCAATAATCCGCTCAAATCTTCGCTCATCACTCCTGGCTACTCTATACAAAATATATGCTTTGGCAGTCTTGTAATGAGCACCAGCCATAAGTACTTGTTCGACAAAGTCCTGCACTTTTTCAACTTGTGGAATTTCTCCATCTTTCAGAGACTTTGCCACCAAAGCTACCGTAATCTCCGCCAGTCTTTTTGCCTCATCAGTTTTAAATTCCCCAGTTTGGATTCCCGCTTTTTCTATCGCTTTCACGAGCTTTACTACTTCAAACTCCACTTCCCTACCATCTCGTTTTATTATTTTGTTTATCACTTTATCCATTGACTTTTCCTCCCTTTTTTGCTAAAGTAACCTCAATCTCGCCCCTGGGTTTAACCACCCGGGGGACATTTTTTATCAGGCACTCTGGCAATAATCTATCAATCTCTATCTTAAATATTCCTTTTTTCATTTGCCAAATTTCTCTCCCCAGATGTGCCGACGCATATACTACAATCACTTGCTTCTTATGTCCTATTAATCTTTCATATAAAGTCGCATAATCACCATCTCCTGACAGAATCACAAAAGAATCATATTTGTCGATATTCTCAAAACAATCGAGTCCAATCTCCAAATCAAAATCACATTTCCTCTGACTTACTTCTTTCCCATTCATGATAAATCTCACATATTTAACTGGTTTAGAAATTACTTTATACCCCACTTCTCTCATCTCTATTAAAAATAATTTTGATTTTTCGTTATCATCCTCCCCGTGATACAGATGAATTTCTTTAATCTCCCCATATTTTTTCAAACTTTTATATAACAGTTTCGCATCAACTTCTTTTTTGAGTGAGTCTCTCCATCTATATACGTTCGCCCAATCCACCAAAACCAATGCTTTTCCTCGCAATTTCAACTCCACTTCCCTACCATCTCGTTTTATTATTTTGTTTATCCACATACGCTGTACCCACAATCTATGCACTTAGAACATCCATCTTGCTTATGCAGCTTACCACCACACTCGGGGCATACTCCGTCAGTTTGATTATTGGTTATTGGTGCTTGGTTATTCGAAACAAGTACTTGATCTTGTTTCGACCCATCCCTATAAATCGTGACTCCCTTGCATCCCAACTTCCAGGCAAGCATATAAGTCTCTTTAACATCATCAACTGTCGCATCATGCCCAAAGTTGACTGTTTTACTAATCGAATTATCAAAATATTTCTGCCAGGCTGCCTGTATCTTCACGTGCCAACTAGGACTAATTTGATGAGTTGTCACAAAGAGCCTCTTCTCTTCGACACTCAGTCCCGAATAGTCTCCACTCGCTACTTGATCCAAGATATTTTTTCGCGACCCAATATATTCTTCAAACACTGGGTCAACCATCAAGAACTCTTTAGTCGAATGATTTGATTTATCATCTTCATAAAAAGTACGCCTAATTGTGACCAGTGAGAATACTGGCTCTATTCCACTACTTGTATTCGCCAGGATTGAAATAGTCCCAGTTGGTGCGATCATCGTGACGGCACAGTTGCGCATGGGCTGTCCTTTAGCTGGGTAAATTGACAAGTCCCAGTTGGGAAAGTTGCCCCTCGCCTCAGCCAATTCACTAGACATCTCTGCTGCGTTTTCATAGATAAACTTGGACAGATCCCTGGCTAACTTGACCGCCTCATCACTATTGTATGGAATCCTCATTTTGTACAATAAATGGGCAAATCCCATTACTCCGAGTCCTATTCTTCTGTTTCCATTTTTGACCGTCGCTTCGATCTCTGGGACTGGATATGTATTGACCTCAATCATATTGTCGAGGAATCTGACTCCCAGCCTCACCGTTTCCTTGAGCTCTTCCCAGTCAATTTTATTATTCTTCAAATGTCTTGCCAAATCGATACTCGTCAAATTACATGATTCGTAAGGGAAAAGGGTCACTTCTCCGCACGGATTCACCGCATCTAATTTTCCAAAACCAGGTACTGTGTTTCCTTTTTCCATAGTATCCAAAAATATGAGTCCCGGATCCCCCGTCTTCCATGCCTGTTGTGCAATTTTATTAAAAAGAGTTTTTGCTTTTAGCCTTTTTGCCACTTCCCCATTACGGGGATTCACCAAGTTCCAGTATTTGTCTTCTACCACAGCGTTCATAAAAGCGTCAGTCACTCCCACCGAGACATTAAAGTTTTTGATCGTCCCATCCGCATCCTTGAGCTCAATAAATGACTCAATGTCAGGATGATTGACGTTCAAGATCCCAATGTTTGCACCCTGTCTCTTGGCACCCTGTAAAATCTGAGAAAGTGCCGCCGAATAGGCCCTGAGAAAATCTACCGGTCCCGAAGCCGCTCCGGGCACATTCTTAACTTTGTCTCCATGAGGTCTAATTTTGCTAAAGTTAAACCCCGTACCGCCATTATTTTTATGTACAACAGCCGCCTCACCTAGTGTCTTAAAAATCTCCCCTATCGAGTCCTCAATGGGGAGAACAAAACAGGACGATAACTGTCCAGTCCCGCCAGGGTTACCCGCCTCAAACATCGCTTTACCAGCACATACCATCTTGAGACTACTCATCCGTTCGTAAAACTTATTTGCCATCTCCATTACGATTCCATTAGTTCCCCACGTGACTTCTGGTTTGGCCATATGATACGCCACTCTCCAGAGCATCTCTCCCACAGTTTCCACTACCTTCCCCTCCATGTCCGTCCGCAAATACCGTTTCTTCGCTACCTCAAGGGCATTTTTAGTCAACCTTGGTTCAATTATTTTTGGTTTTGTCATATTTCATTTATCACATTTCGAATATGCGCACGCTGGACACGTCGAACACCCCTCTTCTTTCCTCATGGGTGTCCCACACTCAGGACAAAGCTCCTCTGAAGTCACTTGCTTCTCAGTCTTAGTCTCATATGGACCTATTTTTTTCTCAAGTACCACCTGTTGTCTCGATCCTTCTACATACACCGTCATTCCTTTAAGTCCGGTCGCCCACCCTAGCTGATATGCAGCCGCTATCTCCTCGGGACGTGCGTTGGGAGGGAAGTTGATGGTTTTACTGATTGAGTTGTCGATCCACCTCTGCATCGAAGCCTGCATCCTCACGTGTTCACTTGCTGCAAGATCGCTCGACACCACATACACATCTCTAATTTCTTTTGGTACTTCATCAATTCCCTGACAACTGCCCCCATTCTTCCTTACCTTCTCAAGAACTATGTTTCTTTGTGATTTTGTTAAACCATGAGCTATGAGCAATTTACTAAATAACTCACTTGTATAATACATTTCTCGCCATTCTTTGCCCTCACGCTCCGCCCCCTCTCTTGTATGACGTGTATAAGACAAGGCAAACACGGGCTCACATCCATACCCCTCTAACCCCGAGATTGTTGCAATCGAACCAGTTGGGGCAATCGTAGTCTGGGCACCATTCCTGATTCCGTCTTGTTTAAGTTCCTTTATCAGACTCTTCCAATCTAGTTGTGATCGTCCAAAATTGGTTTTGTGTGCAATGAGTGGCTTGGGCACGCTCCACGTCATATTTTGCGGGTCATAAATACTCCCCACAATCCCAGGGAAGGGTCCACGAATCTTTGCCAGTTCTACCGAAGATTTCATCGCATAATAACGAATAAACTCCATGATCTGGCTCGCTAGTTCTTGACCTTTGGCACTCCCATATCGCACATTTACCATATACATGAGGTCTGAGAGCCCCATGACTGAGAGTCCAATCCGCCTGACCCGTCGTGCCGCCTCTTCGATCTCAGGCACGGCCGTTACATACTTATTAGCATCCACCACATTATCGAGAAATCTAGTCGCCAGCTGCACCGTTTCTGCCAGCTTATCCCAATCCACCATATACTGTGATTTCATTTGAGAATTTGAGAATTTATGATTTGAGAATTTCTTTACGTGTTCTCGTAAATTTATCGATCCCAAACAACAGTTCTCATACGGCCCCAAAAACTGCTCTCCACAAGGATTCGTAGCCTCTAGTTTGTACAAATGTGGTACTGGATTACTCGCATTGGCAGTATCCAAAAACAACACCCCTGGCTCACCATTTTTATACGCACTATCCACTATTGCGCTAAACAACTCACGAGCTGGAATCATCTTGTACATCTCTCCGTTTTCCGGGTGACGCAGAGTAAAGTCGTCATCTTTCTTGACCGCTTTCATAAACTCATCAGTTATCCCCACCGAGATATTAAAATTGGTGATCTGTCCTTCCTCACTCTTACATTTTACAAACTCGAGGATATCTGGGTGCCACACCGGCAGTACCGCCATCGCCGCAGATCGTCTACCCCCACCCTGTCCTATCACCCAAAAAGCCGTATCATAAACCTTGATAAATGATACCGCTCCCGTCGTCTTACCCTTGGTGGTAGAAATACTGGCATCTTTGGGACGAATCCTTCCAAACGAAAACCCTACCCCTCCTCCTGTCTGAAGCACCAAAATAGCCTTGCGTAGTACCGAAAAAATCGAATCAGTTCCCTTGCCTAGATCATCCTCAACTGGCAAAACGAAACAATTGGCCAGTTGTCCATACTTAGTCCCTGCATTTGCCATCGTTCGCCCATTTGGCATAAACCTCATTTCATATAACATCTCAAAAAACTTCTCTCTGATTTCTATCGAGGTAGCCCCACTACTTCGATAGTTATTCTCAGCCTCAGCCACCACGCGCGCAGTACGCATCAGAATCTCGGCTGGAGACTCGACTGGGTGTCCAGATTCGTCCCGCAAGGAATATCTATTCACCATGATTGCCGCTGCATTTTTGTTTAGTTTGGTTATCTTCACGTTTCGCTCTCCCCTGCCCCTAACGAAGTCGTAGACGAAGTGGGGTTTAGTTTTCTGATCTCCTCTTCAAAATCGCCCAACGATTCAAATTCACGATATACCGAGGCAAAAAGTAGATATGCGAGTGGGTCAATCTTTTTCAGCCGATTGATCACAAGATTTCCGATCTCCCACGATCTCACCTCTGTCGTGTTTTTCCGCCGCAAAATCCGCTCAATCTCATCCACCATACCCTCGATCTGCTCCATTGAGACCGGTCTCTTCCAGGTCGCCTTCATTATTCCTCTCTTGAGTTTCTCTCTATCAAAATCTACGATCTTGCCGGATTTCTTGACCACCTTGATATCTACCCCCTCTGCTCGCTCATAGGTCGTAAAGCGCTTAGAACACTTGGGACACTCACGCCGCCTGCGCATAGCTCCACCCTCAGCTGTGATACGCGACTCAAGTACATTGGTATTATCGTGATGACAATATGGACATTGCATGTATATTCTCCCTAGAGTTTAAAAACCCTACATATAGTAGGGCCTATTAACCGTAACCCCTACCCACAGTGATCGTCAACTAGCAATGAATGTATCAAATAGGAGCAATCTTTCTACTCCACCTGGGCGCGGATTTTCGCGTCACACTCTTTACATATTCCGCATGGCCCCAACATTCTTGGATCGTTTTTGCACACGACACACTTACCCTCATGATCAAAGTCATATTTCTCGTCCTTACTGTTCTCTGACTTGCCTAATATATCTTGCAAAATCGATGGATTTTTCAAGTTGGTCAGATCTCCACCATATTTACTATTAAACATATCTTCAAATCCTCCTCCTCCACACGAGCTAGCCTCAAGTCTTTCTCGTGCTTCTGGACTACTATTGATTAAAGCCTGCAACCTCCACAAATGGGCAATTTGTGGATTGTTGCGCATTGTATCCATTGTCCTGGTAGATCCAAAGCTCTTATCCAACGCTTGTTTATGCATAAATCCGTGCATGTAGTTCTTAAACTCAGCAATCATCTCCATTTCATCCAAATTTTCAAACTTGTTAGCAGATTCAAGAGCGAACACAGCTCTCACAGTTCTACCTAGTCCAATCAACCCCTCTCTATTCTGTTTATTCCTAAATGAAACTATTTGCATCGAAAGATAGGCTAAAAGCCCTTTTCGTCTAGATAGCGCTTTTGGATTATCTTTGACTTCAAGTGCTTCATCCACCGCTTCTTTCAAGTTATCAAAATCCTCAAACCCAAGCTCCTTAGCCAGTCTGTCTAATGAGCCACCTCCTACTCCGTTAACAATTTTCATCGCATGTGAGGACATAAATAAATCTGGCCTCCTACTATCGTTATTGGTGGTTGTCTCTATATCCAGGTTCTCACGAGCTTTAATTAGTATCGCTTGATGAGCAGCTATCGATAAGTTTCTACTAGGAACTGTGTAGGTAGTAATTACCCTATGATCACCTTCTTGCGAAATAATCGAAATATTAGTCATGCTCACATTCCCAAAGCCCTCTTCTTTTGTCCCTGGTGGCATCGCCAAAACCACTACATCACCCTCTGTTGACTGTCCATAAAAGTACTCTAATCCTCTCAATCCTTCAGTTTCTGCATGAATCCTGTCGTACCGTATAGTACCGAAATATTTTTTCTCTGCTTGTTCTCCCATCTCCACCAGACTTAAACCATTATGATCTGTCAACCTCCCATCTTGACTCAAAAGCGCAGTATATTTTGATGGTTTTTGCAAATATTCAAGCAATAAAGTTTCCAGGTCCTTAAAAAACTCAGCTTCACTTCGTTCTGACTCTAGATAATCAAGCGCTTCAAAATCAGATGACTGCTCCGGAAACCACTTTTCTTTATCCACTCTCAACTCCTCCAACCCCTCGCGCGGGGGTCTTATAAAGGCAATTTGAGAGGAAGTTCCCGGCTTCGTCCGCCATAGCTTTATGCGTCGGCGGATCATCACGGTTGCGGCACAGTCATGGACTTACACCATGTTCCTTACACTCTCAAATTATTCACTTGTAACAACTTTAGTTTACCTCTCTCTCAGTCTATGCACAACTCCT
>Ga0210042_1001564_pt1 | contig 18852 bp, 18 predicted proteins | sample CryGeymeta201518_FD_183982 | JGI IMG/M metagenome (GOLD analysis project Ga0210042, IMG submission 183982) | Groundwater microbial communities from Crystal Geyser aquifers in Utah, USA - Crystal Geyser metaG 2015-18 (SPAdes) (version 2) | ecosystem: Environmental > Aquatic > Deep subsurface >... | reverse complement strand
CCAGTACGGGCACAAAGGGCTGGCCTTGCAGATCGTCCAGGCGGGCTATCGATTCGTTGAGCACCCGCATGAACCACGACAAATCAAACAAACGCTGGCGATACAGCTCGGCAAACTCATGCACCTTGTCCAGCTCAGCGGGGCCCATTTGCCCGCGCAGCACAGACAAATAGCGCTGCACCAACAGCGGGCCGGTGAAAAGCTGCGTCCAGCGGCGCAACACGGCCTCATCGTCCAGGGCACGGGCCCGCGCACTGTCCACGCGCAGCACCACATGGTAGTGGTTGCTCATCACCGCGTAGGCCGCCACGTCGATGGTGAACACCGAGGCCAGCTCGCGGATTCGGGTTTCTATCCAGCCACGGCGGTGGTCAAAGTTTTGGCCTGTGGCAGCGTCTTGGCCGCACAAAAAAGCGCGGCGCACACAGCGGTTCACCACGTGGTACCACGGCGTGTCGGTGAGGGAAACCAGGGCTGAGCGGGGGCGGGTCATGGCAAGCTTGTCATGGGAACCGAACGGTCGTAAAGCGTTTCAGGGTCTATATCGATATTGCCTGGCCATACCACCGTACCGCAACCGACGCGTGCAGCACAAAAAGAGTTTGTTTCTTTCATGCGACTAAATGGCTTTTTGTCCATGATAGGGGTCATATCGAAAAGTCGATGCTCACCGTTTTCAAATTCCAGCTCTAGCATGTAACCCGGTTTAGCAATGACTGCTATGACATCAAGCAACAAGTTCATTTGAGCGTCCTACTGTAATGGTGCGATGCGGAAAGGCTCTTCGCCATTCGCCGCCAGAACCCAATTGGCAAACAGGTCATCCCGATGCAGCTCAACCCATGCCTGCACCAGCCGCAACTGCTTGGGTGGCAGATCACCAGCCAACACCCTGCCGTCTATCCAAAGGCCTAATGGCAGACAACTCGGCTCAATGGTTCGTGATCTACCTCATACGCTTCAATCAGGTCACCCACCACTGCGACCAGCGAATACAAGGGGTGCCGGGCATCGTCACGCACCAGATCCAAAAGCGCGTTGAGCAAATCGGTGGCCTGTGCGTATTGTTGTTCTGAATCAATGTGGACGACTGTCGCGACTGACTGTAGAGACTGCCACAAGGGCACCAAGCGATCAAAATCTATTACGGCGTTCATTTTTTCCTCCATCGATTTTTATCATACTCACGGTGGGTCATAACGAACCTGACATAAATGCGTTGCTTGTCGTAGTGAATAACAGTTGCCATTCTGTATTGATTGCCACCCACATCAAATATGGTAAATCCATCAACATAGTCTGCAGAGTTGAAGGTATTGCGCAGGGCAGCAAATGACGTTGCATCGCACTGGCCAGCTTTGCGAAACCAGTCCTCTAGCATCAGCGTTGACTCTGGATGCAAGCACCAAAAGTCCCGCAGTTGCTTCTTTGAAATAACCCTCATATTTTTATATTAAGTCTTTGACTGATGACTACGCTGAAGCAACACGATGGGGCGTTATGTTCACTAACGTGGGTGTCCTTTGTATTTGTTTGACTGATGACTACGCTGAAGCAACACGATGGGGCGTTATGTTCATTAACGTGGGTGTCCTTTGTATTTGTTTGTATTTGGACTTTCATGCCCGCCACGCCAAAGAGGCTCCGGCCATGCTGGCGCGCCTGAAGCAGGCGGTGATCGACAACCAGAATGTGTTTGAGGTGCTGATGGACGCGGTACGCGTGTGCAGCCTGGGCCAGATCACCAACACCTTGTTCGAGGTGGGTGGGCAGTACCGGCGCAATATGTGATGTGGCAAGTATATGCTATGATTTTAATAGCTAATTACGAAGTAAGCATATGAGCCAGATCGTCAAAAGCTCGTAGCTTACTTGCCGAAAGCTACTTACGTGCTGCCCCGCTCATACGCTGAGCCCTGGTGTCTTCACGTTCTGCATAGGCCAGCGCGACCTGGGCCAGTGCGACACAAAAAGGCTCCAGCTGACCGTTTCTATCTGGCTGCAAAACCTCTGCTGCAAATCGCCGGGCTTCGGCCGCGCTTTTGAGTTGTCTGGCTGTCCGGGTGGTTCTGGCGGTAATGGCCAGTCCATGTGCCTGCAAGGCCGCTCGACGCAGATCAATCAAAGCCTCGTGATCCAATTTCAGCGTGGTTATGGTTTCTTGTGCTGCGGCATCACCCAGCGCTGATTGCACGCCACCTTGGGCATCAAAACGAAACCGGGCGTCGCAACCCGGCATGTGAGGCGAAACGAAGTCCGCGTTCAGCGTCACCGCTTTCCCGCCCTTGATGGGCGCACCATAACCGGACGATATATCCCCCCCATCCTTCGGAATGCAAGCTGCCATGTTTGCGTAGTCCAGGTCTTTGCCCGGTGCAGCATTTTGAGGTTCCACATGCTCGATGTGGCAGTCTTCAACGCCATGAAGTCTACGAAGGGTATAGGCACACAAGTGACCCTGTTCAGCCAATAGCACCTGCTTGACCTCGTCTTTGACGGTGGTGGGCAAGTTGCCGTAGCTCAGATTCTGCGGGACAACTCTCCGCATGTCACGTACCCAGTTTTGCAAGGCCATGGGTGTCCCTTGCTTGGCGATGGCACGCAAGCTGACTACTCCGAAGCAGAGGTGTCAAAGCGGGTATAGCGACCAATCAGCGCCTGAGCTTCCACCAACTCGGGGTGCTCGCCAAGTCTGCTGCGCAAGGCGTCCACGCTTAACTGGGCATGCGCGAAATGGGCTTGATCGATGTTCTCGAAAATGGCATCCAGTTCGGCTGCCACAGCCGGGTCGCGGTCATCGCTGACCATGATGTGCCGCAAAACCCAGTTGGAATCCATGCCCAGACTTTGCGAAGGATGGTTCGTCGCAGCATCCAGCACGATGATTTCTTCCGGTTTGGCCTGCCCGATCAGTTGTGGCGAATGCGTAGTGCAAATGAACTGGACTTTGGGGAACGTGCGGCGCAGGTCTTGAATGATGCGGCGCTGCCATTTGGGGTGTAGATGCAAGTCCAACTCGTCAATCAACACCACGCCAGGTGTGAACTCCAGCGCTTTCTCTGCCAATTGAGGGTTCAGCATGGCAGCCTTGACGGCGAGGTCAGCCGCCATGGCTACGATGTTGCGATAACCATCGCTCAGCTCGTCAAACGTGCGGGGTTGGCCGTCGGCGTAATGCAAAACCAGCGTCCGCAATTTCACGCTGTACCGTGCCGACTTTGCTTCTGGCAACATGCTCTCGATGGCCTGATAGACCAATCGAAGGGCAGGTGATTCTTCCTCTTCGTCCAGTTCATTGCGCCGCTCGAAAGCCAACCATCGAATCAAGTCATCCGGGTTGCAGCGCTTGTCCACGCTCATGCGATAGCCATAAAAGGGTTCCGATAACCGTTCAAAGTCAAATATGGCCCTGTCAAGTTCATCAGCATCTTCCGCAAGCTGTGCTGGCTGTTTACCTTTGTGCTTGCTCAGCGCCTTTCGTTCCGAGTCGCGCACCGACTCCCAGAGTCGGCCAGCTCCGAAATAGCGGATAAGTGGCAAGATTCTCGGTTGCTGCTGCAGAACGGCGCCCCCCATCCGCTTGGCCAACGTCTTTAATTTGTCTGCACCCTTCTGCGTGGTGCGCCCACCTTCTGCTTCAATGGAACGACTCCAAGAAACCGACTGATCCCGGGGATTGGGCTTATCTATGCTAATTGACTGGGTGTAAACCACCTGCATGGTTTCTGCGGAGCGCTCGGCTCTTGCGATCTGCACATAGCCTGTAGCTTCGACACAGACGGGATATTGCGGCAGCTCACGGTATCGTTTTTCCACCATTTCACGAATCACTCGAACATCTTTGGTTCGAATGTTGCGCGAATCATGCCCCGGAAAACCCAACAGCCACGAGCCAATCGCCACCGCCGCGCCTTCCAGGAATGAAGTCTTGCCTGCACCGTTTCCCCCCACGATCAGGTTGAATTCGGGATGCAAACGGAATTCGCGGTTCTCAAAGCCACGAAAATTTTGTAGCCGCAAAGTTTCAAGTCGCATGGCAATGTGTCTTTTGTGCGTTTACTGGAAATTGAATTTCGCTGGATTATCAATCCGGTAGATTTTTGCAACAGCCTGCACACCAACGCTTTTGACGTATCCATGCACTACAAGAAACTTAAACCCAAATAATCCATTCGTTTTGCCACGCATTGTGTGATCGGCATCCAGGTCAACACGAGCCACGGGCGACATGAAGTGGTCAGGCAAAAGCAACCTAAAAAAAACGGCCTAAAAAGGCCGTTTTGAGGAGCACAACCAGACGATCAACCGCCCTTTTTGCAGCGCTTGCCGGGATTCTTCTTGTTGTTGGTGGCCACGCCACGCTCTAAGCTGCGCATTTGGCCATGGCCAGCTGTGAAGCAGACACCTTTGGGGGCAACGGGGCGGGGGGTAGCTTTGCGTTCAGCTTCGGTACGGAATTCTTTGGCCATGAGTGGTACTCCAGTGGGTGGGTGATAAAAACCCATGATTATCTCAGCACTTTGGCCATCAGAAACTTTCAATTCAGCAAATACCCATCAGCTTCGTCATCAATAGCCTGCGCGTCAATGGCGGCATCAAACGCCGCCCGGCTGGCCAGCGCTTCTGAGGTGTAGGGAATCAGCGGTTTGTCCAGAGGGCGCAGTTTATGGCGGCGCAGGCCGCGCAGCTGCTGTGAGCGTTCTATGGTTTGCAACACCCGTTCGGGCTCCATCATCAGGCTGAAAGGGTTAAGGGTTTCAAAGGTGGTGGTAGACATGGTGGGCTCCTGGTTCGAACACGGCTTGCGAATTGCAAAGCGTTGAAATGAACTGTATCCCTGCCGCTTCAAAAGCTAAAGTCGGCGCAATGCCCGATCTTGTGTCAGAAATTGCCCTACACCGTGTCATTCCATTTCCATATCATCCGTGTCGTTGTTGCAACGCCTTGCCGTGCATTTGCACTGTCTGCGGCTTTGCGCCTAGACACAAATGATTTGGAATTGGAATCAGCCCTGCAAAGGGCTGCCGCCCGGTCAAACCAGCCGTACCCGGACACTTTTGCCCTTGATCTTGCCGGCGTTGAGTTTTTGCACGGCTTCTCTGGCAATGTCGCGCTGCACTGCACAGAAGGTGGTGAATTCGGTGACGTTGATTTTGCCAATCTGCTCACGGCTGTAACCGGCATCGGCCGTCAACGCCCCCAACACGTCACCGGGGCGAATTTTTTCTTTGCGACCCCCCAAAATTTGTAGCGTGACCATGGGCGGCAGCAGGGGCTGCGTGCTGGTTGGCACCAGTTCTTCCAACTGGTACCAGGTCGACGCCTGGTGTTGGTATTGCTCAATTTTGCCGACCGCGCCCATCTCGTACAAGGCTGCCAGGCTCAGCGCCAGGCCGGATTCACCGGCGCGACCGGTGCGGCCGATGCGGTGCACATGCACCTCGGGGTCGGGGGTGATGTCCACATTGATCACCGCGCTGAGCTCCTTGATGTCAATGCCGCGCGAGGCCACATCGGTGGCCACCAGGATGGACGTGCTGCGGTTGGCAAACTGCGCCAGCACCTGGTCGCGCTCGCGCTGCTCCAGCTCACCGTAGAGCGCCAGCGCGCTGAAACCTTGCTGTTGCAGGTAGGTCACCAAATCCTTGCACTGCTGCTTGGTGTTGCAAAAGGCCAGGGTGCTCTCAGGCCTGAAGTGGTTGAGCAACTTGGCCACCACCTCAAACCGGGTGGGCCGGGTGACTTCATAAAAGCGCTGCTCGATCAGGCTTTGGGTGGCGGGCGGCGCCACCGTGATCTGCTCAGGTGCGCGCATGAACTGCTGGGCCAGCTTCTCAATGCCCTCGGGGTAAGTGGCGGAGAACAGCAGCGTTTGCCGCTCGGGCGGGCATTGCTTGGTGACGGTGGCAATGTCTTCAAAAAAGCCCATGTCGAGCATGCGGTCAGCCTCGTCCAGCACCAGGGTGTTGAGCGCGTCCAGCGCCAGATAGCCGCGTGCCAGATGATCCATCACCCGCCCTGGTGTGCCGACCACAATGTGCGCCCCATGTTCCAGCGAAGCGCGCTGGCCGCGCAGCGCCACACCACCGCACAGGGTGACCACCTTGACGTTGTCCAAGGCGCGCGCCAGGCGGCGAATTTCCACTGTGACCTGGTCGGCCAGTTCACGGGTGGGGCACAGCACCAGGGCCTGCACCGCAAAGCGGCGCGGGTTCAGCCGCTCCAGCAGCGCCAGGCCAAAAGCGGCGGTTTTGCCACTGCCGGTTTGCGCTTGCGCAATCAGGTCTTTGCCTGCCAGCGCTGCGGGCAGGCTGGCCGCCTGAATGGGGGTCATGTGCAAATAGCCCAGCTGCTGCAGGTTGTCCAGCGTGGCGGGGTTGAGTGGCAAAACAGCAAAAGGTAAAAGGGTTGTCATGATTGAATCGAAAAACACATAATCCCCATTGTCGTTGTTACTGCCAAAAGGCATTCCATGAAGATTCTCAAACGCAACAATGTGCACCAGTTAGGTAACCCGGATGGCCCGGTGCTCCTGTTCGCCCATGGCTTTGGCTGCAATCAGAAAATGTGGAACCGCATCACACCCGCTTTTGATGCCAGCTACCGACAAATTTTGTTTGACTATGTGGGCAGTGGCCAGTCCGATGTATCGGCCTTTAACATCGAACGCTACGGCAACTTGAATGGTTACGCCCAGGATGTGCTGGACATTTGTGATGCGCTTGATCTCACCCAAAATGTCACATTTGTCGGGCATTCGGTGAGCGCCAGCATTGGTCTGCTGGCCAGCATTGCACGCCCGGCGCTGTTTGACAAACTGGTGTTGATCGGCCCCAGTGCCTGTTTTCTCAACGACCCACCGGATTACATGGGTGGCTTTAACCACGAAGACCTTGAAGGTTTGCTGAGCCTGATGGAGCAAAACTATGTCGGCTGGGCCAACTACCTGACACCGGTGGTGATGGGGCAAGATTCGCAAACTGCGTTAACCGGTGAACTATCCGACAGCTTTTGCTCCACCGACCCGGTGGTGGCAAGGGTGTTTGCCCAAGCCACTTTCTTTGCCGATAACCGTAAGGATTTGCCCAAAGTCACACGACCTTGCTTGATTCTGCAACACCGCCTGGATAGCCTGGTGCCTTTGGCTGTGGGGGAATACCTGCATCAGCATCTTGCTGGCAGCACGCTGGAGGTGATGGATGCAAAGGGTCACTGTGCGCACATGAGCCACCCGGATGTGGTGGTGGCGGCCATGCGGCGCTATTTGTCAAATCATCCAGCATTGCAACCCGCTGCCTGAACCATGCGTGCTCTGAATTTTTTGCCATGCCCGGTACTGGTCACCGACCTTCATGGACATGTCCTCAATGCCAACAGGGAACTGCTGCGCCTGATGGGTTGGGTCAACCTGGAACAGGTTGGCAGAGAGATGGAGGACATGCTGCCGCCACCCGGGCGAATTTTTTTGCAAACCCACATTTGGCCTACCTTATTGCAAAAAGGGGAGATGCTGGAAGTCTTTCTGCAGTTGATCAATGCACAGCAACAACGCGTGCCTGTCATGGTCAATTGCAGACGCATCCAGGAGCAGGGTCACGAGCGCATTTATTGGGTGTTTTTTGTGGCGCTGGAACGCAGCCGCTTTGAGTCGGAGTTGCTGCAAGCGCGCAGCGACGCGCAGCGCCTGGCGTCTGAACTGGCACAAGCCCGCGCCCGGTTGGAATCCAACCTGCAACAGTTATCGCAACATACGCAGGCGGTGGAAGTGCAAAACCTGTCATTGACCGCACTCAGCCAGACCGATCCGCTGACCGGTCTGGGCAACCGTCGTGCACTGGATATGGCTGTGCAACAGTGGCAAACCAGCAACGACACCCAAGCCAGCGCTTCCTTGCTGATGGTCGATGTGGACTTTTTCAAACGCATCAATGACACCCTGGGACACGATGAGGGCGACAAAGTGTTGCAAGGTTTGGCGCAAAGACTCAAGGCCAGCATCCGTCTGAGCGATCTGGCCGTGCGCTTTGGGGGTGAAGAATTCGTTATCTGGCTGCCCAATGCGGATCGGCAGGGTGCCAGCTACACCGCAGAGCGCATTCACGAACACATGACCAGTTTGTTCGCCGGTCAAAACGCTGTGACCGTGAGCATTGGGGTGATGACCGCACGCAACACACAACCGAGCCATTTTTCAGAAAGCCTGCTGCAGGCCGCCGACCAGGCGCTGTACAAGGCCAAGACCCAAGGCCGCAACCAAACCATGCACGCCCAAGAAAACGCTGCAATCCTTCTTCCACACCCTCAACGTGAAACAACGCCCACAGCCGACAAGAATGGCGCGTCGTAGGGCCGACTTTAGTCGGCCATGGCGGGCTGAAGCCCGCCCTACGCAGGGTACGCGTGTTTCATGCTTTGGGGTGTCCTTGTTGAACATGGGCGTTAAGGGACAAGCGAGAATAACTTGGACAAAGGAGGTCGTGATGGCAAGTGCTAGGCTAGACGCAGGCCGCGCGGTGTAGCTGGCTACACAAGCGGTTTGCAACAACGCATTGCGCTTGTCAGCACGGCCGAACTTTTCAAGTTATTCTTGCTTGCCCCCCTTAAGCCTCAGGCACACCATGAACATCACGCATCTGAAAGTAAACCGTTGGTCAACGTGGCTGCTGGCCGCCGCACTGCTCACCGGCTGCGGCAGCGCCGTTATCAACCCTGTCACCGGTCAAGCCGAACGGTCGGTCATGAGCGAGCCTGATGAGGTGGCGGCCGGGGCCAAGGCGCACCAGCAGGTGCTGCAGGAATACGGTGTGGTGAAAGATGCCAAAGTGCAAGCCTACGTCAGTAACCTGGGTCAACGCCTGGCCAAGCTGTCGCACCGCAACCAATTGCAGTGGCACTTTACCGTGCTTGACAGCCCGGAGATCAATGCCTTTGCCCTGCCCGGCGGTTATGTGTACGTGACGCGCGGCATCATGGCCTACCTGCAATCCGAGGCCGAACTGGCCGGTGTGATGGGGCATGAGATTGGCCACGTCACCGCCCGCCACGGTGCTCAGCGCGCCACCCGCCAGCAAGATGCTGGCCTGGGCGTGCTGGCAGCCACGGTGTTGGGCGCGGTGCTGGAAAGCCAGGGCATCAGCGGGGCTGGGCGACTGGCCAGCGATGTGTCGCAAACCGCTGCGGCGGGCTACATTGCGTCTTATGGGCGAGACCAGGAACTCCAGGCCGATGAACTGGGGGCCCAATACCTGGCACGCAGCGCCTTTGACCCGCGCAACATGACCCGGGTGATTGGCGCACTGAAAGCGCAGGAGCAGTTTGCCACCGACCAAGCTCGCGCCGCAGGCCGCGCCGCTCCCACGGGCAGCAATTGGCTGGCCTCGCACCCCAGCAATGCCCAGCGCTTGCAGCAAATCACCCAGCTGGCCGACCAGTACCGGGGCAACTACGTGGACGAAGGTCGCGCACGCTACTTGCAGGTCATCCAGGGGCTGGCCTTTGGCGACAGCGCCGCGCAGGGTTTGACGCGCGGCCAGCAGTTTTATCACGCCGCATTAGGCATTGCCATTACCGCGCCACCGGGCTGGAAGATTCAAAACGAGCCCAGTCAGCTGACCCTGGTCAACGCCGCTGGCAACGCTGCACTGCGGGTTCAGGTGGCTCCGCCCAAGGCTGGTGCCAGCCATGACGAGGTGATCCGCAACCTGCTCAAGCCAACCCAGGGCCGAACTGAACAACGGCACATCAATGGCATGCCGGCCACCCGATTTGTGGGCACGCGCGCCAGCAGCCAAGGTCAGCAAACGGTGCAAGCCACGCTGGTCACAGGTCCGCAACAAACCGTGTACGTGTTCATGCCCGTCGCCCAAAATGCCGCCGCGCTGCAGCAAGCCCAAGCCGGACTGACCCAGGCGCTGGAGAGCTTTCGCCCTTTGAGCACGGCCGACCGCAACGCCGCCAAACCCTGGACACTGAACATCGCGCCCTTCCCCGTCGGCGGCTTTGCGCAGCTGGCCAAAAATTCACCGGTGCCGCAGGCCCAAGCGCAACTGCGCCTGATCAATGGCTATTACGGCGGCGGTGCGCCAGCTGTGGGGCAGCGCGTGAAAGTCATTCAATAAATTGCTATTATTTAAATAGCTAGTTGCGCTTTATATACAAGGGCTAGAGGCCATTTTGTTATAAATTTATGAACACAGGCGCAGCCCATCTGAACCGTGCATGGGACGCGCCCGGCTATGGTCTTCACCGGGCGGCTGCGTGAGCATTTTCAGCCATCGGATGCCTCCCGCAACCTCAGTCAAAGTAGGCCTTCACATAGTCTTCAAACGCGCCTTCTGGGGCTGCATCCAACTGCTGCTGCGCCTGCAGAGAGGTCTGCACGCTGGACTTGAAATCGGCCAAGGTCTGCTCTGGTAGCCCCACCGCTTGCAGGGCTTGGGTGTGGGTTTTGGACTGGGCGTAGGCAAAGTCAAAGTAGCTGCCTTGCTTTTTCACCGCCTCCACCACCTGAGCCGAAGGGGTGGACTCAGGGGCGTCGATGCGCCCGCGCAAGTCTTGCATGGCCTGTGCGTAGCGCTGGCCACCGTAAGCGGCATCCAGCATGGCCGCAAACGGGGCCATGTCGTCAAACAACTCGTGCGCCAGTGTGTTCAGGGGCTGCTCATGGTTGTGCACCAGCAGTTGCAAGCCCGGTTGGCGGCCACGGGTGACCACGCGGTGTTTGTTCTCGTCGTTTTCGCCTTGCTCGCGGCTGCTGATCGTCGGGCTGGCGCGAAACAGGCACATCAGCAGCAGCACATCGGCAAACAGCGGCTGCTCGGGCGCGATGCCAATGTCGATGAACGGGTTCAGGTCAAACAGGCGCATCTCCACATACTGCACCCCCATGGTTTTAAGCGCCTTGGCCGGGCGCATGCCCTCAGGGGCGACCCGCTTGGGACGCATCGGCGCGTAGAACTCGGCCTCCAGCTGCAGCACGTTGCTGCTGAGTTGCTTCCAGTGCGTGCCATCGCACACGCCCAACTCGGCGTAGTAGGGGTCGGGGGTGCGAATGTCGGCTTCCAGCCCCTGGGTGTAGTCAGCCAGTGAATTGAAGCTGATGGCCAGCTTGTCTTGCGCGTGATTTTGGTAGCCCAGATCGCTCATGCGCAAGCTGGTGGCAAAGGGGCCGTGCAAGGTGCCTGGGGCCAGCTCGGTCAAATCAGAGGTGTGGCCTTGCAGGAACGACTGGCACAGGGCTGGCGAAGCACCAAACAAATAGGGCACCAGCCAGCCGTAGCGCAAGAAATTGCGGATCAGCCCAAAGTAGCGCTCGCTGATGAAATCTTGCAACCCAGATGCCCCGCTGCAACACGTTTGCAAGGCCTGCCAGAATTCATTGGGCAGCGACCAGTTGTAATGCGCCCCGGCAATTGTCTGCATGGCGCGGCCGTAGCGCAGCCCTAGCCCCTCACGGTAAACCATCTTGAAACGTGCGGCATTGCTGCTGCCATAGTTGGCAATCGCGATCTCGTGATCTGGGCCAATCTTGCACGGCATGGAGCCGGCCCACAGGTATTCCCCGCCGAGCTGCTGGGCGCTGAAGCGGTGGATGTCGGTCAAAAATGTCAGCGGAAAGTGGGGGTCGCTGGAGGGCGGGGTGATGAACTCCAGCAGGCTCTCGGCATAGTCGGTGGTGATCCACGGATGGGTCAGCTTGGCGCCCAGGCTGGCCGGGTGCGGCGTCTTGGCCAATTGGCCGTTGCGGTCGACGCGCAAACACTCACGCTCAAAGCCGCGCACGATGCCGCGCAACAAGGCGGCTTGACTGGGTTCGGAAAACTGGCTGACTTCATTGCAGCAGGTAAATTTCAACATGCCTTGACTCTTTGCACGGTTTAAAAAACGAAGAGTATGGCAGCTTTGAAATGGCCGTCGTCCCTGCCCGGTCACACAGGCATGGAACAATGCGGCCATGCCTTACCTGCCCACTTTCATTGCCCCCCAGCGCTTCACCGACCCAGCCGCCGCCCTGGCCCAGGCGCGCCAGATTTATGACAGCGGCATCAATCACCTGCGTCAAGCCATGCAGCGCTATGTAGCCGGTGACGAATTGCCCGGCCATGTGCGCGCCTGTTACCCGTTTGTGCGGGTGCAAACCCACACGGTCACACGCCAGTCCAGCAGCGAATCGGCACGTTTGAGCTACGGGTTTGTCGCCGGGCCCGGGCGCTTTGAGACCACCTTGACCCGCCCCGACCTCTACGCCCGCTATTACCTGGAGCAGTTCACCCTGCTGCTGGTTAACCACGGCGTGGAACTGGAGGTGGGCACCAGCAACCAGCCGATTCCGGTGCACTTTTCGTTTGGCGACAACGACCATGTGGAAGGCAGCCTGAGTGCCGAGCGCCGCCAGCGCATGCGCGATGTGTTTGACCTGCCCGACCTGAACGCCATGGACGACGGCATTGCCAACGGCACGTTTGAGCCACGCGCTGGTGAGCCAGAACCTTTGAGCCTGTTCACCGCGCCGCGCGTGGACTATTCACTGCAGCGCCTGCGCCACTACACCGGCACCGCGCCAGAGCATTTTCAGAACTTTGTGCTGTTCACCAACTACCAGTTTTATATTGATGAATTCATCGCCCTGGGCCACGCCACCATGGCAGACCCGGCCAGCCAGTACCAGGCGTTTGTGGAGCCCGGCAATGTGGTCACACTCAAATTGGGGGCGGATACCGATTTCGGCACGAAATTGGGGTCTGACCCCAATTTCCCCGCTGACCCCAATTTCCCCGCTGACCCCAATTTCCCCGCTGACCCCAATTTCCCCGGTAAGCCCCCTGCGCGCCTGCCGCAAATGCCCGCCTACCACCTGGTACGCCCGGATGGCAGCGGCATCACCATGGTCAACATCGGTGTGGGCCCGGCCAACGCCAAAACCATGACCGACCACATTGCCGTGCTGCGGCCCCATGCCTGGGTCATGCTGGGCCACTGCGCCGGGCTGCGCAACACCCAGCAGCTGGGCGACTACGTGCTGGCCCATGCCTATGTGCGTGAAGACCATGTGCTGGACGAAGAATTGCCCTTGTGGGTGCCAATACCCGCGCTGGCTGAAATTCAGGTGGCGCTGGAATCTGCCGTGTCAGAAGTCACCCAGCTCAAAGGGGCAGCCCTCAAAAGCATCATGCGCACTGGCACCGTGGCCTCTACCGACAACCGCAACTGGGAGCTGCTGCCCGACAACGGCCCGCAACGCCGCTTCAGCCAGAGCCGCGCCGTGGCGCTGGACATGGAAAGCGCCACCATTGCGGCCAACGGCTTCCGGTTTCGTGTGCCCTACGGCACGCTCTTGTGTGTGAGCGACAAACCGCTGCACGGCGAAATCAAACTGCCCGGCATGGCCAACCACTTTTACCGCGAGCGGGTTGACCAGCACCTGCGCATTGGCATCAGGGCGCTGGAGCTGCTGCGCGAAGAAGGCGTGAACCAGCTCCACAGCCGCAAACTGCGCAGCTTTGCCGAGGTGGCTTTTCAGTAAACCTGAAACCTTGCGGGACAGACCGCAGCTACACGAAGTGAGCCAGCTCTGTCCTCAACTAATTGTCGGATGTTGGATGCCCACCTTGCGGGACAGACCGCAGCTACACGAAGTCAGCCAGCTCTGTCCTCAACTAACGTCCATGTTCAACAAGGACACCCCAAAGCATGAAACATGCGTGCCCTGCGTAGGGCGGGCTTCAGCCCGCCATGGCCGACTGAAGTCGGCCCTACGACACACCATTCTTGTCGGCTGTGGGCGTTGTTTCACGTTAAGGCGTTGTTTCACGTTAACGTCCATGTTCAACAAGGACACCCCTAAGCATGAAACACGCGTGTCCTGCGTAGGGCGGGTTTCAACCCGCCATGGCCGACTGAAGTCGGCCCTACGTCACGCCAATCTTGTCAGCTGTGGGTGTTGTTTCACGTTAAGGCTTTGTTTCACGTTAAGGCTTTGTTTCACGTTAAGGCGTTGTTTCACGTTAACGTCCATGTTCAACAAGGACACCCCAAAGCATGAATCACGCGTGCCCTGCGTAGGGAAGGGTTTCAACCCGCCATGGCCGACTGAAGTCGGCCCTACGACACGCCATTCTTGTCAGCTGTGGGCGTTGTTTCACGTTAAGGCGTTGTTTCACGTTAACGTCCATGTTCAACAAGGACACCCCAAAGCATGAATCACGCGTGCCCTGCGTAGGGCGGGTTTCAACCCGCCATGGCCGACTGAAGTCGGCCCTACGACACGCCATTCTTGTCGGCTGTGGGTGTTGTTTCACGCTAAGGCGTTGTTTCACGTTAAGGCGTTGTTTCACGTTAACGTCCATGTTCAACAAGGACATCCCAAAGCATGAAACATGCGTGCCCTGCGTAGGGCGGGTTTCAACCCGCCATGGCCGACTGAAGTCGGCCCTACGACACGCCATTCTTGTTGGCTGTGGGTGTTGTTTCACGTTAATTGTCGGATGTTGGATGCCCACCTTGCGGGACAGACCGTAGCTACACGAAGTGAGCCAGCTCTGTCCTCAATGGATTCTTGCAAGTGCTTTTTTCGACTTTAAGTTATCACTTTGAACAATAGTCGCGACTATTTGATATTGATATATAAAATAGTCGCATGAAACGTTACCTGGATGCTCATCTGCGTCAAGACCTGTTGACCAAAATGGTGGTGCTGACGGGGCCGCGCCAAGTGGGCAAGACCACCTTGAGTCGACAACTGGTGGCTGAACTGCCGCTGGCTCAATACCTCAACTACGACGTGGCGGCGCACCGTGCGGTGATGCTAGCGCAAAGCTGGCGGCAAAGTGCACCGCTGCTGGTGCTGGACGAAATCCACAAAATGCGCGACTGGAAAGCGTGGCTCAAAGGTGTGTCTGATGGCCGCGCACCTGGGCAGCGCTTACTGGTCACCAGCAGCGCACGCATGGACACGTTCCGTCAAACCGGCGAATCGCTGGCCGGGCGCTACTTCAGGCTGCGGCTGCATCCGCTGTCGGTGCGTGAATGGACCGAGCAAACCAAGGCAACGCCCCAAGCCGCCTTGACGCACCTGCTGGAACGCGGCGGTTTTCCGGAGCCCGCTTTGGCGCCCAGCCATGCAGACGCACAGCGCTGGCGCAATGACTATTTTGCGGGTTTGGTGCGTGAGGATGTGCTGGAATTCTCGCGCCTGCAAGAAGTCAAGGCCATGCGTTTGTTTGCCGAGATGTTGCGCGCGCGGGTTGGTTCGCCCTTGTCGCTGACCTCCATCGCGCGTGACTTGAATCTGTCGCCGGTCACACTGGCCAAGTACCTGGACATTTTGCAAGCCCTGTTCATTGTGTTTGTGGTGCGCCCCTGGCACCGCAACATCGCTCGCGCCACCTTGCAAGCGCCCAAGGTTTACTTTTATGACACCGGCTTGGTGCAAGGCGACGAGGGTGTGCGCTTTGAGAATCTGGTGGCCTGCCACCTGCTGAAAAACGTGCACTGGCAGCAAGACACCCAAGGCCAAGCGGTCGACTTGCACTACATCCGCACCAAGGACGAGGCCGAGGTGGATTTTTGTCTGAGCGACGGTGACACGCTCACGCACCTGGTGGAATGCAAGTTGACCGACACCAAGCCTCACCGTGCTCTGCTGCGTTTTGCCGAACAGTGGCCGCAAGCCCAGGCGATTCAGCTGCTGCGAGACTGCAAGGTGGAAGCGGATATCGGTCGCCTGCAACTGCGCGATGCCGCCCCCTGGCTGGCCGCACTGGCGGTTTAGCCGAATCACGCCGGGTAGATGCCACCCAAGATACGTGGCCCGGCTGCCCCCGTGACAGCGCTCAGGTTGCCGGGCTGGCGGTTAACGGCTTGCTGCGCCAGCCAGGCAAACGCCGCCGCCTCTACTTGCAAAGCAGGCAAGCCATGGGCATCCGAGCTGCGTACGATGCAGCCTGGCAAGCCGGCTTGCAGCCGCTGGATCAGGTGCAGGTTGAACGCGCCACCACCACAAACGATCAGCTCAGCGCTATTTTTTGCATAGCTACTTACACTTGCTATACAAGGGCTACAGGTCAATTCAGCTAAAGTAGCTTGGACGTCTTGAGGACGGGCGGCTTCAAAACCCTTCAGTTTGTCTTGCAGCCACTGCAGGCTAAACAGGTCACGCCCGGTGCTCTTGGGCGGGGGCATTGAAAAATAGGGCTCATCCAGCAGCCGTGCCAGCAACTCCGGCACGCACTGGCCGCAAGCCGCCCAAGCGCCGTCCGCATCAAAGGCTTGGCCGGTGTGCTGCAAACACCAGGCATCCATCAGCGCGTTGCCGGGGCCACAGTCAAAACCCAGCACCGGTGCAGCTGGGTCGGCTGGCAAAACACTCAGGTTAGCGATGCCGCCCAGGTTGAGCACCGCCATCATGGCCTGGGGGTTGCCAAACACGCGGCGATGGAAGGCCGGCACCAAGGGCGCCCCCTGACCACCAGCAGCCACGTCACGGCTGCGCAAGTCTGCCACCACGTCGATAGCGGTCAATTCCGCCAGCAGCGAGGGGTTGAGCAATTGCAGGGTGTAGCCTGCCCCAGCTGCTGTCTCAGAGCGACGCTGCGGTTGGTGGCGCACCGTCTGGCCATGCGCGCCGATGGCGCGAATGTCTTGGGTGGAGATGCCCATCGCAGCCACCTGCACCAGCAACGCCGCCACCACCTCGGCGTAATGCGCCGCAATGGCATTACCCGCAAGCGCCGCACGGTGCAATTCATTGTGACCTGGGGTGTTGAGTGAGAGCAATTCGGCTCGAAAAGCAGGCTCAAATGCTTGGGATGCGCTGGCCAGCACCTGCAACCTGGCGCCAGCCAAATCCACCAGCACGCCGTCGACACCATCAAGCGAGGTGCCCGACATCAAACCAATGAAATACGCAGGCATCGTCAAACAAGCTCAGGCGTTCGGCTCAGGTGGTTCAGACTGAGCCAGTAGATAGGTGAGGCGACTCACGCGCTGATCTTCACAACCAAAGTCGCTGCAAACGTCGAACGGCCTATTCAAAACGGCCTATTCAAACCTGGTTGCAGCCACACTGGCCGCCGCCTGCAACTCCAGTTTGACGGTGCTGGCCGTTTGCCGGAACTGCGGCATCAGCGCGGCTGCCACCGGCACGGTTTCGCTTTGCTGCGCCATCTTCATCGGGTCGCGCTGCACGCCGCCCACACGCACTTCAAAGTGCAGATGCGGGCCGGTGGCCCAGCCGGTGGAACCCACCAGCCCAATGGTGTCGCCCTGGCTGACGTTTTGTCCCTTTTTCACCAACACCCGGCTAAGGTGGGCATAGACGGTTTCGGTGTTGTTGCGGTGTTTGACAAAAATGACGTTGCCATAGCCGTTTTGCCGCCCTGCAAAAGACACCACGCCATCGCCGACAGTGCGTGCAGGTGTGCCGGTGGTGGCTGCAAAGTCGGTACCCAAATGCGCGCGCCATTGCTTCAAAATCGGATGAAAACGCATCGAAAAACCACTGCTGATGCGAGAGAACGCCACCGGCGAACTCAGGAAAGCACGGCGCAAGCTTTTGCCGTCCAGGGTGTAATAGCCGCCCTTGGCAACCACGCCGGCCACTAGGGCGGATGGCTGGAACCACATGGCTTGAAAGGTTTTGCCAGCGTTGACAAATTCGGCGCTCAGTACACGCCCGGTGCGCAGGGGTTCGCCGTCGCCTTCAAGCACTTCGTAGACCAGGTTAAAGCGGTCGTCTTTGCGCAGGGAACGGCGAAAGTCGATGTCGCCCGAGAAAATTTCGGCCATCTGGGTCGCCACCGCATCAGGCAAACCAATGTCATCGGTCGCAGCAAACAAGGAGGTTTGAATCGTGCCGCTGGCCAGGCGCGCAGCCGCCACCAAAGGCGCGGTCTCTAGCCGTGAGGTAAAGCCATTTGCGGTGCGCTCGATCACCAGGCGTTTGAATTCGCCCTCAACGTCGGTCGTCCAGCGGGCGGTGAGTTGACTCAGACGCTGGTCAGCCAGTGCCTGCACCGTGACTTGACGCCCTGTGCGTCCCAACAACAGTTGTTGCACGACACGGTCGCTGCGCAAAAAAGCGGCAGCTTGCAGGTCGTCTACACCCAAGCGCCGAAGCAAGGTGTCTGCGGTATCGGTGGCGCGCGTGCTGTCGGTGCGGTAGAGCACCAACGCCACAGGCGCATCCGTGCCAGACGTAGACGTGGGCAAGCTCAGTGCTTGCACCGCTTCGGTCACTTGATGCACTGGCAAATCTGCCGCATCAGGCGCCAGGGAAGCAATGGCAAAAGCACCGCCCCCCCCCGCTAGCAACACAGCGGCCACAACAGCCGTTAAACGCTGGTGGTGTTGGACTAGCAGCTTGGCAGCAGAGTGCACCACAGCGTGTCCAAGTGAAAACAATGAGGTCATTAAAAATAAATCCGGGTGCTTGCAGTGTCGGCAAGACACCACAGTCGCAAAGAAAAAGCAACAAATCATCTACTTTGTTGCCACTTAAAATCACTTTTTTACAGCCTTTGAAGTATAAACCCGGCTCTTTTGCCCGCATCCCCATAAACCCTATGACACAACCCCAAAAATCCCCCAATTTAGTAACTGATCGTGTCAAGGAAGCATTGGCTGTAACACTTCGAGGCTGCGAAGAGTTGATTCCGCAGGATGACTGGGTCAAAAAACTGGCGCGCTCGGAGGCCACCGGCACACCGCTGCGCATCAAGCTCGGGCTAGACCCCACCGCACCGGATATTCACATTGGCCACACCGTGGTGCTGAACAAAATGCGCCAGCTGCAAGACCTGGGCCACACCGTGATCTTTTTGATTGGCGACTTCACCACGCTGATTGGCGACCCGT
>Ga0210042_1001560_pt1 | contig 18908 bp, 15 predicted proteins | sample CryGeymeta201518_FD_183982 | JGI IMG/M metagenome (GOLD analysis project Ga0210042, IMG submission 183982) | Groundwater microbial communities from Crystal Geyser aquifers in Utah, USA - Crystal Geyser metaG 2015-18 (SPAdes) (version 2) | ecosystem: Environmental > Aquatic > Deep subsurface >... | reverse complement strand
ACAAATGCGTCCGGGTCGAAGGGCGCCAGGTCTTCAGGCTGCTCGCCCAGCCCGGCAAACAAAATTGGAATGCCAAGTTCGCGTTGGATCGCGAACGCCATGCCGCCGCGCGCCGAAGAATCCAATTTGGCAAGGATAATTCCGGTCACGCCCACGGCTTCGTGAAACTTGCGCGCCTGTCCCAGCGCGTTTTGCCCGGTAGCCGCATCCAACACCAACCAGACCGCGTGCGGCGCGCCGGGCAGGGCCTTGGCCGTCACACGCCGCACCTTGCGGAGTTCCTCCATCAAATTGAAGCGGGTCTGCAAACGCCCGGCGGTATCAATCAGGACGATGTCCACGCCGCGGGACACGCCCGACTGGACGGCGTTGAACGCCACCGCGCCGGGATCGGACTCGGGCGCGCCCGCCACCACCGTGACCTTGAGGCGGTCGCCCCAAACCTGGAGTTGGTCCACCGCCGCGGCGCGAAAGGTGTCCGCCGCGCCGAAGAGGACGGTCTTCCCCTCCGATAAAAATCGCCGGGCGAGTTTGGCGGCGCTGGTGGTCTTGCCCGAGCCGTTGACTCCCACGAGCAGGATCACGCTCGGACGCGCGGAAAAATCGAGCGCGGGCGGATTGTCGAGGCGGGAGCGGAGATCCGCCCGGAGGGCCGATCGAAGTTCCTCGGCGCGGACCAGCCCGCGGTCACGCGCGAGGCGTTTGAGTGAGTCGAGGATGCTGGCGGTGGTATCCATCCCCACATCCGCCTGGATGAGCAGGGTCTCCAAATCGTCCCATGTTTCGGCGGTGATCTCCGTCGCGCCCAATAGCGAGGCGACGCGCCCGAAGGCGGCTTTACCGGTCTTAGAGAGGCCCGCGCGCCAGCGGGAAAGTCCCGCGTACCCGCGGGATAGGACATCCGTCATGGCGGGGGATTATATCAGGGGCTTTGCTTTTTATGTTATACTCGCCGACTGGCAACGCATATCGTTGCATAAATCATCTTTTGAGGTAGCAAAATGATCGAAGAACCCATCCATGTCTCTGACGATGCTTTCGAGAAGACCGTCCTGCAAGCGCAACTTCCGGTGATCGTTGATTTCTGGGCGCCTTGGTGCGGCCCGTGCAAAATGGTCGGCCCGATCCTCGACAAACTTGCGAAGGAAAACGCCGGCAAGTTTCTGGTTGCCAAAGTGAACACCGACGAGAATCCCGAATGGGCCTCCAAGTATGGCGTTCAGGGCATTCCGACGATGTTATTCGTTTCGGGAGGCAAGGTGGTTCACCGCCAGGTGGGCGCGCTGCCCGAGCGCATGTTACGGGACGTGATCACCCAATTCATGGAAGTCATCACACCGGCATAACCTCCAGGAGGTACATAATGAGCCGCCGTCTGGCCTTCGCTATTTTGATCCTGTCTGTCGGGTTGAACGCGTGCGTGCCGGGGTTATCGCCGATTTCTGCCGGCGATTCACAGGCGACGGCGATAGCGCTGGCCGGCACGTTGGCCGCGCTAACACAAGCGGCCCTGCCAACCCCCAGCCTCCTGCCCTCGAATACGCCTCCGCCGACCTTCACCGCGACCACCGCGCCAAGCGCCACAGGAGCGCCGACCAACACCGCAACATCCACGCCCGAGGCGACCAGCGCCGCTAACGCGACAGGAACCATAACCGCGACCAGTAGTCCAACTCCAACCGGCGCGCTCACCATTTCCACGGTCAGCGGAACCGTCACAGCCACGCTGACGCCAACGCCGGGCGTCCTTCTCTATGGTACCGTGCCGCCAGCCGTCCCTTACGGGCGCGTGCACCTGATCAACCTGACCAACGAGATGGTGTACATTTCGTTCCATTGCACGCTTGAGAACGGTTTGACATCGTATTTGGAATATCCCGTGTATGCAAGGATCGTCGCCTCCATTCCGGCCGGACCCTGCCATTACGTTGCCTGGGTCAAAGGCCGGCAATTTATCGGGGATATCCGGATCAAGAAATCTTTGGAATACACGTTCACGTTCAAAAGACAAAAAATCATTATCACTCAGCCATAAGTTAATCGGTGATTACCCACAAGTCGCCGTTTGCTCGCAGTTGCACTGCGGGCGCAGGCGGCAGTCCAACTGCCGCCTGAACTTGTGGGTAATCACCAGTAAGTTAAGGAGTATCCAGGAATGAAAAAAGTTTTCCCCCTGATTTTGGGGCTTACCGTTTTATTGGCGGCCTGCGGCCCCAAAGCCGCCCCGACCATTGACGCGGCCAGCGTGCAGGCTTCGGCGGTGGCGATGGCGTTCACGATGGCCGCGCAAACCCAGGCCGCCCTCCCGACCGCGACCGCAACCCTGCCGTCGACCGAAACGCCCACCCTGGCGCCGCCCAGCCCAACCTTTGCCCTGCCCACGTTCCCGTCCGTCCTGCCGACAGCGACAAGCGCGGCATCCGGCGGCGCTTGCAGCGGCCTGATGAATCCAAAACCCGGAGGGCCGCAGGTTTATGTGGTCATTGACAACCGCACCAAAGGAACTTTGACCTTTTCTCTCTATCTGAATGAAACACCGTTCGCATGTGGATTCGTCCGTGGTGTATCTTCCATCGGATCCAGAAGCAGCTTGGGCGTCACCATCCCTGAGGGTTGCTATTGGCCATCTGCCTATGTAAACGACCCCAAGAAACCCGCATCACTCTCAGGTCCCCAGGCTTGCATCCACGGCAATGATAAGATCACCATAATCGTGGATTACCAGGGTATGAAATGGGTTTTCCCGTAAACCGGCGCATCTACCGACATCCAGTAACAATCAATCAGCCCGGCTCGTAACGAGTCGGGCTGAATCTTTAAGACCTGACATGTCTTACTCGCGCCCTGCTTAACCAAGGCGATTGTGCGGACGCGGGTCGCGGTTAATCGGGGTTCTGTGGAGACATGTCAGGTCTCCTCCATTACTCCGAAACCCTCTGAATGTTGGCTCCCAAGCCGCGCAATTTCTCGTCCACGCGCTCGTAGCCGCGGTCAATCTGGCTGACGTTGCGGATGGTGGAGGTTCCGTCCGCGGCCAGGGCGGCCAGCAGGAGCGCCATGCCGGCGCGGATGTCGGGGCTTTCCAGGTTCTCGCTGATAAGTTGGCTGGGGCCCTGCACGAGACAGCGGTACGGGTCGCACAGGATGATGCGCGCGCCCATGCCCACCAGTTTGTCGGTGAAGTACATGCGCCCGGAATACATCCAGTCATGGAAGAGCACGGATCCCGCGGCTTGCGTGGCAACCGTGATGGCGATGCTCATCAGGTCGGTCGGGAAGGCCGGCCAGACGTTGGTTTTGATCTCGGGGATGACCCCGCCCAAATCGGGGACAACCGCCAGGGACTGGTCCGGCGGGACGATCAAATCGTCGCCCTCTACCTGCCAGGTCACGCCCAACCTGCGGAAGACTTGCGCGACCATTTCGAGGTAACGCACGCCCGCGTCCCGGATGCGAATCCCGCCGCGCGTCACCGCCGCCGCGCCGACCAGGCTGACAACCTCCAGGTAATCGGGACCCACCGAAAACTCGCCGCCGTGGAGTTGATCCACGCCTTCGATATGCAGGGTGTTCGAGCCGATGTTCTCGATGCGCGCGCCCAGGCGGTTCAGGAAGCGGCACAATTCCTGAATGTGCGGCTCGGAGGCCGCGTTGCGAATGACCGTGATGCCTTTTGCGCGCACCGCGGCCATGATGGTATTTTCGGTGGCGGTCACGCTGGCCTCATCCATCAAAATGTCCGCGCCCTTCAGCGCTTTCGCTTGGAACTCCAGCGTGCGGCCATAGTTCACCTGCGCGCCCAGAGTCTGCAAGGCCAGGATGTGCGTGTCCAGCCTGCGCCGCCCGATGACATCCCCGCCGGGCGGGGAAAGCCGCAGTTCACCCGAGCGCGCGATCATCGGCCCGGCGAGCAGGATGGAGGCGCGAATGTTGCGGCAAAGGCCGGGGTCCAGGTCGGCCGGCCGGACCGTCCGCGCAGTGACGCGCCAGGAGTCCTCGCCCAAATCCTCCACTTGCACGCCCAGGCTTTCGACCAGGCGCCGCATGTCGCTCACGTCCCGAATACGCGGCAGGTTGTGAAGCACGACCGGTTCCTCGGTCAACAGGCAGGCGGCCAGCAAAGGCAAGGCGGCATTCTTATTTCCACTTGGCGTAACCTCCCCCCGCAGGGGAATACCGCCTTCGATGACAAATTTTTCCATGGGTTCTCCTGTGAAGTCCCTGCCATTCTAAGGCAGTTTGACGGTTTCGCCAAGCGCATTGCAAATCACTTACAGCCCGTGCATCGCCAATTGTTTGGAATATAATGAAAGCATGGAACCCAGTCTGGTCATCCCGCTGATCGTGGGCTGGATTGGCGGCTGGATGGTTAATTACCTGGCCGACGTTTTGCCGGCCACGCGGCGCTTCAGCCAACCCGCCTGCCAACACTGCGACGCCGCCACCACGTGGCAGGATTATCTCCTTTTGCGCGCCTGCCGTTCGTGCGGAAAACGGAGAAAACCAAGAGTCTGGATCGTTCAGGTGTTTTTGGCCGCAGTCAGTATTTACATTTGGATGTCGCCCCCGGCCCGCCTGGGATACGCGCTGGGGCTGTTGATCCTGCTGTACTTTACGATGGACTTTGTGATAGACCTGGAACACCGCCTGATCCTGCACCCGACCAGCATCTTCGGCGCCCTGCTTGGACTTGGGGCGGGCGCGCTGCGCCAGGGGTTGTTCTCCACCCTGGCGGGCGGACTGGCCGGCTTCGCCATCATGTTCCTTTTCTACCTGCTCGGCGCCGTCTTCGCGCGGCTGCGCGCCCGGCGGATGCGGAAGGCGGGACTGGCGGCGGACAACGAGGAGGCGCTGGGCGCGGGCGACGTGATCCTGGCGGCCATCCTGGGCCTGTTCCTGGGCTGGCCGATGATCTGGTTCGGACTGCTGCTCGGCATCCTGCTGGGCGGCGCCATCAGCATTTTGCTGGTGCTGGGTTTGTTGGTCAGCGGGCAGTACAAGGAAAAGGCCTGGATGGTTTTTATCCCGTACGGCCCGTACTTCCTCCTGAGCGCGTTCCTGATCCTGTACTTGCCAACCTGGGTCAAAGCCATAGTACCTAAGTAGGATTGGACGATTACGCGCATGTGTCTACACTAAAAATAGGAAGCAAGCAATAATGAGGAAGCCAATTCTTTTCCGCCCGCAAAAAAGCCCGGGGCAGGCCATGGTGGAATTTGCATTGGTATTGCCCATCCTGCTGTTGATCGTCTACGGGATCTTGGAAGTGGGACGGTTGCTCTTCATTTACAACAACGTGGTCTCTGCCGCGCGCCAGGCCACCCGCTACGGTTCGACGACAGGATTAAATACCAGCGGAGGCGTGCCGCGCTATCAGGATTGCGCCGGGATGCGCTCCGCCGCCCAGCGCTCAGGTTTTCTCGATAATTTTGAAGATGCCGATATTCTCATCTGGCATGACAACGGCGAAGAACTGCATCAATCCGCCTATTGCAAACCCGGCATGGCCTTCGACAGGAGTTTTCAACCCTCCAGCGGAAATTCGAGCCGGGTGCGAGTCCAGGTCAGCACGGAATACACTCCCATGCTCCCGTTTATTCCGTTGCAACCGCTGACCATCACATCCGTCAGCGCGCGCACGATTTTAGTCGGCGTGACGATTGCAATTACCGGCGGAGCGCAGGACATTGAGTTCGCGACAGACGACCCCAATGCAGCCGCGGATTCCACCGCCGCGCCCCCCCAGGGGTCACATTCTGAGGCGGCCGCGCCCTGCGACGTGCGTCACAGCGTCTTGAGGGCCTCGCCTTTCGGCATGACCATCTTCAATTACAGCGCCGGGTTGACGATCCATATCACAAACATAAAGATATGGAGTCCCCCTTCCCCGGCAGGCCAAACGCTGAACCGACTCACGCTTGGCGGCGCGAACATCTGGAACGGCATCGAGCCAAGCGACTCGCCCACTTTTTTCGGCGACTTCAGCGGCGACGTTTCCATAGGCCCGCGCGCCAATAAATTTTTGGTGGCAGGTTTTAGCATGAACTATCAGGCCAACGGCTCCGAAAAAATCATCGTCGCCTTTGTCGAAAATCAATGTCCCGCGCTCGACTCATCGAATGCGCGCCAATTGCCATGAATAAACAGACGCTTTCCTTTCCACCGGTTGAGAATGGACAGAGCCTGGTCGAGTTGGCGGTCAGCCTGACCGTCCTGTTGATCCTGCTGGCCGGCACAGTGGATTTTGGAATCGGCCTGTTCCACTATGTCGCCATGCGGGATGCCGCCCAGGAAGGCGCATTGTACGGCTCCATCAATCCGCCGCCCCACGCCGGCAATTGGAACTGCCCGCATAAGAGCGTTGCCTCCATCTGTGACCGGGTGGTAAACGCCTCCGGCGAAAGCGGCCTGATCAAAAATATCTACGATGCTGGAATGGGTATCAGCATTTCGGTCCCGGATGGGGCCTGTGAAGGCAGGAGCATTACCGTTAGCCTGGTTTACGACTATCCTGTTTCCATGCCATTTATGGGAGCGGTACTCGGATCGGATCACATCCAGTTAAGAGCCGCGGTAACCGATACGATCCTGACCCCCTCCTGCCCATGAAAAATATCAACGAACGAATGAACGGACGGAACCCATGAAGAACAGACAACTTCCCTCGGAACGCGGCCAGGCCATGATCCTGATCGTTCTCGCCATCGTCGGCCTGGTTGGCATCACCGCCCTGGCTGTGGACGGGGGTATGTACTACGCGGACCGCAGGCGGGCGCAGAACGCGGCCGATTCGGCCGTCCTGGCCGCCTCGCTGGCCCGGCTGCGCGGACAAAATTACCAGTCGGTCGCGTTGGCCAGGTCCCAGCAAAACGGGTACGAGGACGATGGCGTGAAAAGTTCCATCGAGGTTAATGCCCCGCCCGTCAGCGGACCGTATGAAGGCAATTCGGAATACATCCAGATCGTGATCACGTCCCATTACAACACAACCTTTGGGCCGGTTGTGGGCATCCGCGAGTTGACCAACAACGTGGAAGCCGTCGCCCGCGCGAAACCGCCCGAATATGGCCCGCTCATGCAGGGTTACGCGGTCGTCAGCCTGGCGCCCGCCAGCGACTGCGCCGCGCAACGGTCGTTTTGGGCGCACGGCGAGTCGACGCTGGTAATTTCCGGCGGCGGCATCTTCATCAACTCGGACCATCCCACCTGCGCCTTCATGCAGGAGGGCAGCGGCGGACTGGTCTTTGCGGACAACAACCCGTTCAACATCGTGGGCGGCGCATCCATCCAAAAGGTCCAGTTGATCAAACGTCTCGTCTGGCAACCGGCGCCGACCCCCAGCAAAGGCGAGACGCCCACCCGCCAGCCGGCGCTGGCCTTCCTTCCAAGCGCCGGAAGTTCGCCCATGCCCTACCCGCCGCCATTCGTCATGCCCAAACCGCGTTGCGGGGCGCGGATGGCCGAGATAGACCCCCTGGACGAAACCGTCATGGGTCCAGGCAACTGGGAGGAGGATTTCCCGCCCAAAGGCGTCACCAAATTGAAACCGGGCATGTACTGCATCAATGGGGACGTGCGCGTTGAAGACACGGAGTTGACCGGGGAAGGCGTGTTGCTGGTCGTCGAGCATGGCTCGGTACACTTTAGCAGTACCGCCAACATCACGTTGGAAGCCCCCGGCAAGGGGCCTTTCAAAAACTTGCTGCTCTTCCTGCCCATGGACAACCACTCCGTGGTGGTGTTGAACGGCTCCGATGAATCGATTTTCCGCGGCGCCATCCTGGCGCCCGCCTCGAAGATCCGCATCCTGGGCAACGAGTCGCGCTACGGCTACCATAGCCAGATCATCGGCTACACCATCGAATTGGACGGCAACAGCAACATCACCATCCGCTACCTGGACGAACAGAACTACGACGCCCTCGTCAGCCCGGAGATCCAATTCGGCCAATAGGTTTCAAAACCCTACATTACAGACGGCTTACACAAAGGAAAGCGGAACAAAACCGACTTGAAGCATGAAGTATAATGGTAACTACAAGACCCTAACTCGGACAAGCCGGAAGAGAAAAACCTTTAACCACGAAGGGGCACGAAGGAAAACCTTAAAAGCTCTTCCTTTGTGTTACTTTGTGCCCTTCGCGAAGCACCCTGCGGGTTGTGTTTAATCATCTTGTTTTTTGCGCAAGGATTTAACTTCTAAGTTCTTAACGAGATAATTTTCAGGAACCCAAACGGCATGAAAAAAGCCCCAGGCAAAATTTTCGCCTTCTTCCAAACCGGCCCCGCCGGGAGCCGCCGCGCGCGCAAAAGCCGGGGACAAAGCCTGGTGGAGATTGCCATCGCGTTTCCGGTGCTGATCATGTTGCTCGCCGGGCTGGTGGAATTCGGCTTTATGTTGAATTACTACCTGTCGCTGATGGACGCCACCCGCGAATCCGCCCGCACTTTCAACAACTTCACTCCCTTTGAAGAAGCATGCACTTGCGATATAGCCACTGCCTGCAAGTATGATGATCCCCCTAATAATCCCGACTGCATTGCAAACTGCACCACAGATTACAATGACCCAGACTGCGACAGCACCAGTTTCTACCAGAACGCGGCAGGCATGGTGTTTACCAGCCTGCGACCAAAAGACATCAACGGTGATGGAGAGCTCTCCCCTGAAGAGAGGGCAAAGGATTCATCGCGCAAGATTGACCTCGATCCCGATAAAGACGACGTGGTTGTCTCCGTTCTCAGAATAAAAACTTCTGCCGTTCTTGACCGTTTCCCTGAAAATGGAGGGGAATACCATTTGTTTAATAACCAGCCCTCGCGCCTGTCCACGGTCGAGATCGGGAGCCGCCTGGTCAGCGGCGCGCCCGACACCGGCGTCCTGCTGGTGGAAGTATTCTTTAATTATCACCAGGTGCTGGCCCTGCCCTGGCTGGCGCCTTTCCTGCCGGACCCGATCCTGTTGCACGCCTACACGATCATGCCCCTGCCGGCGGCGGAACCTCCGTGATTACCGTAGGAGAAAAAAATATGCGGCATAAGATTTTTCACATAACAGAACGCGGGCAGGCCATCATCCTGATCGCGGCGGCGGCCATCGGCCTGATCGCCATGGTCGGTTTAATAGTGGACGGCGGCATCCTGTTGATCGAATATGGCCGCTTGAAACGCGCGATCGACGCGGCTTCGCTTTCCGCCGCCCTGCAATACCGCGAAGGCTATCCCCCAACCGAGTTGGAAAACGCCGCCGAGGAATTTCTGAACTTAAATCAATCGAACGTGTTCAATATTGACGTGCAAACCTGCGACTCCGCCCCAGGCGACCCGGAACTTTGCCCCCCCCTGACCATCCCACCCACCCCGCCGCGCAAACTGGCGCGCGTCATCGCCTCGCGCCACGTGCGATTCGGGTTCCTGCGGGTGATCGGGATCTACGAAACGGACATCACCGCCCAGTCCATCGGCGAGGCGGCTTCCGTGGACCTCGTAATTGTCCTGGATACCTCGGCCGCCATGGCTTTCGAGGGTGGCGGCGATCCCACTACAGGCGATGACCCGGCCGACGATCCTTCGACCTGTAACCCGGCCGATAACTGCCAACCGCTTCGCGACATCAAGGATTATGCGGTTAATTTCGTGAATCAATATGTGTATTTCCCGTACGACCGCGTGGCGATCATCACCTTCGACCGCAATGTCCATCTGATCATGCCGCTGGACGCGACCGACGGCATGACCGGCCCAGACGCCAAAGCCGCCGTCATCGCCGCCATCAACGGACTGACGGTATTTCAACCGGCGCAAATCTGCCCCGATCCTGTTTCAGCCGCCAGCCCTGTGCCAAATTGCCTTAACTATCCGCCCCCAGGAACTTACCATGGGTTGGAATACCCTCTTTATCGCTATAACCTTGAGCACGGTAATAACGACTCTTCCTCCGTCCCGTCCAGCAATATCGGGGATGCTGTGTGGCTGGCCAGCAATGAATTTGGGCTTGGGCGCCAGGATTCGCTCTGGGTAACCATCCTGCTGTCCGGTGGAGCGGCCAATACCGGCTGCTACGACCCGGCTACTTGCGGAGACACCACCGCGGATGGCCGCATCTGCCCATCCACTACCTGGGCTACGCACTACTGCCGCGACAATTCGACCGTCACACGCCATTGCACCAATGTCTTCGATGTTGAAACTAGGGACCGTTGTTTAGCCGTTGACGGCACACTATTCGATGTTACACTCGATGTAGAGCATTACGATGCCGACGATTACGCCCGTGACGCGGCTGACTTCCTCGCCAACCCAAAGACCGGCCAGGGCGTGGTCATCTTCTCGATCGGGTTGGGAAATCCGATGGACCCAGGCGCTGGAGGCGCCACCAGCGGAGGGCCGGAGTTAATGGAATATGCGGCCCTCACCGCTGGAAATGAGAGCGGCGACCAGGTCAACCACGGCTTGTATTATTTCGCGCCCACCACCGACGAGCTGGTCGAGATTTTCCGTAACATCGCCGAGAACATCGCCACGCGGCTTTCCCAGTAAGATTTTCGCCCGGATTGCAAAGTCTCCCGACTTTGCAGCTGCGGCTGGAGGTAGTACCATGAACCCGATTTCGACCTTATGGCGCAAGCGCACCAAGCGGCGCAAGAGCAAAGCCCAAAGCATGCTGGAGTTTGCCCTGGTGCTGCCGGTTTTGCTCCTGTTGCTGTTCGGCGTGCTCGAATTTGGGCGCCTGTTTTACGCCTGGATCATCATCGAGAACGCCACCCGCTTCGGCGTGCGCTACGCCTCCACCGGCGAATTCGATAGCGGATATTGCGTAGACCTGGACGGCGACGGCACGCCATGCGCTGGGGCGCATCGCAGCGAGGAAGTGGACGCGGCGCGCCTCCCGTCCATTAAAGACGAAACCCGGCACATGATCATTGCCCTGCCGCATGACGAAGCCTTTGCGCAAACGGCTAATGATTACCTAAAGATCACGGTTTGTTCCACCACCATGGTTGACGAGGCGACGGAGAGGGTCTTCACCCCCCCGAATATGGGCGGCCCGCAATACAGTGACTGCACCCCGGTCGAGCATCCCGGCGAGTCGGGCGATCGCGTGGTTGTCGCAGCGGACTACAACTTTACCTTCATCGTCCTGCCCGCCTTCGGGATCCAGCCGGATATGATCCACCTGTCTTCCTACCGCGAGGGCATTGTGGAGCAATTCCGCCTCTCACGCGCCGTTAAAGTGCCGCCACAGTTTACCGTGCCGACCGTTCCCTCCCCTACACCCACACAAACGGATATCCCCACCCCCACCGCCACCCGTACACAGCCACCGCCGACCTTGACACGAACGCCAACCAGGACGCGAGCGCCGACCAGGACGCGAGCGCCGACCAGGACGCGAACGCCGACCAGGACACCAACGATCACGCGCACGCCGAGCAACACGCCCACCATCACAAACACGCCCACCATCACAAACACGCCCACCATCACAAACACACCCACCATCACAAACACACCCACCATCACAAACACACCCACCATCACGTTGACGCCGAGCAATACGCCCACGCGCACGCTCACACCCACGCGCACGCTCACGCCCACGCGCACGCTCACACCCACGTGCACCATCAAGCCCACGGTTACGCCCATCACCCCATCGAATACGCCCACGCGCACGCGCACACCCACTCCCGTCACGCCTTCGAAAACGCCTACGAAAACACTCACACCTTCGAAAACGCCTATTCCTTCCACACCCACGAACACGCGCACGAAGACACCCATTCCGCCTACGCCGACGAAAACAAACACCCCGCCCCCAACCGAGCCGACCAAAACGCCAACGCTCTGCGGCGGCGGCGACTGCTAAGTCGGCAACCAAATTTAGAAAAAACAGCAGGACTTTCTTCCAAGTCCTGCTGTTTTTTACGGTATAATCCCGCCCGCAATTCAACCGAGGAGGTGAAATTCGATATTTTCAACGGGAAAGAGCGCATGGACTTTAGTTAGGTAGTTTGGTAGTTCGGTAGTTTAATAGTTTGATAGTTTGGTAGTTCGGTAGTTTGGCAGTTCGGTAGTTTGGCAGTTTGGCAGTTCGGTAGTTCGGTAGTTCGGTAGTTGGTTCGCGGGGAGATCAGCAACCACGTAACTACACAACTACCAACTACGTAACTACAAAACTACGTAACTACAAAACTAAAGCGGATGCCCTCCGGGACTGCCAGTCCCGACACCTTTCCCTCCAGTGCAAAATCCCTGCAACCAACGCCGCGCGGGCAACCGCGCGGACAAAGGCGCGGGGAATGGCGAGGCAAGAGAATAGTGATCAGTAATCAGTAATCAGTAATCAGTAATCAGTGATCAGTGACTGATCACTGATCACTGATCACTGATTACTCAACCTGGAGGAACCCAACCATGTGTGGCATTGTCGGATACATCGGCAGCCGCGACGCGACGCCGATCATTTACAACGGCCTGAAGCGGCTGGAATATCGCGGCTATGATTCGGCCGGCATCGCCGTCCTGCAAGACGGAAAGATCGAAGTGCGCCGCGAAGCGGGCAAACTATCCGCGCTTGGCGACCTGCTTCAGCAATCCCCCATCGAAGGCAATCTCGGAATCGGTCACACCCGCTGGGCCACGCACGGCGCGCCCAGCGCGCGTAACGCGCATCCCCACCTCGGACAGACGGGACGCGTCGTGGTAGTGCATAACGGCATCGTGGAAAACTTCCTCGAACTGCGCGAGGAATTGTCTGCGGAGGGCGTGGAATTCAAATCCGATACGGACACGGAGACCATCGTCCATCTTGTGGAGCATTACCTCGCCAGCGGACTCGACCTGGTGGAGGCCGCGCGCAAGGCCTTCCAGCAAATCCGGGGCGCGAACGTGGTGGCGCTGGTATCCGCGGACGAGCCCGACCGCATCGTGGCGGCGCGCATCGGCAACGCAGGCGGGATCGTCCTCGGTTACGGCGAGGACGAGATGTTCGTCGCCTCGGACGTGCCGGCCATCCTCGAACACACGCGGCGCGTCGTCTTTTTGGAGTCACGCCAGATGGCGGTGGTGACGCGGGACGGCGCGCGGGTGGAAACGCTCGAAGGCGGGCGCGTCCAGCCCCAGGTCCAGGGCGTGGCGTGGGATCCCATCGCGGCGGAGAAAGGCGCGTACCGTCACTTCATGCAGAAGGAGATCCACGAACAAGTCCGCGCCCTCACCGACACCCTGGCAGGCCGCGTGGATTTCGAGCATGGAAGAATCCGCCTGCCCGAACTGAACCTGACGCCCGAACTGGCGAAGCGCATCCAAAAAATAACCATCACCGCCTGCGGCACGGCCGCCTACGCGGGCATGGTCGGAAAAACCCTGATCGAAAAGATCGCCCGCGTGCCGGTGGAAGTGGTGATCGCCTCCGAGTTCCGCTACAGCGACCCAATCGTGGACGAGCGCACCGTCGTGCTGGCGATCTCGCAATCCGGCGAAACCGCCGACACGCTGGCCGCCATGGAGGAGGGACGCCGCAAGGGCGCGATTGTTTGGAGCATCGTCAATGCGATCGGCTCGCAGGCCATGCGCGTCGCGGACGGATTCATCTCGATGCAAACCGGACCCGAGATCGGCGTGGCCTCGACCAAGGCCTTCACCGCCCCGATCGTGGACCAGTACATGCTCGCGATCCTGCTGGCCGACCTGCGCGGCACGCTGGACGAGGCGGCGCGCCGCGCGCTGGTGGCCGACCTGCGCCTGGCGCCCGACCTGGCCGGGCGCACGCTGGCGCGCGAAGCCGAGGTGGAGAAACTGGCGCAGACGTTCAAGGATATGCGCGGCTGTCTCTACCTGGGGCGCGGCATCAACATGCCCATCGCCTATGAGGGGGCGCTGAAGTTGAAGGAAATTTCGTACATCCACGCTGAGGGCTACCCGGCGGGCGAGATGAAGCACGGCCCGATCGCCTTGATTGACGAGGAGATGCCGGTGCTGTGTCTCGCGCCGAAGGATCCGTGGCACGAGAAGATGATCTCGCAGATCCAGCAGGCCAAGGCGCGCGGCGGAACGGTGATCGCGGTCGCAACCGACGGGGACGAACTGGTGGCATCCATGGCCGACCACGTGCTGTGGATTCCCGAAGCGCCGTGGATGCTCTCGCCGGTCGTCACCGTCCTGCCCCTGCAATTGCTGGCCTATCACATCGCGGCCATCCGCGGCCTGGATGTGGACCAGCCGAGGAATTTGGCGAAATCTGTGACGGTCGAATAAAACCGGCCGGTGTAAGAACACGGATGCGTGGAATTTAACAGATTCAGCGGCTACAGAGTACCGCATAAATAACTAAACCAGAATTCAAATTTCCACTCGCAATTCCTTCCAATAAGTTTAGTAAATTATGCGACAAGCGGTAAAATCCGTTAAATTCCACTAATCCGTGTTCTTTAGCCGCCGAAAACGACTGATTGTTAGCGATGATCAACGAGAACTGAACAGCCCTGAGACCTTGGCAATGTTGCCTAAAGGTTGACCAACTTGATTTAGTCACACCCACCTCTGGTGATTACCCACAAGTTCAGGCGGCAGTCCCACAGTGGAGACTTGACATGTCTCCTCCGCACCTTATCCGTCAGAACGATTGCGCGGACAACGGCGCGTATTAATTGGACTTTCGATGAGACATGTCAAGTCTGTAAACGGCGACTTGTGGGTAATCACCAGCGATCACCACTATTGACTTTAAACAGGGCGCATCGGATAATGAGAATATCCCCCTGCCACAATCGCGCAGGCAGGGAAAAGTGGTTTGAGACCAGCCCCGCGAAAACGCGATGGGCGCCGCAAACCAGATTGGAGAAACCATGTTTACCCAACATGAGAAGCGCATCAAACACGCCTGTTATATTTTACTCATCCTGATGATGCTGTTTGGAATAGTGGGAAGCATGACCAGGCCGGCGCAGGCCGCCGCGCCGGTCCTGGCGCAATTCACCTCCAGTGGACACGCGCTTGGTTTTACCGCGAATGGCATCTACGCCGCCGCCGGAACGCACGCCCTGCGCGTGGATTTTGTGAACGCAAACAACGTCCAGCCTCGGGCAGACTCACCCGCCGACCCTTCGACTTCGCTTCGCGAAGCGCCCCCGTGGGGCAGGACAGGCACAGACGGTAAAGCCGCGTCCTTGAACCGCGTCACCTACCCGGACTTGTGGCCGGGCATCCGCCTGGCATACGACGCGCCCGCAGGAACCATCTTGCGCAGTACCTACATCTTACAGCCCGGCGCAAACCCCAAAGACATCCGCCTGCGCTACAACACCCCACTCACTTTGAATGAAGATGGAACCTTGCGCCTCGCCTTCGAGACCGGCGTCCTGGCCGAAAGCGCGCCCATCGCCTGGCAGGAGATCGGGGGCAAGCGCGTGTCAGTGGATGCGCGTTTCTTCCTCCCTCCGGCCAGGAGCGCCTTGTCGGGTATGCGCCACACAGAAACTGAGGCAGGCGGTCAAACAGTAACTTTCGTCCTCGGCGCGTATGACCCGCGCTATCCCCTGACAATTGATCCCGACCTGACCTGGAGCGCCTTTCTGGGTGGGGAGATGAATGACTCCAGCCACAGTATCGCCATGGATGGGAACGGGGACATTTACGTAACGGGCGACAGCGCCGCCGCCTGGAGTTGCTCGCCTACGGATGATTGCACGGTGATCCCCTACACCGGGGCGTCCGATGCGTTCGTCGCCAAACTGAATGGCGCATCCGGCGAACTGGCCTGGAACACCTTCCTGGGCGGAAACGGGACCGACAACAGCATGGGCGTCGCCGCGGATGGGAGCGGAAATATTTATGTGGCGGGCTACAGCGATGTGAGCTGGGGCGCTCCATTGCGTGATAAAAGCGGTGATTTTGATGGTTTCGTTGCCAGGCTGGATGCCGCCTCCGGCGCGCTGACTTGGAACACCTTCCTGGGCGGAACTGCCGCAGACCGAGGCTGGGGCATTGCTGTTGACGGCAACGGAAACGTTTACGTAACAGGCAACAGCGCCACCGCTTGGAGTTGCTCGCCGACGGATTGCACAGTGCGCGCTTTCGGAGGCATTGAAGATGCCTATATTGCCAGGCTGGATGGCACATCCGGCACGTTGACCTGGAACACCTTCCTGGGCGGGAGCGGGACCACTGTGGGCTATGGGCTGGCCACAGACGGAAGCAATATCTACGTAACCGGCTACAGCACCGAAACCTGGGGCATTCCATTGCGTGACTATACCGGCAATTGGGATGGCTTTGCCGCCAAATTGAACAGCGTATCCGGCTACTTGACCTGGAACACCTTTCTGGGCGGGAGCGCGGATGATCTTGGCTACGGCATCGTTGTCGACGGGAATGGATATGTTTACGTGACAGGGCGCAGCAATACGGCTTGGGGCAGTCCTCTGCGCGACTATGGCGGTGGTAATGCAGATGGTTTCGTCGCAAAACTAGATCCATCCGGCGCGCTGACTTGGAACACCTTCCTGGGTGGAACCGGGTACGATTTTGGCTACGGCATCACTGTGGATGGGTCCGGGAATGCCTACGTAGCAGGTAACAGTGATACCGCCTGGGGCAATCCGTTGCGCGGCTATACCAACAATTATGATGGCTTCGCCGCCAAACTGGATCCAGCCGGCGCGCTGGCCTGGAACACCTTCCTGGGCGGGAGCGGGAACGATAGAAGTTACGGCATTGCCGTATTCGGCGGGAATGAGAACTACTACGTGTCGGGTTACAGCGATGCCGCCTGGGGCAATCCATTGCGCGCTTACACCGGCGACCGGGATACCTTCGTCACCGGCGCGCTGTGTTTCTACCGCATCCATCTCCCGCTGGTGATGCGGTGAAAATTTCACATTAGCGTTTGATTAGAGGTTCTACAATCTCTTGACTTTGCCTCCCAAATTTTGTATAGTAATTCTCGATGAACCCCACATTGAAACGGCACGGCCACCGATCCGCTGGCGTGCCGTTTGTTACGCTATTTTGCGGGGCAAGGAGTATCCATGATTCGAGTCAATGATCTGACAAAGGATTACGGTTCGCGGCGGGCGCTGCATGGCCTGACCTTCGAAACCCAACAAGGCGAGGTGGTGGGGTTTCTCGGACCGAACGGCGCCGGAAAGACGACCACGATGCGCATCCTGACCGCGTACATGCCGCCGACTTCGGGCGAGGCGACGGTGGCCGGATATGACGTGGTCACCGAGTCGCTGGAGGTACGCAAGCGCGTCGGCTACCTGCCGGAGACCGTGCCGCTCTACACCGACATGGTGGTTTCCGATTACCTGAAATTCATGGCCGACCTGCGCCACCTGCCGGATGCGAACGAACGCGTCGGCGAGGCGCTCGAAATGGTCGGGATGACGGATCGCGCCGGCGGCTACATCGGCAGCCTGTCGAAAGGCATGCGCCAGCGCATCGGCCTCGCCCAGGCGTTGATCCACCGGCCCGAGGTGTTGATCCTCGACGAACCGACCATCGGCCTCGACCCGGGCCAGGTGGTGGAAGTCCGCAAACTGATCCGCGAGATCGGCAAGGAGCGCACCGTCCTGCTGTCCACGCATATCCTGTCCGAAGCGCAGCAGACCTGCGACCGGGTGCTGATCATCAACAAAGGCAGGATCGTGGTCGAGGATACGCCCGAAAACCTGCAAGCCCGACTGGTCGGCGCGGAGCGCGTCGTCCTGCGCGTGCGCGGCGACGGGGACGGTTTGGCGGAGAAAGTCGCCAAAATCAAAGGCGTGCAAAACGCCAAAGCCCAACCCGATGGCGCGCTGGAATTCCAGTTCCTGCCGGGGCAGGACGCCCGCCCGGCGGTGGCGCGGGCAGTCATCGAATCCGGCTACGACCTGCTCGAAATGCGGCCGGTGGGCTTGAGCCTGGAAGAGATATTCCTCGAGCTGACGAAGGAAGAACAGCCCGATAAAAAGAAGAAAGCGCGTCGTGAGGTGTCTCATGCGTAATATTTGGACGATTGCAAAACGCGAATACGACCACTACTTCATCAGCCCGATCGCCTACGTGGTGGCCTTCACCATCCTGCTGGTGCTGGGGATCATCTTCGCCCTGGTCATCTACTCCGCCTCCCAGAATGTTTTCTACGGCTCCGTGCCGGACATCGGGCCGATCACCGGTTCCTTCGCCTTTCTGCTGGTGCTTTCCACCCCCGCGCTGACCATGCGCCTGCTGGCCGATGAGAACCGCATGGGCACCATGGAACTCCTGCTGACGGCGCCCCTGCGCGATTCGGAACTGGTCATCGGCAAATGGCTGGGCGGACTGCTCTTCATCCTCACCATCGTCGCCATCACGCTGGTCTACCCGATCGTTCTCAACAGTCTCGTGCAACCCGGCATTGACCAGGGCGCGATGATCACCTCCTACCTGGGCTTGATCCTGGTGGCCGCCTCCTTCCTGGCCATCGGCGTGGGCATCTCGGCCCTGTTCAGCAACCAGGTGGCGGCCTTCTTCGTCACGATGATCACGCTGGTCCTGCTTTGGTGGTTGATGGGCTTCCCCGCCGATTACGTCCAGAAGGGCGCGGACGTTTTCCGCTACCTCGACATGCAGTCCCATTTCTATAATTCCCTCGGGGCGGGAAAGATCAACGTAACCGACCTCGTATATTTCTTCAGCCTGATCGCAGTGGGCTTGTTCACCGGCGCAACCGCCGTTGAGACACGGAGATGGCGCTAATGAATACCCCGCAAAAAAACCGCGCCAAACAAATCCCGCTGATCTTTTCCCTGCTGGGCGTGATCGCCCTGTTCCTGCTGGCGCTCGTCAAAGGGGCGATGGCGCTCAACATGTTCACCCCGGAGAACCCGGATTCCATCAACCTGGCGCTCTCCATCAGCGCGGCCGTGGCCGTGCTAGCGCTG